>JAABUS010007127.1_pt1 | contig 13049 bp, 7 predicted proteins | sample 5560161 | NCBI WGS metagenome assembly JAABUS01 (sample SAMN10711885, study PRJNA513376) | rock metagenome | isolation source: Antarctica rocks | place: Antarctica: Victoria Land, Trio Nunatak nord | collected 2016-01-04 | reverse complement strand
TGGTTGCCGCTAAAGTAAAATTGTATTTTTTCCCTTTCTGCGGAACCGGAGGCGCGTCAAAGCCGTTCAATTGTTTGGTGACAGAAGCGTACTCCGGATGCTCATTTCGCATAGCTTCATACGATGCCAAAGATGAATAAGCATAAATCCGGCTTGCTACTGGCGGAGAAAATACATCATAAATAATCAGCTGCGTCAGTTGGTCTTCGTTTTGATGCAAGATATCGGCATCACTTAGTTTTGCAACCGGCTTAGGTGCTCGTTTACAAGCAATTATCATACTGCAAGCCAATATAATCAGATATAAGCTTTTATAAAATTTCATGGAGCCTGTTTGGATTTTGTTCAAATATTTTTAATGCTTCTTTTATCACCTAAAAATCATTCGTTCACTGTACTTTTTGTATCGATATAACATTTAAACACCAAATTTATAGGCATAAAAGAAGCATTATACATTCTTATGCTATTAACTTATAACAGGCTTATAGAAGCTGTTAATTCAAATTGATAACTCTGGTTCGGCCATTATTATCGGTAATTTTAACGTTTTTCATACTTTTATCAACGTTAAAAAACCTTCCTGATTGTGACAAAAATGAAGCTCCGTAATAAAATTCCTGTCTTGAAACAGTATTGTTTTTATACGTGATCAGAGCACTGATGTCGGCTGGTTCCAGTTTCATAAAGTGCACATTTTTATTAAGCTGAAAAACTTTCAGGTTGTCTTTATTCTGACTTGCAGCCAATAAATATTTTCCGTTGCTGCTTTGCAATTTCACCAATGCTTTTCCGTTTCTGGGGATATAAATCCCGCTTTGTAAAATAGATAACGGTTTGAAATTTCCTTTGCCGTCGCCTTTCAATATCAAACCATAAAAAGCATCATATCTTCCGGTAGAAACATCTGTGCCATAATCATTTCCGTTGATCGCAACATCCAGGTTTCCGTCTCCGTCAAAATCATCAACCACCATTCCGTTTAGCGTAGAAACCTGTGCTTCTTTTGGCAATGGAATTAGGATGAACTTTCCGTTCCCTTCGTTTTTTAAATAGCAGGATTGCAGCATATTCGCTTTCAACTTTAAGGCACCTTTTTTTTGTTCGGGTGATAAAATATCATCCATGGTAGCTGTTGCAAAAGATTTATAATTGGTGAATTTCTTTTTCATGCTGATCATCTGTTTCAACAAATCATCGCGGATTTGTGCCGGGAACTCCTTTTTGTCGCCATTTTGATCCGGTAAAAACAGCGAAGGTATGGCGGCATAACTTCCATTCTGATCAAAATCTTTAGCCGTGATATAAACCGGATATTTATCGCTTGCCTGGTATATCGTATTCAAGCCAACGTTGCCAACAATGTAATCCATCCTTCCGGTATGCCTGAAATCTCCTGCAACAATTGTATTCCACCAGCCCAATTCATCTTTTAAACCTGTTCCTGCTGTTTCGTTTTTGAATACACCTTTATCGTTTTTCAAAAGCGTAATCGGCATCCATTCTCCTGCCATAATCAAATCCGGCCAGCCATCATTATTATAGTCTGTAAACAAAGCATCACAAACCAAACCAATGTTTTTTAAAGCAGGGGCAACCTGGCTGGTTACATCTGTAAATTTTACCTGACCATTTTTGCTGTCATTTCTAAAAATAAAACTCGAAACCGGTTTCGGATAATTCCAGGGGTCCACGCGGCCGGAAACAAAAAGATCCGGTTTTCCATCCCGGTTATAATCCAAAGCACGGACGCAGAGCTTGCTGGTCAGGTTTCGTGGTAATACGTTTTCTGCCAAAATGAAATTGCCTTTGCCGTCGTTCAAGTATAAACGATCCTGATAAGCCGGACTTTGCGGGGCATTTTCATAGCCACCGCTGGCAATATATAGATCCGGTTTGCCATCGCCGTTGGCATCAAACAGGAGCAAGCCTTCATCTTTATAATTATTGCTGATGCTGTTTTTACCGGGTAAAAGTTGGTGTTGCAAAAACCTGCCGTTTTTTTGCTGCAGGAAAATTTGTGCCTGATATTGTGCATTTCCACCGGTAATAATATCATCCAAACCATTGCCGTCCACATCGCCAACTGCCAAAGCCGGGCTATATTCGGAAAGCTTGTGCGGCAGAAGTTTCTGTACATTAAAATCTATGAAATCATTTTCCTGGTGTTTGTAATGAATACCAACCGAATCTGTTATTTCTTTGAATAAAGCTTTGTTGGCGATTGCCGGCTTTCGCCAGGAGTAATTTTCATGTGCGTTAGATAAATTTACCTTAAGCAGCTGGTCTGCCTTTACTTCTTTTAGCACCTGTTTTTTGCCGTTTGGCCATCGGATAACGATAGAATCTACCAAACTAATAGGTCCCAAACCAAAATGCGCAATGTTTTGGATCGAGGACAAATAACCGCGGTACGGGTTATTTTCGTAAACCTGCTGCTTACCATGATTGTAATAGATGTTGGCAAAAGCACCCAATCCGTTGATATTCTGGCTGCTGCCTGTAAATTTTATTTGTAAAAAATGTGCGTTTTCTTTGTTGTTATCGCGGGAAGTATTTTTATAGATCAACGCCTCATCATTAATATTGCTGACGATCATATCCATTGCGCCATCATTGTTCAAATCAGCATAAACCGCACCGTTGGAAAAAGTTGGCAAGGATAATCCCCAGTTTTTAGTTTCGTCGCTGAAAGTCAGGTCGCCTTTATTTTGAAAAGCGTAATTGTGCAATTTAACTTCAGGTATTTGGCTGAGAATATCTTTTTTGGCCGCAATCTGGAACGCTTCACTTCTGTAAGTGATAAAATCATGATCGGTTACATCTTTCGGGTAACCGTTGGTAATCACAATGTCCCGGTAACCATCATTGTTAAAATCTGTAATAAGCGGGCACCAGCTCCAGTCAGTTTGCGCAACACCGCTCATAAAGCTGATCTCACTAAAAGCCGGACTGCCGATAGAATCCTGCTGACCCAGTTTCGGGCCTTGGTTCAATTGCAAAGTATTCCGAACGTACTGGTATTGATAACCGTAAACATCAAAATTTTGGAAAGTTTGATAACTGTTCCCACTCATCATCATCTTTTTGCGGTAATTATCTTCCGGGTTCATATCCAGTTCAAAAACGTCGGCAAGCCCGTCATTGTTAATATCCTGAATATCCTGGCCCATGGCATTGGCCGAAGTATGTTTAAAATATTCTTTAGACCGATCCGTAAAAGTACCGTTGTGATTATTGATATACAGGATGTTGTTGGATAAAAAATCATTGGTTACGTAGATATCTTTCCAGCCGTCCTGGTTTATATCTGCAATGGTTGTTGCATGGCCGTACCCTTCAATTTTAATCCCGGCCTGCATCGATACATCATGAAAAACGGGATGATTTAAGCTTGAGCTGCCATCATTCCTGTATAATTTTCCTGTACTGCGGTGCGTACCATCCTTAATTATCGGCCGAAACCGGTTTGGGTTATCATTTACAGAAGCTTCATTTACCGTGAGGTACATATCCAGATCACCATCATTATCATAATCAAAAAAACTGGCCATGGTAGATTGCAGGTGGATGTTCAAGCCATATTCTTTAGCCATTTCTTTAAAGTGTGGCTGTCCATTTTTATTATTCCCTAAGTTGATATAAAGCAGGTTTGTTCTTTTTACAGAATCTTTGGACAAAGTATTGCAAACGTAAATATCGGGCAAACCATCATTGTTGATGTCTATTATTGAAACCCCGCGGCCCCAACGGCCGGCACCGCCTACACCTGCTGCTGCTGTTATATCTTCAAATTTGAAATCACCTTTGTTAAGATACAATTTGTTGGAAACCATACTTCCGGAGAAATAAATATCCGGCAAACCATCATTGTTGAAATCACCGATACCAATACCACTGCCGTTGTAAATATTAACCAGATCAAGCGGATTGATGGAATCGTTTTCGGTAATAAGGTTATTGAAATGGATACCGGAATGCGAAGAAGGGATTTGTTCAAACAGCGTACTTCTTTTACAGGATAAAAATGGGCAAAGCACAACAAAAAATAATAGGTAAAAGAAGTATCGCATTGTATAAAATAAAGAAAAAACCATACGAATTTATCATATGGTTTTTTAATATCAAAGCCTTTAAAAATTACTGGAATAGCATATTAACACTTCCACCACTTGTTCCATCAGCACACGTACCCGCAACGCTAAATCTACCGCCTGTACGTTCTTCAATAGTTACCTCGTTACCATAAGCAGTTCCAGAATAATTACTATTGCCACCGGATTGATAATATCCTCCATAGTTATAATGGTCTGGTGAATTTACACCGTCCCATCCAAATGTGATATAACCACCACCACTCCTAATAATGTGCAAATTAGTCGCACTAGCACCACAAGAATTTAATTGTCGTATTTTATGAATAGGATTTCTAGTTAATAAAGTAAACGAAAACAGGAAGGCAACTATACAAGTTGCAACAACCGCAAAAAAAATGTTCTTTTTCATAATTGGTCTTTTTTTAAAAAATTGATTTAATTGGTTTTGCTTTGATACTTGTTATAATAACGGTTTTTCAAACTGCTATATTTCTTTTGATACACGAATTGCTAATATTTATGTAATATAGTTAAATCAATTGAATTGATGCGTTATAAACCTTCCAATTACCATCACTATTATACAAATGAAACCGACATATTGACAAAAATGAAAAAGGGCAAAGACATATTATCTTCACCCTCTTTTTTAAGATTTAAATCAAAAGTTAATACCCCGGATTTTGTTTTAATGTACCACTTTGCAGGTCAATCTGGTTTTGCGGTATAGGATAGATTTCATTTTTACCTGCGGTGAATGTGGCAGTGTTTAACACCGGGTTAGGGATGCGGTTATCAGCTTTAAAATAAGCAGTCATCACTTTAGCCATATAACCTGTTCCGCCCGGACCACCATATATGCCGTCATAACGTTGTAAGTCAAAGAAACGGTGCCCTTCCATACCAAATTCAAGCTGTCTTTCCATCCACACCGCCTGACGGGCATAAACTTTACCGTTAGCAGCAAAGCCTGTATTGGCACTGCCACCGGCTACACCGTATAAACCAACTTTATAATTCGCTGCAGGCGTATTGGTAAAACCTTGTGTAGGATTGTTATTATCCAAGTAAGTGTGTACCCAATTACTTGGATTAGCAGCCCTTGTTCTTACCATATTTACATCATCTTCAGCAGCCTGCAGGTTTCCGGCTTCTACCTGACATTCCGCATGCCATAAAATTACATCAGCATAACGAATGATATTATAGTTGATTGCACTGCCCTGGCTAGTTGCCCAGCCACCGTATTTATCAGAAGTTGATGCCTTTGCAGCATTATAGAACACATTTTTGATCGGGTTATAAGGTACTATGTCACCGCGCGTCCAGGACTCGCCACCGCATATTCCCCAATCCAAGTATGGAATACCTCTTCGACCGACAGTCCAGTCTAAGCGGGAATCTATGGCTTCTGTTGTAGGTGTGAAGGCAGTAGTTGAAGCAATTCCATGATCATTCTTTAGGTTAACAACATTATACATTGGGAAACCCGTAGCTGCATCAGTTTGGAACATTGGCAAACCATTGTCATCTACTTTAAATGCGTTAGCTAAGTTGTAAGATGGCTGATAAAAGCCGCAACAGCTGGTATTGGGGCCTGCCGAAGGAAAATTTAACACGTCTCCGGCATTGTCATTTTGGCCGCCTGAGCCATCACTTACGGTCATTTGTGCGGCAAATACTGATTCAGGACCATTTTTTGTTAAAGCATTAAAATTATTGTTATAAGGCCCCAAAGCATATTTTACCCCGCTCGCTGTTGTTCCGTTGCTCATTAAATCAGTAAGCAATGGCAATGCTTTGGCATACTGATGGTCATACATAAAAGCTTTTGCTAAAAATGCTTCGGCAGCATAAAAGTTGGCACGTCCAACCTGCGGCTGGGTTTTAGGCAATGCAGCCATTGCTGCTGTAAAATCAGCCTCAATCTTATCCCATATAGGACCTGCATTAGGCACATTATAGTTATTTGCGGCATAAGTAACGCTTTCATCAACATAGGATACGTTTCTAAATACTTTTGCAAGTTCAAAATGATATACCCCACGCAGGAAACGAGCTTCGGCTATAGCCTGCGCACCTACCGCTCCTGATACAGATCCGTCTGTTACCAAAGGAATTTCCCGGATTACATCATTTGCCCGTTGAATACCGGCATACCCTACCTGCCACTTACTGTATAGGTAGCTATTAGATGAGTTAATAGAATGATTTTCAATTGCTGCAGCGTCTGATTGGTCAGTGGTACCTGAGCCTTTATAAGCATCATCAGATCCTATTCCTCCCCAGGTCCAGTTGCTGATACCAGATGAATAATTTGTACCGGGTTGTCCGGAATAAAAACCGTCGAGGATAGAGTATGCACCTATCAGCAACCCATCTACACCTGCTTTGTTGGCAAGGGTAGCACCAGCCAATACACCTGCAGGCTGTTTATCCAAAACTTTTTTACAGGAATAAGCACCTGTAATCAATATTAGTGAACTTAGAGCAATTAGTTTATAATTATATTTTTTCATAATTCTTTGTTTTTTAATTCAATTAGAATGACAGGTTAACACCTAAAATATATTGTTTTTGATTGTTAGGGTAAGCGCCGTAGTCAATACCAAAAGCTGCGCTTTGCCTACTGCCTCCACCTTGATTAGAAATCGAAGGCACAATTTCAGGATCTAATCCAGTGTATTTTGTAATGGTAAACAAGTTGGTAACCTGAAAATAAACATGCAGTCTGGTTACAGCTAATGATTTTAACAGATTTGGATCAAACGTGTAACCCAAAGATGCAACACGGCATTTAAGGAATGAACCATTTTCAACGTAGAAAGAGCTTACTGTACTCGAACCCAACGGTTGCGAGAATGATGCAGCTGGTAAAGTTGCATCCGGGTTAGTTACAACACCATTGGAAACTATTGCTGATTTGGTAAGCAGGTCAATGTTTTTACCACCGGTAAAGGTACCGTAAAAGTCTGTCCAATATTTCACATAATTAAAATTCTTGTTGCCCTGTGAGCCGTATAACACAGCCGTAAAATCAAACCGCTTGTAGCTGGCATTTACATTTACACCATAAGTAAAATTAGGGTTTGGGTTACCAATAAAGGTACGGTCGTTAGCATCAATTTTCCCATCACCATTGGTATCCTGATAAATAAATGAACCCGGCGCAGCACCGCCATATCCCGGCAAACTTGCTACCTGAGCTGCATTTTGGTAAATACCTTTTGTTTGATAACCGTAGAACGAACCTATAGGCATTCCTACCTGTTCTCTTACAATAAGGTTATCACGTGAACCTCCTGTGTCAAAGTAACCTGGAGAAGGTAAACTGCTGATTTTATTTTTGTAAGCGGTAATGCTTGTACCGATGCTAAAGTTAAAATCATTGCCGATTTTACTATGATAAGTAGCGGCTATATCAAACCCTTTGTTCTGTACGTTGCCAATATTAACAGTGGGGGCGTTTGCACCGCCAACAGTAGAAGGCAAGGGCAACGTGAACAATAAACCACTAATTGATTTTTGATAATATTCAAGATCCAGGTCTAAATGATTAAACAAGGAAGCATCCAAACCAATATTTAAGATCTTATCGGTTTCCCAGGTAGTTCTCGGGTTACCAAGGCTGTACTGATAAAAGCCTGGTGTAATAGTACTTAAGCCGCCGTTAATAGCATAGTATGATGCACCAAAGGAAGAGCCATAAGTATTTACGATATTGGCACCGCCAATGTTTGCATTGCTACCTGTGGTTCCATAACTGCCACGTAGCTTAAGGTTGTTCAACCATGAAACACTTTTTAAGAAATCTTCCTGAGAAATACGCCATCCCAAAGATACGGAAGGGAAGGTACCATACTGACGGCCAGGGAAAAAAGACGAGTAACCATCACGGCGAATGGTGGCGCCTAAAAGATATTTATCAGCATAAGTATAATCCACACGGCCAAATACAGACTGGGTGGAGGTGGGTTGAAAGAGCTGAGTAGTATTAAGGCTGATACTGGTTGGTAGTGTTGTAGTCCCAGCGGTAAGATAATTGGGGTCGAGTGTAAAAAAATCTGTTGCAAAAGCCTGAAGTTGCTGACCTCCGGTTTGTTTAATTTCATAACCGGCAAATGCGGTAATGTTGTGCTTGCCTATAATTTGACGGTATTGGAGCGTATTGGTAAAATTGTAGTTAAAATAGTAAAGCGCCCCTTCGGTATAACTGTTTGAATTGCCATGGCTCTCATAATTTTCATAAGGATTGAACCCTGTAGAATTATAAAACCCATTTCCTGCATTACCGCTAAATGCTGTACGCGCAGTAAAATGTTTTAAAAAATCAGCTTCTGCAAATACGGTTCCCTGTACGTTTAGGGTCCTGCCCTTATCATTTATGCTTCTTTGCTGTGCCGCAAAGGGGTTGATTGCATTACCTAAAGCTGCTGTTCCTGCATAAGCACCGCCATAATTGCCAGCGATATCATAAGTAGGTACAAGGGGTAGTGCCCGGTAACTTTCTGCTATCGTTCCACCCTCTTGTTGTTGGGCATAACTGCTGCCGCCATTATTTTCCCTGTAAAAAGCATAGCCGCTTTCGCCAAAGCGGACAAGATTGTTGAGTACACTAAAACTAGTGTTTACACGTGCAGTATAGCGTTTTTCATAAGTTTGAATCAAAGTGCCTTGTTGGTTCAGGTAATTTAATGAATACAAGAAACTGCTCTTATCAGTACCGCCGCTTGCTGTAAGGGTGTGGCTTTGTTGCGGTGCAGACTTGAAAATTTGATGGAACCAATCCGTACCTGCCTGGTTAAATTTTTGCACCAAAAAATCATTACTGGGATTTGCCGCATCAAACTTATAATATTTTTCAATTGCAGGGTCGTTGGTTACACCAGAAGAACCGAAAGCTCCTGCAGCAGTAGAGCCATGATAACCATAAACAGGTAATGTGCCTGCACCGCCAGGATACAATGCTTTATCTGTGGCACTTCCAGCCAAGAAAGCTAATTGTGATTGTTGAGAAGGATTCATTAAATGCCAAACATTGCCTTTTAAAGGTTCTTGATCACCATAATAAGCATCATAGCTGAGCGTAGTTTTTCCTGCTTTGCCTTTTCTGGTGGTTACCACAATAACACCATTACCACCCGCTACACCGTAAATAGCTGCAGCGCCCGCATCTTTCAATACGCTGATGCTTTCAATATCAGCTGGATTTACCTGAGACATGTTATTAGTTTGTACCCCATCAATAACATACAGTGGAGTAGTGTTGCCAAAGTTAGTAACGCCACGAACAAACACGGTACTTGAAGCACCTGGTGCACCCTGGTTAATTACCGTAACACCCGAAGCTTGGCCTTGCAGTAATTGCTCTGAACTAGTTACCGGAAGCTGTTTAGCAGCAGCCACATTTACAGTAGCTACCGCACCTGTAATATCTTGCTTGCGTTGGGTTGTATAACCTGTTACAACCACTTCATTCAAATTACTGGTTGAAGAACTTAATGTAATCCTTAAATTAGTTTGATTGCCTACCGTAACTTCATGGGTTGCATAGCCTAAATAAGAAACCGCAAGAATATCAGATGGGCTTGCACTAATGGAAAAGTTTCCGCTGACATCTGTAACGGTACCAACTGTGCTGCCTCTTACCCGAACGGAAGCCCCGATAACCGGCTGCTTGTCATCAGCACCGATAACTTTACCGGTAATCCTTGTTTGTGCTGAAACCATGAATGAAGAAAAAATGCCCAAAAGTATCAGATATAATTTCATTCTTTTAATAAGTAAATTGTTACGCATAAAATAGTTGTTTGTAAATAATTGATTGAAAAAGAATAGGTTAATAGGAGCGACCGTGTACACAAAAATATTTTGTGCCACGAAAATCAGAATAGATTAGCTATGCCTCCCACATAGAAAACTACTAAAAAAGACAAGTCAGCCATAATAGGATTTGTCATTACGTAAAAGTTTAGAAACAGGTTTAAAAAAAATGGTTCTTTGAGATCAAAATTATAAACTTTTTTATACGTAACAAATTATTTACCAACTATAATTTATCATGATTTTAATCATACTTTAAAGTAAAATGTTAAAGCCGTATTATGGTAGATATATTATCATTGTAAAAAAATTTATTTATCTCTTTATATCCTTCTTCTTATTTGTTCAACAGCAAAATTTTAAATACACAGATGAACAGAAAATCATTTATAAAAACAGCATTAATAGCTGGTACTGCAACTACTGCGGATGCAGTTTTAGCCAAATCCCCAAAAAATACCCTGCAAAAACAGCATCAGGAATTTTACGAGCTGCAGGTTTACAGTTTAAAAAATCCGCAGCAGCAAAAATTGGTTGAAGATTATTTGCAGCAGGCAGCTATTCCGGCTTTAAACCGTTTAAGTAGTAAGAGTGTCGGTGTTTTTACAGAAATGAAACCGGCATCAGAGCAAACTAAAATTTTTGTGCTGATCCCTTATGCTTCTTTGGACGCTTATCAAAAAGTGCATGATAACCTGATGAAAGATGCCACTTATCAAAAAGCCGGTGCCGCTTATCTGCAGGCACCACTTGCAGAACCTGCTTATGAAAGGATAGAAAGCTCTCTGCTGCAAGCTTTTACAGCTACGCCAAAACTGATGTTGCCGGAAAAAAAACAACGGTTTTTTGAACTGCGCAGATATGAAAGCGGAAGTGAAGTATTCGGCAAAAGAAAGATCCAAATGTTTAATGAAGGTGGCGAGACCATAATCTTCAAGCGGCTCGGTTTCAAACCGGTGTTTTTTGCAGAGACTTTAATCGGGGAGATGCGGCCAAACCTGACTTATATGATCACGTTTGACAGTATGGAAGACCATGATGCCAAATGGAAAGCTTTTGGCAGCGATCCGGAGTGGAAAAGGCTCAGCTCGATGCCGGAATATCCGGATAAAATTGTGTCCCGCATCACTTCTACATTTATTGTCCCAACCGCGTATTCACAGATTTAAAGAGGCGATGCTGTTTTTATCGGCATAAAAACAGCATCGCAGTATTAGAGTCTGCTTAAATATTTTGGCTAAAGCCATATCTAAGTTGTTTAGGATCCACGGTCTGAAGGCCCTGGCAATTTGGACACTTTGTTTTGCGTTTTTTATCTACCGGAAACAACCAAGGCCTGTTCCGACAGGATAATACATGGAACTTCAATTGCCAGGGCCTTCAGGCCCTGGACAAAAGCTGCGGACAACGGGCTTTAGCCAAAACAAAAATATAGGGCATTGAAATTTATGGCATAAAAGAAGAACGGTAATTACTAATCCTGAGCTTGTTGAAGAATACGATAGAAATTTAAACAGCTTCTTAGTTTCTATCAAAAAATTTATAATGCTTCTTTTATGCCTGTAAATTCTGTTTCTGAATATTGTTTCGATACAAAAAGTACAATGGACCAATTATTTTTTATCCTAATATAAGAAGCATAGAAAATATATTAAACAAATATTAAACAGGCATATTAAACGATTTTGAAATATATCAGTTTAATTTTCTATTATTGAAAAGCTTTTCCCTATTGCGAACTAAACCAATTTTAAAATTAAAATCATGACTACAAGACGATCATTTCTAAAATCTTCGGCTGTTTATTCTGCCGGTCTGCTTATTGCGCCATCTTTACTCAATTATAACCATAAGTATATTGGCTTACAGCTCTATACGGTTAGGGATGCGATGCAGAGTGATCCCTCGGCCACTTTAGCGCGGGTATCAAAAATAGGTTATAACTCTGTTGAAGGTGCCACTTATACCGGTACTCAAAAGTTTTACGGTATGGAAGCTGCCGAGTTTTCCCGCCTGCTAAAACGCAATGGTTTGATCATGCCGAGCAGCCATTACCGATTGGGTGATGAAAAAATGAACGGTGAAATGCCAAAAGGCACCATTATGCAGGATTGGGGCAAAGCAGTAGATGATGCAGCCGCGGTAGGTATTAAATACATGGTTTGTGCTTATTTATCAGAAGCAGAACGCGGCGGAACAGATCGGTACAAGCATATTGCAGAGCAGTTTAACAAAGCTGGCGAAACCTGCAAAAAATCCGGGATACAGCTTTGCTACCACAACCACGATTTTGAATTTAAGAAAGAAGATGGCAAGTTTATGTACGAAGTTTTGCTGGAGAATACCGACAAAAACTTAGTAAAAATGGAAATGGATTTATATTGGGTAAACAAAGCAGGGCAGGACCCGATTGCTTTGATCAACCAGCATCCCGGCCGTTTCCCGCTTTGGCATGTAAAAGATATGGACAAAACGCCGGAACATTCTTTTACCGAAGTGGGCAATGGTTCCATCGATTTCAAAAAAATATTTAAGTATGCGGACAAAGCCGGCTTGCAATACTTTTTTGTTGAGCAGGATAAAACGCCGGGCGATCCTTTCAACAGTATCACACAAAGTATTTCTTACATCAAAAAAAATCTGGTTTAACCCGGTAGTTTCTTTAAACAATATTGATGGTGCCTGCTGCAAAATAAATTAGCAAGGCACCATTTTTTTATCGATAAAAACAGTATGAAAACAAAATCTATTTTTCAAACCGCGTTGCTTGTGTTGGTTTCGTTGTTTTATAAAACTGCGTCGGCACAAAAAATCGGCATTTTCGACGGGCAAACGGATGTTGGCAGCAACGTAAAACCCGGTTCTGCAACTTTTATCCCGCAAACGCAGCAATATGTAATTTCTGGTGCCGGCACAAATATTTGGAATGATCATGATGAATTCCATTTTGTGTGGAAGAAAATGAAAGGCGATTTTATACTTTACACCAAAGCAGAATTTGTGGGCTGGAACGGCGTGGAAGAACACCGGAAAGTTGGCTGGATGGTGCGCAAAAGTTTGGAGGGCAATTCGGCACAAATTAATGCAGTAGAACACGGTGATGGCTTAACGTCGTTACAATTCAGAAAA
>JAABUS010007126.1_pt1 | contig 13049 bp, 10 predicted proteins | sample 5560161 | NCBI WGS metagenome assembly JAABUS01 (sample SAMN10711885, study PRJNA513376) | rock metagenome | isolation source: Antarctica rocks | place: Antarctica: Victoria Land, Trio Nunatak nord | collected 2016-01-04 | reverse complement strand
GTGCGGGTTGATGTTGTTTAGGCGGTAGGGTTTATGAGTGAGGGATATAGAGGAGGTGGGGGTGGGGTTTTGGGTGGATCTACTGAGCTGTGGGTGCTAGCTAGAACACACTATCCAGCGTTTCGTTCTCCACGATAGTAAGATAACGCTATCAAGCTACTCGCACGTCTCGTCCAAACTCTCCTGCGTATCCCACGCAGGGGGGCCAACCAGAGTCTCATTCATCAGGCTGTCCGGCAACAGTTGACTCTCCGTGCGCCTCTTCCCGTTCCAGCCTCCTGCGTACCCCGTCCATATATCCCCCTCCGCAGCATCCCTCGCATACAGTGGCGAAGACGACAACGGCGGCAGCGACGGTGGGGGTGGTGGCGAGGACAGATGATCCGGTGACCCCGTTCGGTGTTGGTGGAGTGGGAGTGGGAGGGCGGGCGGAGGCTGCGTTGAGTCGGTAGTTGTGGCTTGAGATTGTGAAAGCCGGGCTTGGGTTGGTGAAAAGTGAGGGATTTTGGGGAGAGATGCCTGGGTGAAAGGCAGAGAATGGAGTTGCGTGGAGTCGGTGGTTGTGGCTTGTGAGGGAGAGGAGGGTTCGTGGCGCGGAGGCACGGGAGGGATTTTAAAAGGGCTGGGTGGTGGTGGAGAGCTTAGGCCGTCAAGAGGGGGTCCCTGCTCCGAGGGCTGGGAGGAAGGGATCATTTCTGGGGAGCCAAGGGGCGGTGGAGAAATCGTTCGCCAAGCGTCTTCGAATTGGGACTCGGTTTCTGGGACGAGGGGTTGGAGGATTGGGTAAAAAGGGTTGGGTGGATTCTGTGTGGTGGTTGCTTTTGCGTGTGATATTGAGGCTGCTTTGGGAGTGTCTGATACACGTTCAGACTCATAATCAGAAACATCAGGTCTGGTGTCTGAGTCCTCGTTGGAAAGGGTCTCGTTGACGTCAGGGATAGAGAGCTTGCTGGCGGCCCTGCCAGAGTGTTCGAATTGTTCTTGATCCATGACGTCTTCGACGGCTCTCTGCTCGTTGACGACGGCCAGTGTGAAGTCTCGAACTGCTGTTGACATGGGCGTGGCGGCCTCTATAATCAGCGAAGCTTGCTCGCGGCGAAGGCCATCCGGAGAAGAGATGATCGCTGCATACGCTGCCTGCGTCTCTGCACCAGTGCTGAACATCGTCGTTTCTAAGCCATCACTCTCGTCATCAGTAGAATCCTGGACTTCTGATTTCACTGGTATGTGCGTTGAGGCTACACTGCTCTCTGCGTCTACCGTATGACTTTGGGACATTGGAGCCAAACCCTGGACATCAGTTAGCTGAGAGTCGGTCCGGATACGGACCGATGGAGGCATATAGCAATGCTGAGACGGAACTGAGGTAAGCCGTGCCTGCGTAGGTGTTTGGCTGTTTTCCGGGCCATTGTCCATGCTATCTGCTATCTCCAATTTGCGTGGAAACAAGACGCCTTTCCCAACCGGTCCACGACGGGATTGGATGTTCAACGACCTTTCTTGGAGTGGCGTTCTGGAAGGACGTCGTACAAATTTCCTACTTTGCGTAGACAAAGGAGAATCTGGAGGCGATTGCGAGGACGGGACCTCCCCCATCCGTATGTGTGGGTTCTGATGCCGCGGTGTCGTGGTAGAGGAAGCAGGCTGCTCCACTGGTCGAGTTTTCTGTGATGCAGACGCTTTGGGTCGCAACTGACCCTCTTCTGCCTTTGCCTCTGCCTCTGACGCAATCACCCCCTTTGCTCTTCGAGTCTGCACAGCACGAGCTAGCGAATCACGCTTAATGGGTTCCTGTCGTTTCTTCTTCCGTGACAGCACTGGAGTAGTATCCGCAAGCTCATCATCCTCGAGTTCCACACCTCTCTCGTCATGTACAGTGGGAGATAGAAAGTCCATTTGGGTTATCGTCTCAGACTGAACGAGCTTCGGCTTGCCTTTGCGTGTGCTTCTTCTTCTAGATTCCATAGAGCCACGTTCATATCCAAGTTCAATATCGTCCTCGTACACACGCGAGGATGGGATCCAACCAATCTGTGTCAAAGTGTTCTGCCTCCTCTTGGTCGCGGCCGACGTCGAAGTCTTCGGAGTTGCGATGCAATTGCTAAGCACAGATCGACGCTGCTTCTTGTTCGGCTCGTCCTCGTATATAGAGCCCGCGGACTGTCGTTTCTTGGAATTGGAAGACATTCCGGTGTTTAGATGGAAATTGTAGCGGGTGTAATAGTAGGTTTGTAGTGCCCTACTTTAGGAGTCAGATGTCTACGATAACATCTTCGTCACTGCCCGCTGGTTCGCATCTGGATCCGACGATCTATAGTGCAGAGCAATAACAGTCAGAAAAGGAATGGCTCAAGGAGTCATGTAGCTTTAGAGGGTCTGCGTGTTTGCGCGTCAGTATTGCAGTAACGCGTAGGTGATTTTCCACTTCTGGCTAAGCGTGGCATCTAGATCACGTGATCCGGAGCTGCCGCTTGAGGTCACTTTCGAGATGCTACCAACATGGACCGAACACAACTACGAATCACTATGCACAGTCATCGGGCATCTACATAGCTGACTCCGACACATATATCCACTCCATCGCTTGCACGGAGTATCTTGACGAGACACAGTCAATACCTAGCAGGGTCTTTTCAGACGGCGATAGGTAGGTCTCTGTGTGACTTTAGAATGGTGTACGCTATCCAAGCTCGTGGTTTTCTGATACCTAGAACTTCCTTCGATACCACTCTGGAGCGGTCGATTTCATTGCTCTGTCAGCGCCGAATTTATTCTCGCATCCTTTGCAAGCTCTTGAGCAGAGACAAAAGCTGCGCTTCGTTCGCTGAATACCTAATCTTGGCTGCAGAACACGTTCGCTTCACGGCTGTCAGCATCTGGAGTTCGAGACTCGGTTAAGACATCTGCTTGGTCATCCCGGACTCATGTAGACCGAAAATTCGACTATATCGGATAATGCAAACCCGCTAAAGTCCGAGCACCAGCTACGGTAAGGTACATGTAAGTAGAAAGATTCCAAAACATAGCGGCTGGAACATCCTTTTCTCATAGCAAGTTCTGCTGGCGTCCACACCGTAGGACAGCTTAGAGAGCAAATCGACTTCCTGTTCGCTGGCGTCTAGTAAGAGTACAAGTATCAAACCTTTCAGCTACTTAATTTATCTTGTTTGTCGATTGCCAATTCGCCAAAACATTACTTACCTAAAGATTTCACTCTACCCATCTTAATTCTACATGTCGTCCTCCATAAGGAACGTCATCCTAGTCGGCGCAGGTGGCAATCTCGGCCCTGCCATTCTCTCCGCCTTCGACTCTGACAACCGCTTCACCGTTTCCATCCTCGCCCGCCACTCCTCCAAGTCGAGCTACCCCGCCTATCTCAAAGTCCACTATATAAGTGACGATTACCCGGAAGCCGAGTTGCTCGAAGCGTTCCAAGGCCAAGATGCGGTGATCTCCACTATTGCAACCAAGAACGCGCTGCAGCAGAAGAAGATGGCCGATATGGCCATCAAAGCGGGCGTGAAGCGTTTTGTGCCATCTGAATTTGGCAGTGACACCCGGAATGAAAAGGCCAGGGCGATTCTTCCGCAGACATTTGAGGGGAAGGTCCAAACGGTCGACTATCTGAAAACGAAGGAGAAGGAGGGACTGACGTGGACGGCATTCGTGACAGGGCCGTTCTTTGAGCTGTAAGCCGAGAGTTCTCGCGCCCCCGGTGAGATAGCTGATGCATGATATAGGGCGATAAAGATTGGCTTTATGGGCTTCAACATGAAAGAACACACAGCCACCATATTCAATGAAGGCAAGGACACCTGGTCGACCTCAACGCTTGGTACGATCGGCTTAGCAGTCAAGAATGCCATGTTGATTCCAGAAAAAACAGCCAACAAGTACATGTTCATCGACTCTTTCACCGTCTCACAGAGCCAGGTTCTGGCCTCTCTTGAAAAGGTCAATGGCGAGAAGTGGGAGGCGATACACGTCGATGCCGAAGAGCAGAAGAAGATCGGTTTGGAGAAGATGGCAAAAGGCGATTTCAGCGGCATGATGTCGTTGATTCGGTATGTCAACTGCGTTCATGGACACGGAGGGAATTTCGCCGAATACGAAGAGAGCGCAAACAGACTGCTTTCATTACCAGAGCAGTCTCTAGATGAAGCCGTGACAGAGCTCACGAAAGAATGAGCGGAAAGCCGTTCTTGGGGGGTTCTTCTCAACCTTTTTGAACTTCAGCCTTGTTCAGAGCTGAGCGACACCTAGTCATAGCAAGATAGACACTCGGATCCAGGATCGCAGGTGGCAATTCTACACTTGTGTCTCCACTCTTGAGTTATTGTCATCAGTCCAGCCGATCACAGAGAGCACCTGTAGCAGAATTTCATAACCCCGGTGGTGAATAATGTAGTAAGATAAGCACGAGTACATCTCGAGGATAATGAAGAGTCTGCTGATTTGAAATGCCTTTAGATCTTTGCTACTCAATTGGTGACCTCGTCAATCAAGGATAGGAGCTCGGTTGTAATAGTAGCCGCTAATGCTTGATGCAGATCTTTGGAGCACTTTTCAGCGTCCTGGGCATACCTCTTGGTGTATTGTGCTACCAATCTCGCTACTTCCGCGAGCTCTTTCATGCGCGGATACCGTGTTGGGACTCCTCCCTAACTTCGACGCCGAAACCTGTGAGGTCAGTGCAGCTAATTTCGGCGGGAAAAACCCTCAAAGTCGAATCGGTCAAAGTGCTCAAAAACCATATACCGTCGACTGTGGCATACTGCGGGAAGTCCTACTGACCGGCTTGGAAAGTCATATCAGTTACGGAAAGGATTACACAAACTACAGTCTCACCGACTGCGGTATTGATGCTCGTTTCGTGGACGGCACCAGCCAGACCGGGTCGCTGCTTGTAGGTGCAGATGGCGTACGTTCATTGGTGCGCAGACAATTTCTTCCTCATTTGAAGGTTTTGGATACCAAGAGCCGCCCTATATATGGGAAGACACCTTTGAATTCCTCTTTCCAAAGCCGCATGCTACCAAAAGCAATGGAATGCTTGTCCCTTATCAAGGACCGGAAGACCGGGAGTGCGACATTTATGGAGGTGATTCGCTTCTTGCCAAAAGAGCAGCGCAGGGACAAGCGTGATCTGCCAAATGACCATGTGTATTGGGTCATATCACCTTCCGACTCGAGTTCGCCAACCACCGATAGGCAGCCAAAAAGTATTAGCCAGGAAGCGGTTGCAGAGCAGGCTAGCAAGTTGACAGCTCATTGGCATCCGTCTCTGCGACCGCTGATCGAACTCCAAGACACCAGTCAGACCGGTGTATTTCGCTTGCTGAGTTCGATCCGAAATCCTTACAGCAAGCCTGGGAACCGGATACTAGGATCACACTGTTAGGCGATGCCGCGCACGCTATGATGCCGTCTACGGCTAGTGGTGCTGTGACTACTTTACATTGAGAGATGCAGACTTCTTGTCTAGCTTGCTTGGCGCCGATGGGGTAACAACACAAAGCATAGCGAGATACGAAGCAGAGATGAGGAAGTATGTGAGCGAGGCGGTGGCTTCGAGCGCCGAGATCCGCTGAATGGGCTTTGGGATGAAAGCGTTGGCAGACTGTGAACTGGTTTCATGGTAGCAATCATGTATTAGATATTGGACCGAGTTTCACACAGAAGACCGGTCCAACCCTCAATGATATGAGGTCACCCGGTCCCAAGGCTAGAAGCGTCTCGCGAAGATCGCTGATGATGATTTTGAGCTCTACTGAAACCGCTTACAATAGATGTACTCCGCAAAATTTACTCTTCTTCTGCCTGCGCTTCCCGGTCCGGCAACAGTCTTTGTACCTAATCAATGTACCATCCCGGATTCTACTTGACCTGCAATCGTCATCATCAAAATACTTTAGGGTCGTTCAAATCTGAATGTCAGTGATGAAGCATCTTTGGAATGTGGAAAGCCGACTCGGTACCTTAGTTGTCCTCCTTCTAGGGTTAGGTTTCAGCTATATTACATAATCGGTCTGACATTGAGATTCAAGTTCGACAGACCGATTCCTCACCATCGCATTTTGAAAAGTTTGTCATATCTTAGCGTTGCTGTTGAAGGGGTTGATGCATGAAGAGCTCTCGACCAGGGACTTCTAAGCACACCCACCCTTGGTAAGTCTTTGCTGATCCTTTACAGTCAGTGGTGACGAGATTTTGGCCTCTTCCGCCGTTCTCATTGCTCACTCCGGGCTCTACTGGAAGAGACGGAGACAATTGTTTACCTCACATGCAAGTCATCGCTTGTTATTCAGCTGCTTGACGGAGCTTTGTGCCATTTGGGGCCTTCTTCTGACATCCTTTGATTTGAGCTAGCGCATCATTAGGAGCCTCGCCCTTGTCTTTTTGACATCTAGGTAGCTACATTGGCTGGACGCAGTCAGCAAGGCACATTGCACTCCCGTGTCTCTCACGTCAAGAATCTCACGTCTTCAAACGAGGGTACGGAGTTGTGGAAGCATTGAGCTAGAGAAAGCACTTCCCACTAGCAGTCTTCGGCAAATTGGTACTGCCGGAGCTGTTGAATGATATGATCGCCAGTGCTTCTTCTCAGCGCCAATCGCAAGGCGCCCGCGGCGCCGCTGTTCGCAAGCTGTTGAGTTGTACGAGCTGCCGCCAGCGCAAGATCAAATGCGACAAATCACATCCGTGTGAGCCCTGTCTCAGGTCGGGTATCGAATGCGTATCTCCTACCCGTCGTGTTCGGGCTCCTCACGGCAAGCCAGAAGCTTCTGAGGCACGCGATGCAGAATTGTTGCAACGTATCAGCCGTCTGGAAGAATTACTTGCAAACCAGGGCGCCTCGGGGCTCGCTGCCTCTAACAGTGTCAGCTCTGAACGCAACTCAAGTCCCAACCTCCTAACACCACTTCCCAGCAATGGTGTGCTCGGTGAAGGCTGTCAATCTGGCGTTACTGTCGATAACCATTATGCCGCTTTTGTCAAGTACCAAGGAAGCAGCTCCCGTCATCTCAACAACGACTTCTGGTGGAGCTTAAGCAACGAGTTCGACGGTCTACGGCAGCTCATAGAAGGCCACGTCGAGGAGGAAGATGATGAGTACGACGAGTCGCAATCTCCTCCGATCGAAGCTTCAGACAGTTCTTCGAATGTTATATTCCAGGCCGCAGCCACCTATAATGGCTCAGAGGCCGCCTATTTATCGAACGCTCATAGCGCAGTCCTGTTCCGCGCTTACTTTGCCAACTTCGATCCAATTTGTAAAATCCTGCATCAGCCCACAGTCCATACATATTTTTCAAACCTCGACGCGCTGCTCGATCCTTCAACTGGCAAGTTCAAGTTCAGAAGCCTTGAGGCTGTCACATTTGCGGCCTACTTCGCAGCTGTGAATTGTATGCTTCCTGAAGATTGTCTGACGTCTTTGGGCGAAGCAAAGGAGATTTTACTAGCACGCTTCAAAAGCAATACCGAGATGGCGTTAGTCCAAGCCGACTTCTTGAATAGCATGGAGATTACTACATTGCAGGCGTTGATAATCTACATCGTAAGCAACTCTTGAACGGCGAGCATACAATTCGCACATTGGAATCGTCAGATGTCTAGCTGAGGGTCGTAACAGAAATTTCATTCATGAGTAGACCGATGTCAACTTATGGCAATTTGCTGACCGATTGCTTAGGTCGTGCAACGCTCGCTCAACGGTGCTCGTTCGCAATGGACGCTGGTTGGACTTGCCGCACGTATCGCACATGGCTTAAACCTCCATCGAGATGGTGACGGTAGAGCTTTCAGTGCATTCGAGGCGGAGATGCGGCGCCGACTGTGGTGGCAAATCCTCGCGCTTGATTTGAGGGCTTCTCAAGATCGCGGATCCGATTGCACGTTTGCTGAAACCTCTTTCAGTACAATTATACCCTGCAATATTGATGACGAGGACTTTAGCTACGACACTCCACATCCCTTGAAAGGTAGAAATGGACCCACCGAGATGACTCCGTCATTACTCAGCATGGATGCACTACACACTAGTCGGAAGATTAGTTCTAGGCCTTCAGCTAATGAATCAGATGACCTGACACTTCAACAAAGGGAGGACATGGTCAGGCAATACGCTGAACGAGTAGAATCGACTTATCTGGCCAATGGCGTTTCTTCAGATCCGCGGACGAGGCTGTTACGCTTGATGGGCCACTACTGGATGTGTAAGCTCTGGCTGGCCCTATACTACCCCTTGCATCATCGATTGCCGTCGCAGCAAGTGTGGTCCAGAACTCAAGGCCTACAAACGGCTGTGACATTGCTGAATGTCAATGATTTTATCGAGCACGATCCATCTTCGTTCGGCTTCGCTTGGCATTTCAAAGCCTACGTCCCGTGGCATGCTGTGGCGGTAACATTGGCTGAGCTGTGCAACCAGCCCCAGAGCCTCCTCGCCGACCGTGCTTGGGAGGTTGTGCAACGCCGCTTTGAAGACTGGAATGCCAGAGTCGCCGACATTAAGGAAGCAATGTTGTGGGGCCGAGTCAAGAAGCTGCTGAAACGGGCCCATATGGCACGACAACAATGCCAGGAGTCAGTCCAAGTCAGCCAAGCTTTGCACCCTTCTGACCTCGATTCACTCCTCCAAAGCTTTGACGCGAATCGCTCTTCCAAATCCGGGCCAGAGAGAAGTGGAGGTAGCGGCCTCAACGCCCCTCAACCTCTCGATCCTTTTGGTCCAACCGACCATATTGTGGGTCAGCCTCTCGATTTCCTAGCTTCCTTTCCAATGGATACCACGATGGAAGGCCCCGGAGCACCCGATGCACTTGATGACCTGGATAATTGGAATGATTTCACATTGGATGTCAATACACTCGGAGAGGATTTCCTGCGAGAGCCGTACATCATGTAGCCGGGGCACAGTGCTGAATAGGAACCACTGAAACCAAGGATCTCAGCTGGTATTGTTTATTCAGACCGATTGTGAAGGTGTATCGATACGACTTCTGTCCGTCGTCGCACAACTTCGAAGGCATGCTGGTGACTTTTGGCCTAGCCGAATGGCACCACAAGGCTCGTCATAAATGTAGTGGTTGGTTTAGTCTATCTACAAGATTTATACGAGCAAGTCTTCGCGATTGATGGCATATACCTTGTGGGATGTGAGTTGTGAGAATTGTGGATTGATCGAACCCCTCGAGTGTCTGTTTGGCTCGATCCGTTGTCTGTCTCACTCGAGCGTGGCTTGAAATCCTAGACACTTATTCCTTTTGCCAAAGCAATACGACTAAGCCTAGTCAGATAGTGCGGACTGAGGTATCGAACAAGCTCACCGGTCAGGGCGGTTCGCGGACAATTGCGGACAATGCGGACATTGAAGGACTTTCACGGACAATCGGTAAAGATCAAGGCTGATACGGGTGCAACGCGGATATCCAAGCTCCGCATCATCGACTACACCAAAGCTTGCCCTGACTCATGTGACGATAAAGTACTTGGCTCTCACGAAGTCTGCTCTGGCCCAGCCTAATCTATATTATCGTCTTCTGTGCGATCATTATCGAAAGCTGCTAGCCGACCGTGCGTCCCCAGGATCTAACAATGCGGAATACAGAAGAGCAGTCGACCTTAGCTATGCAGATACCCTCTGATACGACAAGCGTGGTCGAGGCTGAATCGCTTCAAGAGGCCAAGGAGGACCCTTCGTTCCAGAACCTGGCTTTCCCAGTCGCCGAAGGCTTGGAGAGGACGGGTCTTAGTGATGAAGGCGACCCCGAGCATCAACACATCACTCCAGACGATGAGCCAATCCAGTATCCAGGTGGCGGAAAGCTCTTCCCTCTGGCGTCAGTCGACCCATGGTGGAGCTTTGTGCAAGGAGACAGGTGACTAACTCTTCATAGGCTCGCGCTCTGCCTCGCAATATTCCTCGTTGCGCTGGACAGTACAATCATTGCGACCGCCATACCTCAAATCACCAATCAATTCAACAGCCTCAACGATGTCGGCTGGTACGGTAGTGGTACGTGTATTGTCTAGAGCTGTCCCTTCTGCAACGAGCCGTCGCTGACATCCGCAATCAGCGTACCTGCTCACAACTGCCGCCTTCCAATTGATCTTCGGCAAATTTTATACCTTCTTTTCCCTCAAGTGGGTGTTCCTTGTCGCCATCGGCATCTTCGAACTAGGATCCCTTATTTGCGCCGTTGCTCCCAACAGCACTGCTCTCATCGTCGGTCGCGCCATTGCCGGCGTAGGCTCTGCTGGTGTCTTCTCTGGCGCTTATGTCCTCATCGCGACCTCCGTAGCCCTCGCAAAGCGGCCAAGTTTCAATGGACTTATCGGCGGCGTCTACGGAATCTCCTCCGTTGTTGGGCCCCTTGTTGGAGGAGCCTTCACCGAAAATGTTACGTGGCGGTGGTGCTTCTACATCAACCTGCCCATTGGGGGCGTCGCGGTTGCTGTAATTGTCTTCTTCTTTACACCGGTACCTCAACCTGGTGGCATCCCTCACCTCACCTGGAAAGAACGTATCGCGCAACTCGACATCCCGGGAGCTGTCTTGTTCATTCCCGCCGTGGTCTGTGTTCTGATTGCACTTCAGTGGGGCGGGTCCACCTATCCTTGGTCCAATGGTCGCATCATCGCCCTCTTCGTGGTCTTTGGGCTATGCCTCCTGGCCTTCGTCGGTATCCAATTCTGGAAGCCCGAAGTCGCAACGGTCAGCCCACTCATGCTCCGCAAACGCAACGTCTGGGCCGCGGCCACTTTCGCGTTCTTCATGGGTTCCGTTTTCTTCGTGACCGTCTATTACCTGCCAATCTGGTTCCAGGCCGTGAAAGGAGTCGACGCGTACCAATCGGGCATCCGGAACATCCCGGTCCTGCTTGCGGTCGTTGTTGGAACCATTGTCTCTGGCGGCCTCGTTTCGAAGATTGGCTACTACACCCCTTTCATGCTTGCGAGCACCGTCTTGACATCGGTCGGCGCAGGTCTGTTCACCACCTTCGAGCTTGACACCGGGTCCCCCAAGTGGATTGGCTACCAAGTCATCTGCGGCTTCGGCATTGGGCTGGGACTGCAGCTGCCCTTGGTCGCGATCCAGACCGTGCTCGAAATGTCCGAGAACCCGACTGCCACGGCCTTGATCCTGTTCATGCAGCTCTTCGGCGCCGCCATCTTCGTCAGCGTAGGCGAGAGCTTACTCACCAACAAGCTGGTCTCATACATTAGCCAGGTCGTCCCCGTCGTCGATGCGGTTGCGGTTGCCAGCTCGGGTGCGACCAACATTCAACATGCCATCCCGCCCGAGTATCTGCATGGTGTCACACAGGTCTACAACGATGCGCTGGTTCAGGTCTTCAAGCTTGTGCTTGCCATGTCGTGCTTGACGAGCATTGGGAGCGTGGCCATGGAGTGGAAGAGTGTCAAGGGGAAGCAGACGCAGACGCCGGCTGCGTGATGGGGTTATTGCTTGCAAACATGTTGCTGGCCGTCATGCCTCAGAACTCTGGCGGCCTGTGTCACTTTTGTCGACGAATTGTGCTTTGATTAGAAAGCAACTCGCTACCGAGCCAGCTGACTACCTACCTTACCTGGCTATTCATGTTCAATCCCCTGAATTTCTCTCCGAAAGATCACAAAAGCCCCCTTTCCTAACTGCTAATCCGTGCAGCGCATGCCTACACAACCTGCCATCGTTCGATATGATCGCTAACAGAGGCTGTAGTATCAACAACTTGCATGCCTGCACTGGCTTTGCCATTTTGACATCCTGACCCACATCTCTCGTGAACAGATCCCTTATGACGAACTTGCCAGCATTACCGACGTACCCAAGCTTCAGCTTAGGAGCGTTATTCGCATGATCACAACCAACAATTTCCTTCGCGAGCCAATACCTGACAGTGAAGCAAACAATGCAGTGTCCGCGCTCTTCATTACCAATCCGGGCCTCATGAATTGGGCCAAGTTCATGACGCAATACTCAGCTCCAACCGCTGCGGCATTCGTAAGAGCCACTCAAAATTGGGGTACTACTGATCGAAAAGGTCAGACTGCGTTCCACGTCGCTACCGATTCGACTCTACCCTTCTTTGATTTCTTTGCAAAAACCTCTGAACTAGCGAACTGCTTTGCATCGTACATGAAGAGCGTTCAAGCTAGTTACGGGACAAGTTTGAAGCATCTTCTTGCCGGCTTCGATTGGGCCGATCTAGGCGAGGCGCTCATCGTCGACGTACGTCTTCAACAAATATGATCCTACGACCGGAAGTAGCAAAATAATTGACAGGACTCATAGGTAGGCGGTTCTACCTGCAGCGCCAGTATCGCACTAGCAGAGGCCATTCCCAAGCTCGGATTCGTCGTCGAAGATCTCCCAGACACCATATCCAACAGCAGTCACCTGCTCTCCGCGCATCCCGCCAGCTCGCGCATCACCACTCGAAGTTACGATTTCTTCACGCCGCAACCGGTCAGGGATGCAGATGTCTATCTCTTACGGATGATTCTCCATGACTGGCCCTCCGCCGCCACGCCATCGCGATTCTCCAGAACCGGCTTCCAACTCTGCGAGCGGATCCCAATGCGCGCTTGATCATAATGGACACGGCCCTCCCACTCCCGGGCTCGGCCAGCCCGGTGGACGAAGCTCTCTTGCGCGTGCGCGACTCGACTATGGTCCAAACGTTCAACAGCAAAGAGCGCGAGCTCGGCGAGTTCGAGGAGCTTTTCTCCAAAGCGAACGATTCAGCTGGTTGCTTGACGTTGAAGAATGCCGTCAAGCCACCTGGAAGCGCGATGTCGGTCATGGAGGTTACGTATCAACCGTCCCGTCATGAGGGCACAGTCTCAAACGGCGTCTGACGGGCTCCCGTAACATTGTGTTGCCAATAACTCTTCTAAAAAAAGACAAGTAACCTGTATTATGTCCAGGGTCTCCGCTTCCGACTCCGCATCCTCCAATTCCATCCTTCGCGGTGATCACATAACCCCCCCTCCCCCATGCCCAAAACCCCATCCAAACACGAACACGAACCGCCCCG
>JAABUS010007123.1_pt1 | contig 13056 bp, 17 predicted proteins | sample 5560161 | NCBI WGS metagenome assembly JAABUS01 (sample SAMN10711885, study PRJNA513376) | rock metagenome | isolation source: Antarctica rocks | place: Antarctica: Victoria Land, Trio Nunatak nord | collected 2016-01-04 | reverse complement strand
CAAGCTAGAATACAAAAAGTATTGTAAGCTCACATTTTGTCGCTGGGTCCTTGCAACACTCTGGTGAGAAAATTCACTTCAATAGCGCAGAGCTGAGCAACCCAAGAAGAAGCAGAGCCATCATCAAAGGACTGGTACAGGGTCCCACCATCAGCATTTGACCCCTCTGATCCTGACAACATGGACGCCAGTTCAGTCCATATCAGTCACCTGTACACAGGCACAATGGCGGTGTTGCTGCAGTTGCCAGAGCTATCAAGTAACGGTGCATGCTGCTGCATGTTACTTCACAGATAGGTCCAATACATGGTGAGAAGCTTCGGGCAAATACATGAGTTGCAATATGCAGTCATAATTGAGCACAAGCATCCTTTGCGACAGTTTGCCTGTTCTGGATGGACAGCCACAGCCAATCATGCTCAAGCTTGCACAGCAGGCAGGGCAGGGCAGGGCAGGGCAGGGCAGGGCAGGGCAGGGCAGGGCAGGGCTTACCCGAGAAGAGTTGCCAGATGATGTCATCCCTTTGGCAGTTGACCAGGTGGCCACGCTGCAGCAGCCTGCAGGTACCAATGTCATTCAGCAAAGGTGCATGAGCTACACAATATCCCATGGAGCATTTCATACAGCAATGCTTATGCCTGTGGACGTGAATGACAAATAGATGACAAAACTATCAGCGCTAATGCGTGTGCATGCTGGGTAATGATGATCTGGCACATTGTATGTGCAATGCAAGACTTGCCTCTCCAGAGCAGTGTGCTCTGAGCAGCCCAGTAGGGAGGGCAAGGCAGGGCAGGGCAGAGCAGGGCATCGTAGGGCAGGGCAGGGGAGGGCAGGGCAGGACGTACCTGAGCAGATGGCACAGTTCATACAAAAATCATGCATCTGCTTTTGAGCTGACAAATGGATTTGAGACCACAAAACTGCTGAGACTGATGTGGAAAGACAGAGGAGATTGCTACAACAGTGTGTTTGCTGACACAATGCCACAAAACCCATAGGAAACTGGGCATACCACATATGCTTGTTGTCTTAGAAGCTTTGTGAATATCACACTGCACAATTAAGCTTAATCTATCATGTGCCCTTTGGCTATAGGCAATTTTGTCACAGCTAACACAGTGCATTTGCTGCTGCTCAAAATGTGCAGAGTTGAATTGGGTAGTGGCGCAGCTTGATCCAGCCACCCCTCAAGTTATACCAGCAGACAAGGCTAGACAAGCCTAGTAGGGTAGGGCAATTCTAACTGTGGTTAGAGAGAAGAATTTGTACAGTTTGCCGCAAAGTGCACCTGTCTACTGACGCCGATTGGTGCATAAGCAGTGTTGCTGGTTGCCAAGGCTGATCAGCTGATCAACAGGAAAACAAACCTCAAGACAGACCATGCTCCCTGCACAGATGAAGCAGCCAGACGAGAATGACCTGCCACATTATGTGTCATAGGTCACATATGTCACCAGCCTTCTGGAATGTGTGGCTCCTGGTCATCATAACAGCAAATAGAGGCATATGAGAAACTGCACCAGCAACGCTTGACTCTGAACAGCAAATAAAGGCATACACATGCTGTTCAGGAGCCAATCTTTGCTGGTGCAGTTTCTCTGAAATTCAGCATGCCATGCTGTCGTCTGACCGTTCCTTACCATTCCAGACTGGGGATGCGCTTGCTCACAACAAAATGCTAAGCACAGCATGCACAGCACACTGTTGGCAGTAATGCTAGAACTGACCAAACAACCCGTGGCAAGCTCACATGCAGCATCACAAACAGCAGTGTATTGACCCAAGCTCAATTAATGCAATATTGTGAAGGGCAGCAACATGGTTCAAACTGGTTCAAACAATATACAGTATTTGGATTGTTGAATTTCAGAGGATACGTGCCATCCAGATCCAGTCTGTGGTAGCACACTCCTCTGCCTTCCAACATGCCATTTTTTCAGACTGGGCTTTGAGAACACATCCTTGTTGCTAGAGAGCTTGTCATGCACAAGCATATGAGCATGAAGCCTTACAGACAGCTTTTGGTCACCCAGAACTCTGCTAGGCCATACGGGTGTCTCTGTGTTGACTTGCACAAGCAGCCTGGGTGCTTGGAGTGCCCAATGGATTGCAGTGCAATGCCGCGGTTCAGACTGAGGAGAAGCTAAACAGGCTCCACAGCCAGATCCAAAGGCATTCAACTGCAATCTACCCAACACATCAGGCAATGTTGCAACACATGTGTACACATCTTTTGGTCATGATGCACAGCATGAAGGCAAAGATAGATAGCAAGCAGTGTTGCTGCAATGGCAAAATGATGATCAGCCACAAGAGAGCGACCGCTGCTCACTTGTGCAAGATCATCATATGTGTCAGTGCAGCAAGTAGCATGCAGCACTTAAGCAGCAAGCAGTCCTTGCAGCCCTTGCAGCAAGGAAGCATGCCAGTGTGCCAGCTTATGCTACACGGAGTTGCAATACAGTGTTCTGCATGTCAAGAACAACAGCCAACCAGTACTGGCTGCTGCACTCTGGCAACCAGCATGCATTCAGGAATGACAAGCTGCTTAATGGCAACACAATAAATGGGTGCTCAGCTGTGAAAACTGGCAGCTGAAAAGTTGTCTTGATGCCTGTGACAGCCATTGGGAGCTTGACATTCCAGAAGATTGGTGCTGCCTTTCAAATACCTTGCCAAACTTTTGGCAAGCTGACATCTAGCATCATCACAGACATGTGTGACGTGCTGGCCAAGCACAAGCTCAGTCTCATTTGAAATGGCAGAAAGAGGGTCTGGCATGCTCAGTCTCAAGCGGATATGCATAATCATAAGCACAGGTTGCAATGGCTTGCTTTTCACAAGCATTCATGTCCAGAACTCAATTGAGCTCTGGACATAAACTCCTGTGAAGAGCAAGACATGCATATGTACACAACTCCTGCAACATTGATGCATCCATATGATGCCCTTCACCACTTACGCGTACGTGTACACAACCTTTACCCTTGAAGACATGGGTAGTTGTGGTACAAGTGCTGAGGGTTGTCAAGCTACAACAGAAGCCATATATCAAGTGCAGAACACATGCAGTACAGGTCGTTGCCTCTCCAAATCCAGTGAACAAGCTCCGGGCTGCCGCCTTGGGATGCTCCCGTCATGATCGCTGAAAAGCGTAATCTAATCTAGATCTTCAACGTTGCTCAAGCTGTTGAGTACAGGTCGTTGCGGATCCTGCTGTCTCTTGGCATGTCTTCGAAACCCCACCTGCCAGAGGCCCCTGGCAAGATTGCGACGGAATGCAAGCATAGTTGCAAAGACAAAGAGACCTGCGGTCACCCATGCTGCAAGCGGCACCTCTCACACATAGTACAGTTAAAGGCAGCACAGCGGCTGAGCAGCGAACCAGCGTCGAAAAGCGTGGAATGCAGACATACGTGTAGAGACAAACTCGCTTGCGGACACCAGTGTTGCAAGCGGCACCTCTCACGGGACGCCAGCGAGACTGTTGCAAAGCAGCAACCTTCTCTCAACCTGCAAGTTGTCAAGCAAACCACGCGTAACTCGCAGCTGCCGACAACCACTCACTCCTTCCAACAGGTCAGGCGAGCGTCCTCAGGACCACAGCTGGCAGTGCAAGGCAGAGCTGTTGCCAAGACACAGGAGGAGCCTCAAGCAACAAACTCAGATGCCAGTCCCAACTTTCACTTCTTCATCTACGACATAGAAAGCACAGGTGTGATAGTGAAATCACACTCTTTTAACAATGATCTGTTGTGTCCAGGTCACTGCTTCACTTTGACCTGAACACAATAGATCACTGTTTCATGCTTTGCAATAACTACAATCAACATACACATATATGCATAGCCACCATTCCAGAAAGCTGGCGCCAGCAGCAGTCATCTGCTACAGTGTTGAGATTACCACAACTTGTGCATGCTATGAACAAAGATCTGATTCCCTCTGCTCTCACTGGCTGCAGCCTGTGCCCCCTTGTGTGTTGCATGATCTTACTGTCTGCTTTCATTGCTGCAGCCTGTGCCACCTTGTGTGTTGCACGATCTTACAGTCTGCTTTCACTGCCGCAGGCTTATCCCCAACAGGAGACCGCATAGTGGAGATAGCCATGAAGGATAGTGCAAGCTGCTTGGAGTATGCCACGCTAGTCTCCTGTGCACCTGCCACCGTACATCGAGGGGCATACCAGGCACATGGTATCTCAACTCGGCAGTCACATGAACATGGACTCCCATTCAAGTATGTCCTCTGTACCCAGCGTATGACTAATCTCTAGTCACCAAAGTTGCTCCTGCAAACTATTCTTGCTTTGCTGCATGTAGCCATTGCTCAGAGTACATGCATGATGACCAATCATGCAAGTCATGCCAGAACATCTTTGGACAGAATGCTGTGGCAGCCTTGTTTGTATGACAAGCCATCATTGGTGTTGTTACAACATGTAGCCAATTAGCCAGCATTGGTGCTTGCCTTGTCAAACTGATGAGAAGGCTTACAGTGCCATGCCAGCATAAGTCATGGCTTTGTAAGTCCCAGACATCACAGTCAGCCCAAACTCTCAAGTGATCTGGTAGATCTGCTAGGTTTCTCTGCACTGTGTGCACATTTGATCATGCTAATGTTGTTCATTCTCACTTAGAACAAGACTTCACAACTTCAGTCATGCATGACTCATCCTGATACTTGCAGGCAGGTGGCAGCACAGCTGGTGCAGTTCATCAATAAAGGCACAGAAGCTGATGAAGTGCCTGTCTTGGTCGCTCACAATGGGAAAATTTTCGACAACAGGATGCTGACGGCAGAGTTCAAGCGCTGTGGTGTGAGCCTGCCAGAGAGGTGGCAGTGGCTCGACACCCTGCCACTAGCCAGGAAGCTGCTGCCAGAACTAACAAGGTGACATTATGTTCAACTGATTGCATCAACTGATTGCATCAACTGATTGCATCAACTGATTGCATCAACTGATTGCATCAACTGATTGCATCAACTGATTGCATCAACTGATTGCATCAACTGATTGCATAACTTGCTGCACCGAGACTGCCTGAGATTCCGTCAGGAATGAGCAACCCTGCCAGTGACATGGCTGTGGCTTGACACTCTACCTGTAGCCAGGAAGCTGCTGCCAGGACTGAACAAGTAACAACCTGTTCAACTGATTGCATAACTTGCTGCACGGAGACTGCCAGAGACGAGTCACTCTGCCTCTAGCTAAAAGGCTGCTGCCAGAACTAATGAGGTTACAGCCTGATCCACTGATTGCATAATTTGCTGCATTGAGATTGCTCAAGACGCCGTAAATGATAAAGCTGGACAGGCAACTGGGCAGACAACATTGCAACTCATTGCAGGCTAGCTGCATTGTAGCGTCTTGACTGGTCTGTTTTAGCTTGCTGGGGAAGGTGTCTTTGGAGTCCCTGCACCCGTTTCAGCAGTTTCAGCAGCTCACTTCCCTGCTTGCTGTCCTGCACAGAATCTACTGAATGGCTGCAGTGCCATTAGATTCTGTGCAGGACAGCAAGCAGAGAAGTGAGCTGCTGAAACTGCTGAAACAGGTGCAGGGGGTGCCACCTGGCTGTCACATGCACTTTGCTTTGCATTCCATGTTTGGTTTAGCATGCCATCTTTCCCTGAGTGAGAACCAGCCTGTTGATAAGCTTTCAGAGGGTTTACATGACTCTGAGAAACGAAGCGTTACCTTGCCTGCTTGAGCTTCTGCACTGTCCACTGTTTGATGACTAACACATGCAGGCAGCCCTGCGACCATATTCAACACTTGTTCTCTATTCAGCATCCTGCCAAACAGCTGCTGGGCTGATCCACCTCCCTGCTCAGGAGCCTTGTCCACTGACTTTCCCCTTTTCACTATATTGCTTCAGACAAAATTTGACAGCTGTGACTAACAATTTGCATGGTGTGCACTTGACTGATATACTGACAGATCAGGCTCTTGCTGTTGCAGGCACAGCCAGGCAGACCTGAGGGCATTCCTGGAACTGCCCCCACCCCTGATAGCGCACAGAGCAGCCGCTGATGTGGCGGTGTTGCATGAAATTGTGACGGGTTTAGCCAGATTGGCAGGATTTGGGAGCCTGGAGGGCCTTATGACATTGGATGGAGTGCACAAAGGAAGCTTCCAGACATATGCTGGTAGGTTTGAACACGAACACAATCAAAACAGCAGATGCTGCTTGTCACAAGTTTACTGATGACATATAGTGCAAAAGACAAGTCAGTGAAAGTACATCTGCTGACAAATGATGTTATGTGCATTTGGCAGTCAGCTAATGAGTGTGTTGCAAGTCTGTGTTGTGTCATGCACAGAGTGATGTACACCTGCACTCATGTTTCACAGTCACAACATGTTTAGCATGTGGTGCCATCTGCTAGTGACAGTGATGCGTCGGCACTCATGGCTTGCATTACTGTTCCTCAGCAAGGTATGGCTCAAAAACAGCATTGTGTATAAGCATATGTGTGAACTGCAGGCATCACATTGAAAGAGCATCAGATTGGGAAGTAATGGGATGCTTCAGTGAGGAAATTGGCAACATCAATGCAGTGGCTGGTTGTGGTAGCAAAACAAAAAATGGCTTGGATATAGATCCATGCATGTACACATGTATACACTGTATTATTAAGGCTAAGAGTTTGAAACGCATGCTGCATTTGCTGTTTCTGCTGTTACATTTACAGTCAGTTGATTTGCTCATGCCAGGCACGCCAAACACAGACCACTGTGACACCTGATTGTGCATTTGTATTTCTTTTGTTAGTTCAGGTTTTCTTTGATACATTGGATCTCAGATACACGTCGCCAAGGATGCACTGATTTGCAGAGCCTGGTGAAATGTCTGGGTCATAAGTACTGTTATATTGTGACATATACCAGTAGTCCAGGTTTGTCATATGTAATTTTACGTGTTCATCTCTATCCAAAGCCATGTTCTTACCTTGACTTCTCCAGTCAGACACACGGCTACAACAATGTGCACGAGGGGAACAAGACTGCATGCAGGTAAACACAATTACAGGGTGACACACTGAGCTGGGTATGTACAAAGGGCAACCATGCCTGCTCCTGACACAGAAAAAGCTCTGAAGAATCAGCAGCCATTTGACTGCTTCGAAGCAGAGGGTCTGTACACTGAACCAGAAGATGACTAAGAGAATGCCAAAAGGCTAGTAACACCACTAAAACCATGGCTTTTAGGTTTTGACTCTTGTTCACAAACCATATTAGCAAATGCCATGCAAGATCAAGGAACCACTTACAGCCTTTGTGGAGCAGAACTACATTGTGTGGAGTGAAAGGGCTTGCTGTGGAATAATACAATCAATGAAAAAGATATGATCCTATACTACTGGCTTCATCTGTTTGCGATGCTACACACGCTGCACAGTTCAGCAACGTCTGCAAAACTTGTGACCAACACACGCACCCATACTCACCATAGCCAAAAGAGCGCACGTGCTGTGTCATTGCCTTGCACTGTGTACACCACACGGAAGGATGCATTCAAGGTGCTGCAGCACAAAGGAACTAGTATTAAGGCTGCTGGTGCTCCTGATGCAATAGCATATTTTGTTGCATGAAAGTTTGAGACTTGTCAAGGACGAGCTGCCGCACAGCTTCTGACAATCAAATGACTACTAGGCTCTCAAGCAGCTGGCTCGCTGGTCTCAGAAATTCTGGGTGACTTGCCGGGGAAGCCGCCATCACTGCCATTGTCATCAAAGTTCTCAAAGCCGTCCACCAGGCTTGAGGGCTGTCGTGACAGATCCTCTGACTCAGGACCTGCATGACAAAATCCTCTTATGCATGCTGGCGTGCATCTGAGCTGCATGACAGTATGGGTGATGAATGGCGTGAAGTCTGCTTGTGGCAGCACAGACACAGTTGATATCACCACAGCGTGACACTACAGTTCCTGCAAGGCTTTTTTATGGCTGGTTTTGTCAAACAAATGGGGCTGCGCTGTTGCTACAGCATTGCACGCACATGCACAGAACGACACACGAGCTTGGGAGATGTGGTGCATAAAATCCCCAGAGGCATCGGGGCAGCATAAAGTACTCTTTCAGCTATTGAAGGGCCCTATGGTACCCTCCTGAGTGACAGATGATAAGTGATGTGCACTTCGCATGCAAGCGCACAGCTGTTGCTGTGCTTGTCAGTGTTGCAGCATGTATCTGTCAGCTTCGATTGGTTTTGATTGACATGCAATTGATGTATACTGAATCATGACCTGATCACAACCATCCTCACCTCTGGGCTGACTCACTGTTGTCATGTCGTAACACAGGACACAGCCATGCATATCTACTGACCACAAGTAAAGCTGGAAGCTGGATGCTGCAAGAGTGTTGCGCACAACAATAGCGCTGTGCCTGACCAGTAAAGAGACGTTTCTTGCGGCTGTCTCACAGGCACCTCACAGCAGCAGCTGGGAGTCAAGCACACAACTGTGCCTGACCCATTACAGAGACTACTCTATCAGCTGTGTCATCAACACCTCCAAGAGGACCTAAAACATCCCCACAGTGTAGAAACCCGTTTTTACTGTCCCCAGACGTTTCTCTATTTAGATTTCCAGTGTGGGGATGGCCGTTTTGGGATTGAAAAGAGCTCACCTGACATGAGGTCTACCACCACGACAGTGACATTGTCCCTGCTGCCCCTGTCCACAGCTGCTCTGGTCAGCACTGTGGCTGCAATACGTGCAGCAGACTGGCGGGTGGCCCCCCTCTGGCGGGCCCGCCTCAGGCACCGCTTGGCCAGGCTGCAGGCCTCCTGATTAGTCAGCACATCCCACAGACCATCACTGGCCAGCAGCAGCAGCTCGTCATCAGGCTTGCGTGCCAGAATGGTGATCTGCATTAAGCATGGCAAGGCACATGAATGGCTGGTGCTGGAACAGTTGCAGGGCTGTTGCTTGCAAAGCTTAGCCCAGGCTGCATGCTTGTGGGTGGTCATTGAAATGTACAGCTCGTCTCTACCTTGTCAGCTCAGAGAAGATGCCTGACACTCACAAAACCACGCAAATCCCTGCAATTAATAATGTTTACCAAGCATGATACACGGTTCTGCCAGGGCTGCTGGCAAGGCACAATACAGCAGTACATGCCTAGCTACTATGGCATATAGCCAGCATGAGATGTTGCATATACACAGCAGTATGAGCCTGGTGTGCTGCAACAAATGCATGTTGCCCACTTTCAGACTGGCATGGACAGATGAGCACAGCAGTCATCTCTGGAACAGAGGCGACAACAACTTTGCAACAAGTAATGGTAGCTAATGAGCATTAAGCAAGCTGTCTCTGATGCAGCAGCAGCAGCAACAGCAGCAGCAGCAAAGCCTTGACAGTCAGGAAGGATGACAGCACGCATGAGCAAGTCTGACACCCTGCCACAGCAATGTCATACTAGCATAATAGGTTAACAAAACAGGGGGCTTACTTCTGGCTGTGCAATGACAAAAGGGCGCAGGCAGTGGTCCCCAATGGCACGAGACACTGCCAGCACGCCCATGACTCGCACACCATTCCAGAACAGGATCTGACCACCAGCTGCCTCCACTCGGGCCTGCATGAGTCAGGCAACATCAGTACACAGTAGTGTGTGCCTATACAGGCAATGTCAGTACACAGTAGTGTGTGCCTGTACGGGCTACAGATGAGTCATAGTCCTGACCTGTTTGCAATGCCCTGTCTCCTTTTGACATCATGTCAACAGCGTGTGAACAAATGACATACTTGTACTTGCTAATCAGGCAAGCCATGTCATCACTGATTGGCAAGTGCCAGCACGCCATTTGTTCACACGTTCACATCGGGATGTCAACAGATAACAGAGCATGTTGAGGATATAAGCAGGCATGACGTGCCGTCAGGATGAGCGTCCAGTTTGTACGACTGGACATGGGGGCGGTTCAGCAATGGCCTGGCTACATGCACATCACGAATGCAATGTAAAAACCTGCAGGCATTTAGGAGAAAACCTAAAGCCACACAAAAGCATGAAGGCAGAACAGGCTTACAGTCTCATCCTCTCTGGCTGCCTTGTGGTCGTCAGTCAAAGGAATAGCCACATCACCACGGCTGAGCACAGCCCTTGAGTCACCTGCATCAACAAAGCACAAGTGACTGGTGTAAGCAAAAGCAAGTGTTATTCAGCAAAAGAAGCACGGTCTGCAGCAAACAACATAACTCAAGCATGTGCAAAAAACAGGCAAGGAAATTTGTGCATGCTCTGCAGTGCTGGAAGTACAGAAGATTTGATACTGCAAGTGGCCAGAGACAACAAAACCATGACAACTTGGGCTGCTGGGATGCACTGCCATGTCTAGTGCATGGCCAATTGCACAAATTGTTGCCAGTATGAGGTGTGGGGACCTACCACAGTTGGCAACATAGAGCTGTCTGCTGCCCACAAGCGCAACCACAGCTGTTGTACCGACAAGAGCAGCGTTGTCTGCTTTGCCAAACTCCTCATCTGCTTTTGTGAAGGCGTTTGTCAGCGCAGACTGGAAGGCATCTGCACTGCATGGCGCATCACTGTCATCCTGCTGAGCCTGTGTGGGCTTGTCTGTCTGAAGCACTGACTTGGCGCCTTTGCTCTCAGGCAAGTCTTGACTGGCCCTACGCTCTTCTTGCAATACTTCGTTGACTGCGCTGTCATCATCGCTATCCGCTTCCTCAAGCTTACCCTCTTTCAGGGGCTTGGGGTCTGCTAAGGTTTGCAGCTTGGCATCTGAGAAGGACCCACTGAGGTGCTGCTGAACACTCTGGTGGATGCCTGGTGTGGTGCCTAGTTTGGCAGCAGTCTCGTTCTGACTCTTGGCAAAGGACTCGCGGATCTTGTCTTGTGCTGCTGGGGAGCTGACTGCTGACAGTGCCTCAGCAATCCTCTGGTGCAGTGTCTGTGCACAATGCAGGGCAGCCTCAGCGCCGCCATGACCGTCAAACACACCAAAGAAGTGCAGAGTCTCCATGTACTGAGCATGGTGCATCGAAGCTGAGGGTGAGGATGACTGAGGAACTGCTGCTGCTGCTGCTGCCTCAGTGCCTGTGTGAGCTTCTGAGGCATCATGCTCTGACGCTTTGACATGAGTAGCTATTCTAGGGGGTATGAGTTCGCTGACACAGAACTGATCGGCTGGCACAGGGACTTCCAACAAGAATGGAATGGCTGTGTAAGCATCTTCCATCTTAGGTCTACGCCCGCAGATGGCCTTGGCGCCATGTGGTGGGCAGGCCTGAAGAGCGTCCAGTGCATATCCTGCAGTCTGGTGATGCCCTGACAGGTCATGAGTGGGCTCATTTGCTGTGCTTTGCTCCCCCTGAATGGAAAGCTTCTGTGTGTTGCGAGTGACAGAGCCTAGAGACTGGCCTGACTGTAGGCCACTCTCTGACCTGCCCGACTGAGATTCGCTGTGTGTATCGTCTGAGCCAGCGGACGGTTTAGGCTGCTTGCTCAGCGCGCTGGCCCCGACGATTCCCAAACCGCCTGTACACTCTGCCACAGCAGCTGTTGCAGCTGCTCGCAGCGAGCTTACCTCTGCAGGTTGCAACGACACGTCGGGTAAAGCTTTAGATAAAGAGAAGAGCGTGTTGAAGGCTGCCTTGTGTACCTGACAAAGAGCGCTCAATGCCCACTGACGGTGCGGTTTGACTGGCCATGCCAGTGTGCGGCGCCTGATTATCGCTGGCGTTTGATGCCAGCTTGGTAGTTGATGCCACGAACCGCCGGCTGTCAAAGTCTATTGTTGAGCATTCAGGCAGGGTAGGGGACCCTTGCCATACACAAACTTTCTGTGGCTTGCTGCCAGGCAAATCTGCCTCTTGAGAGCAGCGTCCGCGCTTCGAACCTAACAAGGTGGTATCTCTGCAGTCCAGTTGAAGAGACTTCAGCTAAGCTTGCAGCTGGGACAGTGTCTGGACGGATTGAAAGTTGAGGAAACTGACTGAAAAGAAGAAGGTAAAGACTTGCAGTACTAAACTTTGCTCATGCTCAGGAACTTCGCTGCTAAAGAACTACCTGACTGGTTGAGGGGACTGTGAATCAAACAGCTTAGAGCCACAAGGATGCTGTACCTCCAAGCACGCTGCCATAAGCTTGCAAGAGGTGAACTTGACAACCTACAACTGTCGAAGACTCATTTCGTCTTTGCATATCAACAGCACAGGTGTTCAGATGGCGTAAGGGAAGTCACAGCTGTGCCCTCCCAAGTTTCAGCTTCTAGACGATTGCAAATTCGTTAAGGGAGCCGCAGATTAAACATAAAACCCCGTCAAATAGCATGCCATTTTTATTCGTTTCCAGCTGGACGGGGCGGGATCAGACAGCAATCCCCAGCTGGCAAGTTGCCTGCAATTGTGGTGAATTACATACCAGACATACAATCTGACCGACAGTGGACGGATCCTGCTTGGATCATAGAGAGGCAAACACAATATGCAGTCACACCAGGTCATGTCAGGGTGCGATCCCTGCTTCAGGTTGGCTGCAGCTAGCCATCATCAGCGCTGCTGGGCTTGTTCCTGGCCCTGAGAACAAGCGGTGAGTGCGCTTTAGATCCGGCTTTGAGTTGCATGGACAAGATCGAATTTACAGGCGCATATGCATGCAGCTGCCTCTTGTGCCATTCTGCATATGAAGTTGCTTTTTTGGACTCAACTGCATGCACCTCTCATGTTGTCATGAGCGCACAATTGAGCTGGGGCAAGCTTGCAGCTCAACAAATCAATACCTTGCTGTCAGAGCAGCCACTTGGAAATAACCAGTGAATGATCAGTATCTGTGAGGTGAGGATCGATTGCAGACACCCTCTATTGCTGCTAGTCAAAATCCATTGTGTGACCTCCAGGTGTCACGCAAAAACTGGAAGCATAAAAGAACGAGGATGCTGCGACGCGGAATCATACCACTAAGAAAACACAGGATTGCGCTTCATCTGGACAACATGTTTTTTTACTCCAATGTCATGGCTTCTTACCTTCGGGACATTAGGCCCAGTGCTCCATTGTTTTCACTCATCAAGTTCAGGTT
>JAABUS010007122.1_pt1 | contig 13056 bp, 1 predicted proteins | sample 5560161 | NCBI WGS metagenome assembly JAABUS01 (sample SAMN10711885, study PRJNA513376) | rock metagenome | isolation source: Antarctica rocks | place: Antarctica: Victoria Land, Trio Nunatak nord | collected 2016-01-04 | reverse complement strand
GTTTAATTAAAACTAATTTTATTGTTTAAATATATAATTAATATATCTAAGTAATATAAAATAGAATCTAAATTACTTATCTTAAAATATACTTTAAAATAATTCTTTATTAACTTTAAATAGATTTTTTTAAGATTAATTAATAATATATTATTAATATAGATAGATAAATATATACTCTAATTCTTTAATACAAAAACAAAAGAATTAACAATAATAGATATAAATTCTAGACTCTTAAGAAAGTTCTAAATAATTTTATATTAAACTCGCAATAATTATTAAAGATTGTAAAGAGCTTTTTGTAACTTATATATTAAAGTAGAATTCTTAATAAAGTTGTTAAACTAACTTACATAAATAACTTTATCTAGAAAACTATAAAGAAAGATAATAATTATATCTATTTAATAGATATAAAGACTACAAGCTTTTATTAATGCAAATAAAGTTCTAAAGAATACTAGCTTTACTATATTTGCTTAAGTAAAGATAAAGTTTATTCTAGCAATCTACTTATAATTGTAAATTATTTATTGTATTTTATATTTAAGAATAATACTATTAAGATTATATTTAATCTTAAATATCTATTAATTAATAATTATTTTTCGATTATTGTAACAAGTTAGTTTGTCTCTTTATATATATTATTTCTTGTAAGTGTTTACAATGCGCAAACATCTTGCAAATACTTTTAATATAATTAATTAAGATTTTATCTTATTATAATAGTATTTGCGTTTATATTATAATTTAATACAACGTATTATATTTAAATCTTAAGATCAATTTCTTTTATAACTATAAAATTAAATAATTATAAATACAAAATTTAATATTATATATTCTACGTAAGAGATCTAGTAGTCTAAATTGCATATTATATTGTTGTATAATATAAGATATAAATATGTTTATTTAACGTAAATAATATATTGTATATAATCTTTAAATATAATATATAATATTGTTATATTATTGCAACAATCTCTAAGTATATATTAAGTATTATATTAATAAGATCTCTAAGTGCGCAACACACTAGGAATTTTTCGGTAACCCTGGCGTGACCCTAGGTTAACCCTAAAAAACCCTGGGGATGATCCTAAATCTTGGGACGAGATTTCTAGAAGGAAAGATAACTATAACAAGTTAGTTTGCCTCTCTATATATATTACTTCTCGCGAATGTTTGCAATGCGCAAATATCTCGCAAATACTTTTAATATAATTAATTAAAATTCTATTCTATTACAATAATATTTGCGCATTGTAAACACTTGTAGAAAGTAATATATATAGAGAGATAAACTAATTTGTTACAATTATGTAACAATTTTGTAAGCATTTATATATTAGTCTTAATATATAAGACGATTTTAGTCTTTATAACTTTTTATTATTGCAATTATTTAAATAATTGATAAGTCTTCTTATAGAATTGCGACTTAATAATCGATAGATCTAATATCTTTAATATATTGGCAATTCTAGAATCTCTACTTAGAAAGTGCTAGTTGCGAATTTTACTAATTTGGCTATTAGCTAGTCTAGAATCTATTTAGCAAGAAAAATCTTGACGCTTGCTTAATAGAAGTTCAATTTTGATGTTCAAGATACGCACGAACTCTCGCAATGCTTCGCTTACGTTTCTATTTGTTACTTATTTATACTATAGTAATTTATATAATAGAATCGAACGATTTGGAAGATTTCTACGCGCGAGTTATGCGTTGGCGAGAACGTCTCTATTGCGTAATTGTGTTGTGTTATAGTAGTTGTAAATTGCGTTCGTAGATTGCGCTTATAGATTGCGCTCGTAGATAGCGTTCGTAGAACTTAGCGACGTGCAAGATTAGATCTTGACAAAGCGCGTATTAATTATGCGTTTGCGAATTCTATTAATCGCAATCCAATCTTGCGCTTAATTATATAGAGCGAACATATTGACATATTAGCTAATTTAACTATTAGCTACTAATAGTACTATTAACAAGAGTTTCGAAATTGTTGATGTACTTTAATACTAGAAAGATTTAAACTATTATTAATAGATAGTATACAAAGAACTTGTATTATATATATATAATCTTTAAATTTGTTACAACAATTTAGATTTTTATAGTTAAGACAATATATTGTTCTAAAACTTCTAATTGTTTAGTTTAAGAATAACAATAATAAAGCTTTGTTATAAATATGTTTTAATAACTTTAATAATAAGAAAAACTCTACAATAGTATTATCTAATATTGTAGAATTACAAAATGCTAACAATAAAGTTAATAATAATATAGAATTTCGTAAAATAAGTTTATCTTTAATAGAATCTTCTTAATTTAATCTATTTTAATCTAATATAAACTAATTATTTGCATTGTATTTATACTATTTTTTCTCTTTAATATTATCGAGAATTTTTGCAATATTCGAAGTATTTACAAATATAGAATATTTATTTTAAAAATATTAAACAATACTTATTTTGTTGTTATTTTTCTTTGTTTAAATATATTTTGTTTTCTTTTTATTAAAAGTATCTTTAATATATTTCGAAGTTATTAAATTAGATATATAATAGTTAGTCTTTTTATTAAAGTATATATTGCGTAATAGATAGACTCTCTTAATTCTAAAATTGTAGATCTTTTATTAATTTAAATTTTTATATTCTACGAAAATATCTTTCTAAAAACAATTATTAAATTTGTATCTTATTGTTGTTTTTAATATATATATATAAAAGCAATATTTTAATACTCTTAAATTTGAAATATTTAGCTTAATCTTATTAATTATTTTAAAGAGTATAGTGTTAAGTTTGCAAAACAATATTGTAGTAATTCTATTCTATATATAAACAATTGCTTCGATAGTATAGTTTTAAAGTTCTATAGATATCTAATATATCTTATAAATTGCACAAATTAAATTGACAATTATACATATATTCTTTTCGATAATATTATTTTGTTTAGAAGTATAAGAAACAAACAACTTTTACTAAATATCTATCTTCTTAAACTAGCTTGCAAAGATATTGCTTTTTAACTTATTGTTTATTTATATATATTTAATCTAATAATTTGTTTGCTTCTTAATTTAGATACAAAATTTTTATAGATTTAAAAGAATCTTATTCTTAGTCTTTATAATATAGACAAAAAATATATTAAAGACGTTATTCTTAATTAATAGAAAATAACAATTGCTACAAAATATTATAGACAACAATTCTTTAATATCGATATAAACTCGATCGAGATATACAATTGTTTTTAATATAGAATATTTAAAAGACTCTAATTGTTGCTTTGTTTTTAAGCAAAATTTAAATATTTTCTCTAAAACGAATTCTTTAATCTCTATTTTAATAATCTTTCTTATATTAGAAAGAATATTTCAATCACTTAAATAAGCAAAGCAATAATATCAAATTTTAATCTCAATAGTCTTCTTAGATATTTTAAATATATAATAAGATTTCTTCTTTTATTGAATCTTTACTTGTATAAGTTGTTTAATTTTGTATAGATTTATTGCTTTAAATATTTTAAATCTTAAAAGATACTATTATTTAATATTATTTATAAAGACTATATGCTAGCTATTATAATTAAAATATATAAATTGTTTAAGTAAAAAATAGCATTTAATATTCTTGTTCTCTAACATAATTATATTGACAAAATTGATCTTAATATCTAAAATAAACAAAATTTATATAAGAGTTAAATTATTGTTTTTAGATAATTAAATTAAGCAATTATCTATATCTTTAATAGATAGAACAAAACTATTAGTTATTTCGACTTTTATATAATTATAATATAGATTCTTAAAGAAATTTCGATTCTTAAAGATATATATAGTAGTTTTTAAGTTAATAATTTATACAACTTTTGCAATTGCAACAACAAAATAATTAATCTTTAATTTGTAATAAGAAAATTACAAAGAAAGAGAAATAGATATCTTATTAATGCAATTGTAACTTCTGATTATATTAACAAAAGAATTAAATATTAATTAATTGTTGTTCTCTAAGAGTTCTAAGACAAAGTTCTAGCAATTTTCTTTATAACTGTGCTTGCAATATTGTTATTCATAATTTGTTTTATTATAATTATTATATATTATATCTTTATAACAACATTTGTAGTTTTTGTATATTTCTAAAAATATAAATTGTTGTTGTTAACAATTATTGTTGTTATAATCTTTATTTTTATTGCAATCTTTGCAATTGCAATTTTTATATTTTTCTTAAAATTCTTTATATTTTTTACTAGATTCTTAATTGTTAATATAATTGTTTTTATTATATTTGTAATTTTAATAATTCTATTAATCTTTTTTTTTGTTTGCGTTTTTGCTAATCTTAATCTTTACTATTGCGAACAAGATTAATTAATTTATTTTAAATCTTCTAACAATACTTCATTTATTATAAATTCTAAAAAATTATATTAAAATTAAGTAGTTTGCTATCTTTATTGTTGCAAGCTTGTTAAACAAAATAGATTATTTAAGACTTAAATTATTAATTAAGAAAATTAACTACTTTAATTACAAAGTAGTTTTTAATTAAAATCTTAAAATCGACAATTTTTCTCTTTAATTTATTTAATTGTTACGCTAGTACTTCTTGAAGAAATTTTAGAATAAGTTGTATTTTAAAGAGATTTATAGACGTTTTTAGACAATACAAGCAATTACTTAATAACAAGAATTGTAGCTATAAATAGTTTTTATATTTAATAAATCTTAAAAGAGATTCAATAAATCAAAGTAACAATAAGTAAAAATCTATAATAAGTTGAATACAATTTATAAAAAAGTTGCGTTTAAAAGTTATATATTTTATTATTATTAGAAGTTTAAGATGTTTAAAATAATTAAAATCTTAATTATCTTAATTATCTTAATTAAAATTTAAGATATTTAAGAATTAAACTATCTTAATTATTTTAATTTTATTAATAGATCTTTTTTTTTTAATTATTTTGTAAAAAGTAATACGCAACAACTAGTATATATTAATATGCGATTTATAATATTATCTCTTCTCTTTAAAAGTATTTGTCTCGAAATTATTTATTCTTTCTTTATTATATTAACAAAATTAATTATCAAATGACGTCGCAATTCGATTGCTAATTGTCGCTATAAATACGTTTCTATTTTAATGCGTTTTTGTCGAACTTGTATATTGTTTAACGTACTTTGTTAAATAAATTAAAAATATTTTAAATATAAGAAATGTTATTGAAAGAATCGAAAATATAATTTAACTTTTAACTATTAAAGAATAAATAAAATTATAAAGAAAGCTAAAAAGCTAGATAATAAAATAACAAAATTGCGTTTAAAAATTGTGCGTAAAACAAAATAAAAAAAATATCAAATTTGTTGTTTAAAAAATATAAATAATATTAAGTCGAAAAATATTTTAGAAATCGAAAAAAACAAAAAAGAAATTAAAAATATTAAAAAAATATTCGAAACTTTATTCGATACAAATATTAATTTATTTTTATTTTTATTTGTTTTTTTGTTTTTTAGTATTTTGTCTTCTTTTATAAGTAACTTTGTTGCTAGCAAAATTGTTGCAACTTATTAAAACAATTCTTTAAATTCTTAAGTAACTTTTATATATTTTTAAAAATAAAATATTTTTTTTACTTAATAAGATACTTTTAATCTTTTTATTATAGAATTTTTTTAATTTTAAATTGTTTTTTTTCTTATAAATAAAAATAAAAGAAATTTTGTAAAAACGTAATTAAATTTGCTAATTTTAACAATAAAATATAAAATACTAAAAATACTTTAATATTCTTAAATAAATTAAATTTATAATTAATTAATTTTTTAATTTATCTAACAAAAAATAATTCGACTTTAATATAATATAATTTTTTGTTTAACTTTTTTGTTTTAAGATTTTTTGTAAAAAAATATATTTTATTTCTCTTTTTTAGTTAAAATATTATTTTTTGTTTTTTATTTTAATCTTTAGTTTATTTGCTCTATTTAATTATTTGTAATTAAATAATAGATAATAGATATTTGTAATTTTGTATTTAATATTAAGAGAAACGTCTTTTAATAATTAAACATAAAAAGTTTGTCTTTGTTACTAGTTAATTCTTTAAATATATTATAATATTATATAAATTAATTTAATATAATATATTTTAGTTGTTTTGCAATAAACTTCTCTTTATATATAATAATATATAAGTATTTAATAAATTTATTAATTATTATTAGTATCAAATTATATTTATTTTTAATTGCAAGATTTGTTAACTTAAGCAACTTAATAATAAAGTTTCTTGTAACTTTATTTTATAACAATTTAGATAATTTCTAATATTTAATTTCGTTATAGTTTGTATATATATTATATTTGTTCTATTAATAACTAAGATATTGTTTAATATATATCTTAATAACTTATTTTATTTGTAAAAACTAACAATACTAATATAAAAACTAAAGAGTTTTTGTTACTTTTAAATACTTTTATAGTAATTTATTATAATACTCTTTTATATATTTGTCAATCTTATTAATAAATATTTGAAGTTTTTCTTTCTTTATTAAAAACTCTTTTGTATTATTTTAAAGTATTTGTAGTATAGCGTTTAACTTGTATTTGTTTGCTAATAATAATTTGTTTTTATTAATTTTAAGTATATTATAATTAAACAACTTTTTTGTTTTTATATAATTTTTTTTTGTTAAATATATTTGCTTTATTGTTATCTTTGTTTAAAATATATTATATTTTAAACTTATATTATTTAAGTCTTTTTTATTATTATATTTGTTTTTTGTTTAACTATTTAATAGTAGTAAAGTGCACAAAATTTTTATAATTTGTAAGAATTATAAATTTTAACAATTCTTTTATATATACTTTTTATAACTTTAAAACAATTACTATAACAAGTAATTTTTTATTGTAAATATTATAATTTTGTTTAATTAACAAAAGTTTTTTCGAAAAATATATTATTAAATATTAAATATTTTTATATTTTTAATTAAAATATATATTAATAACTAGATCTAATATATCGATTTTAATTTTATTTAATAATTGCAAATTATATATCTTTAATATTAATTTCTTTATATATTTTAATTTAAGATTTTAAAATAATCTTTCTTTTGTAAGTTTTTATATTTATAATATATTTTTTTAATATTTGTTAGTAATTTTTATTTTTTTATTGTTTATAATTTTTTAAAATTTATATATACTTTATATTGTTTAATAACAAATTCGAAAAAATTAATTTTCTTTTAATAAAATTCGCATTTCTTTAACTTAAAATATAAATTTTTTATATTTAAATATTTTAATATTTTAAAAATATAACTAATATATTTTTTTAAAATTTTTGAATAAATTATAATATTGTTTAAGTATATTATAACAAATTAATTTAAATATTGTTATAATATATTATTAATTATTTTTTAATATATTGTTAAGATATTTGTAAATCTAAATAACATTATTATATATTTATATAATTTATATTGTATACAAAAAGCTATCTTTTACTTCTCTCTTATTTTTATTCTAATTTAATTGTATACTTTTTGTAAATTTAATTTAATAAAATATTTTATTTCAAATAGTCAATTCTAAAGCTCGCTAATATTAGATAATAAATATTAATTTTTAATTATAATATTATTTAGCTTTTAATAATCGATATATAAACAAAGAGTTTTATCTTTCTTTAATACAAAAAAAATTAAATATCTTATCTATAATTAAGATTTCTTAATAATTTTTTTTTTGTTTTTTGTTAAGTATTCGCAAAGTACTTCGAACTTTTTTTTGAATAAAATATATATAAGTTTAAATATAAATTGCTTGCTTAGTTTAAATTTAATTTTGTAATTTTACAATTAATATTTAGAGAGAGTTTTTTTTTTTTTTTTCTTAAAATAAATACTTCTAATTGTTGTATATTTGTAATATATATTTTAGCAATTTCTTTGTTATATTAAATAGTTTAAGACTTTTAAAAAATTTGTAATTTTATTTATTTATTTTAATTTTATAATTTAACTAATTTTTATTAATATTTATTAAATCGAACTTTGTTTAATTGTTTTTTTACAAAAATGCAAGTTTGTTGTTTGTAATTAATTTTCGATTTAATCTTTTATTTATTATCGAACGTTATTAATATATAGATTAAATATAAATTACGTAATTATATTGCGCAAATCTAAGTACTTATATATTTTAATTAATTTCTAAATTATATTGCTTTAATTAAAATATTTTTAGAACAATATTATAAATAACTATTTTTACTATATTAAAAATTAGTTTTTTGTAATATTATTAAATAGCTATCGATAATAATTTTGTTTCTTTATTTACTTTTTTATTTTTGTCAAATAATAAATTTTTATTTATAATTATTAGATTGTATACGTTAAGCTTCTTTTAAGTAAAATATTCTTCTCTCTTAATAAAAGCTTTAGTTATAAAATTACTTGTCGCATTAAATTAATTATTGCAATAAATTATTATTTATTGATTTTAATTAATATAATAAAATATTGTATATATACTATTAAGTTTAATTGTTATTATTAAGCTAATATATTGCATTTTTTTAGTATACTCTTTATTAAAGAATTTGAACTTTTCTTTGTTTTGTTGTTAAGATTTTTGTTTTAAGCGTTTGTTTGCGCTAAGCTTTCTTCTTATACTAAATTAATAACTTTAGTTTTCTAAAAAACCAATTAATTTCTTTCTTGTCTTCTAGATAAGTTTAGTATAAATTGTTATAATATTTTGTTCAATTAAATGTTGTATATTTCTTTGCTTTTTTTATTTTTTTTCGAAATAGACTTATACTACTTAGTTGTTGTTCGATTTTATTAAAAATTTCTTTTTCTATAGCGATGTTGCTTTCTAGCGCTTTCTCGCATTTATTTACAATCTAGTTTATCTTTTTTTTTCTTAATAAACTAGCTAAAGTTTTAAGATACTTCGTAATATTGTTTAGATATTCGTAAAAGTTTTTCTAGTTATACTTGTTGTCTAAGTTTGTTGCTAAGTAAAAATATAACGTTCTTAATTATTTTGTTCTTATAATTTTATTAAGTATTTAATTAATTTCTTGCGTAGATACAAATGTCTTGTTTAATAATATTTTATTTATAATTTTTTATAACTAATTTAAGTTTTCTATTAAATAGTAGTTGTTATTGTTTAATCTAATCTTAAAGATGTTTGTCTTTATATTAATTTGATTTCTAATATTATTTTAGCTATTAAGTATCTCTCTTAATATAGTATTAATTTGTTAACAATTTATTAAATTTCGTAATTAATAATCTTTTACAAAGTAATCTAATTTGTTATATAAATAGCACGTTTTCTAGAATTTGTTATTTTGTTTTTTTTAAAATTTTTTTTCTTTATATTGTTAAATAGAATCTAATTTTATAAATACAAATTTATAATAATTTAAGTTATTATACTTCTAATTAAAACAAGATTCTTTTTACTAATATTTAATTGCTAGTTTAAAAAAGATTCTTGCTCTTTTTCGAAATTAATTGTATCTTTTTTTTATAATTTTTTTATATAGTTTGTTATTAAGATCGATAATTACTTTAATAATATTAAATATATTGTTAAGAATTTTTTTATTATATATAATTTTGTTTTTTAAATTGTTTTTGAAATCTTGTCGAAATATTGTTATAAATACAATATTATTTTACTTGATTAAATTAGTATATTTTTAAAATTTAACAATATAGTTTGTTGCAAAGATTTGTTAAATTAAATATTAAATTATTCTTTTTGCAATTTGTTTCTTGTTAAATATTTTAAAGATTCTTCGAAGTTTTTTTTTAAAATTATTGAAGTTTGTAAATATTATACAAGAATTTTCGCTATTATTTTTTAAATATTTTCGTAAATCTAACTTGAGTTAATGCTAGACTCTTTCTTTAAAAAATGTTGATACAAAAATTGTCTTTTAATTTGCTAAAACAAAATAGAAGATAAAATAGATATTTATTTGTATAAGTTAGTTTTTTAAGTTAATACAATCTTTATAATAGATATTAAGTTTATTAATTTTAATTTTGTTGTTTTTTATAATTGATAATTGACGTAATATTAATAAGTTAATATTTAAGATAAAGATATATTAATTTAATATAAATATTCTTAGAATATTCAAAGTATTACGCTAATACTTTTTAAAAAGATATTAAAGTAAGTTGTATTTTAAAGAGATTTATAAATATCTTTAGACAATATAAGCAATTACTTAATAATAAGAATTGCAACTATAGACAATTTCTATATTTAATAAATCTTAAGAGAGATTCAATAAATCAAAGTAACAATAAGTAAAAATCTATAATAAGTTAAATACAATTTATAAGAGAGTTGTGTTCAAAAGTTATATATCTTTTTATTATTAAGAGTTTAAAATGTTTAAAGTAATTAAAATCTTAATAATCTTAATTATCTTAATCAAAATTTAAGATATTTAAGAGTTAAGTTATCTTAATTATTTTAATTTTGTTAATAGACTTTTTCTTTTTAATTATTTTGTAAAGAGCAATGCGCAACAACTAGTATATATTAGTACGCGACTCGTAACATTAATTAATTATAAAAGTCTATAATATCTTTGCATTTAACAAGTAATAAATTTTCTATTTTATTCATTAACTTCTATTTGTTGCTTTAATTATTAAGAATACTAATCTTTTTAAAATAGTTCTATATTTTTTTTGCAATTTAAGTAAATTTAAGTTGCAATTAAACAATTTTGTTATATATAAAATCTATCTTTTTGCGTATCTTTATATTATAAGATTTCTATTTATTTATTTTGTTTGTATCTAATGTAGATTTCGATCTATTATTATTAATATTCTCTTATAAGTTTGTATTAAATAGAGCAAACTCTATATTTCTAAATTAATTTAATTATATTAATAATTTTGTTAGCTTTGCAAATATTTATTTAAATAATCTATTATTATTCTTATTTATACTATAATAATATTTAAGATTTATAAATATAAGAAAAATAATATAGAAGCTATAAATATCGATTTATACTTAAGATAGATTTTTTCGATATATAATTGTCTTGTAAATTCTTTTTACAAGTCAATTGAATTATTAATAATACTTTAATATTTAATATAATTAAGACGCTTATTTAATAAAGTTGTCTCGAGCTTATAATTACTTGAAGCAAATAATATAGTATAGTTATATATCTATTGCTTGTTTATAAAATCTATAGTGTAAAAGATCTAATATACACAAGACTATTAAGGCGCTAGCTTAATCAAGTAAGAGTCTCGCAAAAGATAGTTGCATCTTATTGAATTTAACACGAAATTAAGATAGATATAAAGAAGAAAGAGAAGAAAATTTAGATATAGAGATAAAAGTGCATACGTCTTAACAAGATAATCGAGAAGAATTAAATTCAAGTTATAGCTAGAAAACATTTATAAGAGCTACATTAACTTGCATCAAAAACAAGAGCAAATATATATATATTCTTACGTATCTTTGCATTGTTTGTATGTTTAAACAAACAATTATTAGAACTTTAATTAAGAATTGCAAATTAATTAGTTTAAGATCTCTTAAATCTACAATAACTAGATAAGAAACATCTTGTTTTTGGCGCAAAATAGAGCTATATTTCTTGATCTTAATTCGTCTTATTCTTCGCTTTATTATTCTTATTATTGTTCTCTTTGTTATTCTTGTCTTCTATCTCGTTATTATTGCTTGCGTTCTCGTTATTTCTATTGCTATATTAATTGTTCTAGACGATTATTAATAAGATCTTTGCAACTTTATAATAAGAGTTAAACAAAGTTAAATCTATCTTAAATTTGCGCGCTACTTTATTAGATATATTCTTTTCGATAGTTACGCGATATAGTATAGAGAAGAAGTTTGTTATTAACTTTAGATTATCTATTGTTCACTTCTATTTCTCGACAATATTACATATTTTGTCTAATCTAGCATAGCGATCTTGCGACGTTTTCTTAAGTATCTATCTAAAGAACTTTTTAATAAGAATACTATTATTGATATCTAGATCGATAGAACTTGATTTGCGAGCAAATATTGGAACAAAAAGAGATAAAGAGATAGCTTGTTTAATCTTTCGTTTAATTGTTATAGATAGCAAAGAATCTACAATAAGTAATACTTGCTACAATAAAGATTGTATTTGCGAAGAATAAAAAAGCTATTAAGATTATTAATATCTATCTTATATTTAATTTGCATAGCTCGACAATGCAAACATAGAATAAGATTAATAATATATTGTTAATTAAGACTAATATATAGATTGCTACTAATATATAGATTGTTGCTAATATATAGATTGTTGCTATATTGTCGAGACATCTTTCTTAGACGTTAGATTTATTATATTCTTGTTAATGCTTTTCTAAAGTTGCAACTTCGTTATCTATTGTTAAAACTACATATAGCTCTTTAGATTACTATTAAAGATACTCTTATAATAGAAAGAAACTTGTTAGACTTAGAACAATATACAATATATATTATGTTTGGAAATTTTGTTTAAAAAATTTCAAATTTCAAATAAATTGTATAGAAAATTTGAACTAAAAATAACAATAATTAAGTGTGTAATTTAAAGTTCAAGTAATATAATTAATTAATTAATAATTATTACGCATACAATATTTGTGCATAAATTTTTTAGCGTTAACAATAAAGAATTTAATTTTAAAATTAATATCGATTTTTATATTTTAAAAAAAAAAAAATTATAATAATTTCGAAATCTTGCTCAATTCTAAATATTTATATACAAAAAATATATATATAATTTTTAAAATTAATTTTCTTAAATTTTGTTTTAAAATATATTTAATTTTTAAAATATTTTAATAAAATCTTAATTTATTTTTGTATATTATACTTAATTATAACAATTAATATATAAAAAATATTTAAATTAAAAAA
>JAABUS010007121.1_pt1 | contig 13060 bp, 11 predicted proteins | sample 5560161 | NCBI WGS metagenome assembly JAABUS01 (sample SAMN10711885, study PRJNA513376) | rock metagenome | isolation source: Antarctica rocks | place: Antarctica: Victoria Land, Trio Nunatak nord | collected 2016-01-04 | reverse complement strand
AAACCAAGCAGAAGGTCCTCCGGCTGGTCATCGATCGGGTGATCGTCGAGGCGGATACGCTCGTGATCCGCCACGTCGTCCCAACGGCTCCAATTGGATTGCAACTACACCCGCGATAAGCTGGCGAGCTACGGGGCGGCCAAGTGCCAGGTGATGCCCTCGGTCGAGCACCGGAAGCACAAAGGGCTCAACAACAGGGCGGAGAACTCGCACCAGCCCACGCGACGACGAGAGCGGCAGATGAAGCGGTTCAAGTCAGCCGGGCACGCTCAGCGCTTCCTGTCCGCCCATGACGGGATCAGCAACCTGTTCCACCTCCGCCGCCATCAAGTTCCAGCCACGCAGTATCGAGCCGCCCGGATCCAAGCCTTCCAGGTTTGGGCCGAGGTCACCGGCGTCGCCGCTGCGGCGTAACCACGGGCACGCCGTCCTGATTGCGGCCCATCGCGACCTCAGTCCAACAAGTTGACGGTGCCCCTCATGGTCAGGCATCAGCCAGGCTGATCAACCCGAGACCGGCAAGACACCTGCCCCAGGTTCTTGACACTCCCGATTCCAACATCGATGCGGCGGAAGGCGAGCTCGCTTTCATTCGGGTTGAATGCGCAGAGGCCCACGTCGAGGCGCTGCTCAAGCAGGCCCACTCCGCGGAGCTGTACGCTCGCGATCTCGACCTGTGGCGGTGTCGCCGTGGCCAACGCGCATCCGCCCAGGAGCGCGGTGGCCGAGACGACCGTCCATCGCCTCATGAACGCGTATGCCGACGTTGCAGAAGGCGATCCAAATCAGGAATCAGGCGAAGCGATCCAGCAAAGCACTGACTGACCCGCAGACAACCAGCCGGCCTGCAGCGCCTTGCGGCATCTGTAGGCCGGCCAGACAAAGTCCTACCGTGACGCCGGTGGCGACGCCTGGCTCGTGCCCTGGCCGTTGGACGGAGCTGTCGCCTGAGGTTGCGTGGACATTGCGCCGCCAACGGCGGATCCCGGTTGCTGGGTTGGTTTCTCCGTGCCTGAGGCTTTAGGCAGGCTGTTCGACGGTTCCGGCGTCGAGTTGCTTGAGTTCCCTGCGGGAGGGCTTTGAGTGGTGGTCAGCGGATTTTGCGCGAGTGCCGGTATGGCGCCCAGGATAGCAAATGCCACGATCAACGTTTTCATAACTGGCGTTCCTTTATTGTTTGTTGACGTAAAGGCTTGCAGAGGAGGCGTCGCTTCGCCAACCCTACCTCGGTGTCCTCCCTCTTCTGCTGTGATAGGCAGTCGAAGGGGACAAGTGTGTCGCGCGGCCGCGAGTACAATTCGCCTGGTAGGCAGTCAGCGGAACTGATTACGACTGGCGGCGACGGCGTTGCCAGGCTGTGCCGCGGAACGATTGAAGCAGCCAATCTTGTAACAGCCAAACAGGGCTGCGGCGCCGACGCCGATGGCCACCTTGCTTCCGGTGGACATGCCGGTATGGGCTTGTTCCTCCGCTTGCTCGGGAACGGCACGCCCGCCTGCACCCACCGTGACCGCCACGCGCTGCGCTTGCTGCGGCCCGCCATTGGCGGGCATGTAGTCCACCGCGATCTGCCGGCCCGGCTGCAGCGACCCGACATAGGCGGCGAACGTTGCGACATTTTGAAACACCCGGCCATCGGCCGCGATGATCTGATCGCCGACGTTGAACCCGGCCTGGGCGCCGGACGATCCCCGCCGCACGCCGTTCACCCGCAGCAGGTCGAAGGTCATACCGCCATCGGTGATCTGCTGCGCCCGGCCGATGTCCATGCCAAGCGCCCCTCCGCTGCGGGACAGCCCGGCCGCCTGCTCCGCGGACAGCAGCTGGTAGCCCATCTGGTTTTCTGCCAGGGCCAGACCTGGTAGGCATTGCAGACTGAGGAACGTGGCGGCGACGAGCGCCGCAGCCGTGCGGTTGACCATGATATCCCCCTTCGATGCGCATTGTTGCGCCGATGCCGTCGCCGGCGAGCCCATGATCGAAGCCATGGGCGGACCCAGCTCAGACCGACATCGTGCCTTCGTCCGGCAGGCGGCCATTCGGCGTCATGCCGTGCACGGCGTCCGGCAGGTGCTGGCTGAGCTGGGACAGGAAGTCCTGCGGCTGCATGCCGGCCTGGTTTGCCATGCTCTGGACCTGGTCGGCGCCGAGCACGCCATGCAGCTGCTCCGGGGAGACCGGCTGGTTCGGGCCGTTGCCGACCCAGGATTGGGCGATGTGGCCCAGGCCGCCCTGCTGGAACTGCGACATGAGGCCGCCGAGCCCGCCACCCATGCCGGCCCCCATGCCGCCGGATTGCCCGCCGCCCAGCAAACCGCCGAGGACGCCGCCCATCGGGGAGGAGGCGCCTGCGCCGCCGCCCATCAGACTGCCGAGGACTGAATCAAGAAGACCCATGATAAACTCTCCTGTTTTGGCCCGATCGCGGGCCGACAATTACAATGCGGAAGGCCGGCCGCCATCGCCGACGGATGGCGGCCGGGTCGGCGTCTGATCAGCGCACGACGCGCTGTTGAGTGACCAGGACGCGGCGCTCAACGGCCGCCCGGCCGCCGAGTGCGGCCGCAAGCGCCCCGAGAGCCAGCACCGCGAACGCCAGGAACGAGCCTTTCGAGGCAGCGCCCGCGCTCGCATCCGCTGTGTTCTTGGCGGTCTGCACCGTCTGGTCCTTTGCCTTGGTAAAGCGAGCCTGGGCGTCGTCGAAGCGCTTGGTCGCCTCGTCGCGGCTGATGTGTCCCTGGGCCGCGGTGATGGCGATGATCCGCTCCTTGGCCGCGACCGCATCCGGGCCACCGGAGGCGAGCTTCGGCAAGGCGGCAACAATCTCCTTCTGCGCGTCTTGCGGGGTCATGTTGGCCGGGTCCGGGTTGGCCGGCTGCAGAAAGGCCTGCGCCTGCTGCTGCAGCAGGTCCGGCGTGACTCCAGCCGCTTCGGCCATCTTGGGCGCTACGGACGCGATGCCAGAGCCGGCCGACGACAGGCCGCTGCCGACCACCGAGAACGCGCCGCCAATCAACCCGCCGACCGCGGAGGTCAGGAGATAGAAGGTCAGCAGCGTCGCAATCGCCCAGGTCATAATCCCGTGTAGCAGGCCGTCGAACCGGGTGGTGAGGCCGCCGAGCCAGGCCGCCACATACCCGCCCAGCGCGAGTGCAGCGAGGCTGCTGATCAGCCACCATAGCCCGGCGCCGATGCCAAAGCTGCTGGCATCCGGCGTGCCATTGGTGTTCGGACTCACCAGGCCCAGGCCGACGCCCAGGCCCAGCATGCTCAGCAGCATCTGCACCGCGACGACCAGAATGACACCGGCGATGATGGCCGCCCAGGAGATCCGGGTGTGCGTGTGCTCGCCCTCATGCGTTGCGGTGGTGACGGTCTCAACGACGGTGGATCGGGGCTGGCCAGGGTTGGAAACGTTGGTGGTGCTCATGGTGTCCTCCTGGACGTGGTCCGGGATGCTCAAAGGCACCCCGGACGGTTGCAGCGAACGCTCAGACCTTCGGGTTGACCGGAGCGGACGGGAGGGGCGGAGCCGCGACGATCTTGGTCGCGGTTTGCGTTGTCTGGACAGCCGGCTCCTGCTCGACGTCGACTTTCGTCTGACGCACGGTGTCGCGCACCGTCTCGACGCGGTCGGTTGCCTCCTTGCGCAGCGAGATCTCCTCGACGACGCGGGCCTCCTTGCCCACCACGACCTCCTCGCTGGTCGAGCGCATCTCGACCGACTGCTCGCTGAAGTCGGCATCAGTCACAAGCCGGCCATCCGTCACCGGACGGCGCTCAACCCGCAGGGTCTCGCTATGCAACGTGACCTGCTCCTCGACGGGCGTCTCAACCACGTAGCTGCGCACGCGCGCCCCGCCACGGTTCACCGCACGCTTGCCGACCGTGAGACGCTCCTCCATGACCTTGATGGTGTCGCCGCCGGCTGCCGCGACCGGTGTGGCGGTGGCCTGTGATGCCGCAGCCTTGGGCATCGGGGCTTTCGCGACCGGAGCCAAGACTGGGGCCGTGGTGGTGGTCGTGGTTGTTTGCGTCGTGCCGTAGCTGGCGGCGCGCTCGTCGAAGTCGATGGGATTGTGCCTTTCCAGGATCTCGACGACCCGGCTCTTGTGCTGCTCGGGCACCTTGACCGTCACCACGGTCGAGCCGCTCTCGACGCTGCGGTCATACACCGCAGAGTCGGTCGACTCGCCACCGAATAGGCTGGCCCAGAAGCCTGGCTCGCGGGCGGGCGCTGCCGACGTCGTGCCGACGGCCGTGGCGCCTTGGGCATGGCTGCTGATTGCGTTCGACGGCACATCGGCCGCCTTCAGATCCCGGATGGCGGCCTCGGCATGGGCGGCTGTGTCATACATGGCAACGATGGTCTCTTCGGTCATGGGCTTAGCTCCTGAATAAGAATTGTGGTCGGTTCCGAGGCGCCGACGGACGTCTCCGGCCTGTCACGCTTCTCGGCATCCGAGGCATCGGCGCCGAGCTCTACTTGTTTCCCGCCCCAGGATCTTTGCCCTCCAGGCGGCTTCTGGTGCCGGGCGCATCGTCCAGAGCCTGTTGCGGTGCACCCCCGGCTTTGCTGTTGCCGATCCGATTAACCCTGTTCACAGCCTGCTTAATCGTGCTCCTGACCTGTCCCGCCGCGCTTTTGACCCATTCGCTGTCCAATCGGTCCCTTCAGCCCTCGAAAGGACGCGCGACGCACCGGCGAGGACCAAGGGCATTCGGAGAGCTTGGAGATGACCGTCACATCGAGAGCCAAGTCATAGGCTCGATGCCGGATCGGCGCACAGATGCGGCCGTACTAGCCGCACTAGTCTTTTGCTAAGAATTCAGTATTATCACGGACACGTCATAACTGGGGTGACCGCCCTGCTGTTCCGGTAAAGCCCCGCTCACGCGCCCAAATGATGGCGTCGCTGCGGCCATGGGCGCCGATTTTTGCGTAGAGCGTCGCGAGATGGTTGCGGACGGTGTTGCGGGACAGGTCCAGAGCCTTAGCGATGCCGTCCCCGTTCATGCCCTGGCACAGCAACCCCAGTACGCCCCGCTCCCGAGGGGTCAAGTCTGCGAGCTCGGTGCGGGCCGCCTCCGTACGCTCGGGATGGCGAAGATGCGCCAGCTTCTCGATGATCGTGCGGCTGAACCAGGACGTGTCCTGCATCACCGCCTCGATCGCTTCGAACAGCTCGGCCTCGGAGCGCTTGCGCTCGGTGATGTCCTGCAGGACGGACAGGATGCACCGCTCCCCCGCGATGGTGACGATCTCGGCTGAGGCGAGGCAGTCGAGGAGCCATCCGGTCTTCGTCAGCAGCCTGATGTCCTGGTTGCGCACGCGGCCGGCCGCCTGCAGGTCCTCTTCAAAGCGCCGGCGCGCCGCTGAGCTACCCCAAAGCTTCAAGTCGTCCGCAGTGCGGCCGATCGTGTCCGCGGCGGCGTGGCCGAGGGTTCCGACGAAAGCCTCGTTCACGTCGAGGATGCGAAAGCCGTCCAGCAGGCTCACCACCATCGGCACGGGCGCCAAACGGAACGCGGCGGCGAACCGCGCCTCGCTGTGCTCCCGTTCCTCGATCTCCCGCATCACCTGCGTGTTGGCGTCCGCCAACGCATGAGTGCGCTCTTCGACCCGTTCCTCGAGCCGTTCGTTCAGGTCACGCAGAAGAGCCTGCGCCTGCCGGTTCGTGGTCACATCGCGGACGACGCTGACCATGCGGATGGGAATACGATCCTTGGATGCGGGCTGGTCGGCGAAGTCGGTCCGACCCTTGACGGCAATCCAGCGCACCGCCCCGTCGGCACGAGTGATCCGGCATTCGAACGCCAGGCCGCCCGTCGTCATGGCGTCGAGGAAGGCCGCCTCCGCTGTCGGGCGATCCTCCGCAATGACGTGATCCAAGAAGCTCGCCAGGTTCCACTCGATCACGGGATCGAGGTAGCCAAAGATCTGGTCGTGCCGGGACGAGCGGCGCGCACTGCCGTTCAGCAGGTCCAAATCCCACGATCCCATCTCTGCTGCGTCTAGGGCGAGATGAAGACGTGCCTCCCCGTCGCGCACCTCCCCGATCACGCGCAGGCGGTCCACCGCCGCCGCGAGCAGGTTGGCGTAGCTGCGCAGGAAAGCGGTGTCGGTATCGGTGAACTGGCGGGGCGTGCGGCTGTCGATCTGCAGGATGCCGAACGGCGGCCTGCCCGGGCCGCCGATGATGACGACGTTGGCCACCGCCTGGACGCCGTTCTCGATCAGGAACGGCGGATAGGTGAACCGGGTCTCCATCGCGATGTCCGGAGAGATCATCGGCTCTCCCGTTTTGAGGGCATAGCCCTCCGAGCTGTCGTCCGTCGCCTTGAGCATTACCTCGCCCACCACGCCGGGCTTCCAGCCTACGCCCGCGCGCACCGACAAGGAGGTTCCGTCCGCTTGCATCTCCATGACCTTGGCGAGGTCGGTGCCCAGGGCATCGCCGACCAAGCGGCAGGCCTCGGTCAGGATCTCGTCCAGGCTATCGGACCGCAGCGCAAGCTCCCCAAACCTTGCCACGACGGCCTGCTGTCGCAGCGACGCCGAGTGGTCGGATTGATCCACATCGTTCACAGAGACACGTTCCGCATAGGGTCACCTGGCACTTTTCCCCATATTGTTTTGCTTGCGATAATAAAGGGGCGGAGAGCGACCGCGAGTGGGATTATTTGCAAACGAATGCGCGCGATCCAGGACAATGGCGTGAAGCTTGGGTCCATGTGTCCGTCCGCTCGCGTTCTACATCAACGCCCCAGCTTTGCTTACTGAGACATCAAGAAGAGCCTTGCGGGAGGATGCCGCTGCAGGATCTGCGTCATTTAGACGGAGCGCACGACCTTGCGGACGTGGGAGACCACATGGTGCGCCTCGTAGGGCTTTGGCAAGAAAAGCGCACCAAGCGGCATCTCCTGCGGCAGTGGCACGGCGCGTCCCGACACAATCACGATGCCCATGATTGGATAGTCTTTGGTGGTCTGGTGCGCGAGTGCCAAGCCGTCGGGCTCGCCTGGCATATGAATGTCTGTGAACAGCACGTGCATATCGGGAACCGCCTTCAAGACGCGAAGCGCCTCTCCCCCACTTCCGGCTTGCTCCACCAGGAACCCGGCATCCTCCAGGATGTCAACAGCCGCCATGCGCAGTAGCGGCTCGTCCTCGACCACCAGCACCTTCGTCTCTGAATTGACCATGCACGCTTACCTTTTTCTGCTCCCTGACGCAGCCAGCAAGCAGACGTGGCCTAATCGGGCGAACCCTTGATCAATGCAGTAACGTGGCAACTGACCCCTTCGTTCAAAAAACTGATGACCGCCTTTCCCTCAAGGGCGCTCGCGAGGCCGCGTTCGATCAGGCGGGAGCCGAAACCCCGCTGTGCCGGAGGTATGACGGGCGGTCCTCCCAACTCACGCCAGGTAAGATGCAACCGCAAAGCCTCAGGGTCTTGGCTCGGCTCACGCTCGGCTGTCCAGTCGATTTCGACCCATCCCTTCTGTGTCGACAGTGCCCCGTATTTGGTGGCGTTCGTCGCCAACTCGTGCAGCAAGAGCGTCAGCGACATCGCGGCTTGGGCGTTCAGGCGCACCTCCGGACCATTGATCCTGAAGCGTCCGGCGGCCCCGTCGCCGTGCAGATTGAGCGAGCTATCGACGACGCTGCGCAGGTCGGAGGTTGTCCAGCTATCGCGCATAAGCAACGTGTGGGCCCGGTCCATTGCCGCGAGGCGCTGTTCAATAGCTTCCTGGGCCGCTTGGGGCGTCGATGCCCTGCGAAGGGTCTGACGCACAATGGCCTGCACCATGGCCATCGTGTTCTTGACCCGATGCTGCAACTCATCACTGAGCAGCCGGGCCTGCTCCTCGGCACGCTTGGTCTCGGTGATATCGCGCGAGACCGCAAGCAGCCTTTCCGGCCGGCCGTCGGCGCCGAGAATGGGCGTCACCTGCACGTCCCACCACCTGGGATTTCCAGCAAAGGTGTCCGCCAGGCCCTGGAAGCGGCCGACACCTCCGGCCTTTGCGGTCTCGATAGCCGTCTTGGCTGCCGCATTGCCGGCCTGCCGCCAGAAGTCCGGCCAAGGACAGCCCGCGACGGCGTTGAAGTCGCTGACCTCCATCACCTGCTGGCCACCTTCGCTCATGAAGACCAGTCTGGCGTCGAGGTCGAGGATCTTGATGCAGTCAGCCGACGAGGCGAGCACGCCCCGCAAGAACGCGGCATCTGCCCGGCTTTTCTCAGCGGCAACCTTCTGCTCGGTGCGGTCACGTAGAATCTTGACGAAGCCAAGGTGCGCGCCATCCGCATCGTGCAGTGGCATCATCTCGCCATTGGCCCAAAAAACCGATCCGCCCTTCCGCGGATGCCAACGCTCGTCAGTGCCACGCCCCTGATCCAAGGCAGCCAGCATCTCCCGCTGCGGGCCTCCGTCCTGGCAGTCCTTTTCGGTAAAGAACACGCTGGCCGGACGGCCGATCATCTCCGCCTCGGTCCAGCCAAAAATCCGGCGTGCTCCCTCGTTCCAGCTCGTCACAAGCCCATGAACATCCAAAGCAATAATGGCGTAATCGGTTGCACTCGCCAGCACCGCCTCGAGAAAGCGCTCGCGGTTCGACGTCGAGGAAGAAGGTTGCTTGGCGCCGGATAGCACGCTGAAAACCCACCTTCCTTGATCTCAAGCTTGTTGCAATCAGCCCGCTTTCGCACGCCTCCTCGAAATCTTCAACTTTGAGATCGTTGTGACCAGCGAACACTCGCCGAGTGTCGGCCTTCCGCCAAATGCTAATTCTCGGGCCAATCACATTGGGTTCAACATCGGCTGTTGGCGAAAATGGCCATAGTCGAGCGAACGCAACCCAGGGATGGCAATTCCGGGTACTGATCCGTATGGAGCACTGCACGACGGAGCTCAAGGAGAGCACATCATGGACGACGATCAGGACCCGCATGGAAGCGGTGCGGCGCTGTCGGCCATGGCCGGAGCGACGGTTTCGGCTGCACGGGGCCCGCAGGACATTGTGCCATTTGACAGCGCTGCCGCGTCGAAAGCGAGTGAGGCAGACCTGCGTTTGCTCGCGGACTTCATTCCGCAGCTTGCCTGGATGGCGGGTCGGGATGGCTCGATCTTCTGGTATAACCAGCGCTGGTACGACTACACCGGCACGAGCTTCGAGCAGATGCAGGGCTGGGGTTGGCGGGAGGTTCACCATCCCGACCACATCGAACGCGTGGTCAGCAGCATCCGAACGGCATTCGACACCGGAGAGCCCTGGGAGGACACCTTCCCGCTTCGCGGCCAGGACGGTCAATACCGCTGGTTTCTTTCGCGCGCCCTGCCGATCCGCGACGGCGCCGGCAAGGTGGTGCGCTGGTTCGGCACCAACACGGACGTGACCGAGCAGCGCGCGTGGGAGGAGCGGGTGCGCCGCAGCGAGGAGCGGTTCCGCACCGTGCTGGACGCCTCGACCGCGATCATTTGGAACATGGCCGCCGACGGCGGGTTCGAATGGCCGCAGCCGCGTTGGACCGCGTTCACCGGGCAAGCCTTCGAGGACGCCCGCGGCTCAGGCTGGATCGAGGCGATCCATCCCGACGACCGGGACCATACGGCCGAAGCCTGGCGCTGCGCCGTCGCGGCCCGGTCCCGCTACGAGATCGAGCACCGGGTGCGGCGTGCGGACGGAACCTGGCGGCACATGGAGGCGCACGCGGTGCCAATCCTGGCCGAGGACGGCACGGTCCACGAGTGGATCGGCACGCATACCGACGTCACCGCGCGCAAGGACGCCGAGGCGGCGATGCAGGCCGCCCGCGACGAGGCGGAGGAGGCGAACCGGGCCAAGAGCACCTTCATCGCCAACATGAGCCACGAGCTGCGCACGCCGCTGTCGGCCATCATCGGCTACAGCGAGATGCTGCAAGAGGAGATCGAGGACGCCGGCGATCCCGGCGGCATTGCCGACGACATGCGCAAGATCGAGGGCAACGCGCGCCACTTGCTCAGCCTGATCAACGACGTGCTCGACCTGTCCAAGGTCGAGAGCGGCAAGATGGAGGTCTACGCCGAAACCTTCGACGTAGCCGATATGGTCCGTGACGTCGCGACGACCGTGCAGGGGCTGGTCGAGAAGAAGGGCAACACCTTGAGCCTGCGGCTGGAGGCCGACCTGGGCGCAATGCACTCGGACGTGACCAAGATCCGGCAGATGCTGCTGAACCTCCTCAGCAACGCGGCCAAGTTCACGGAAGAGGGCACGATCACCTTATCCGCTGAGCGCGGCCTGGGCCTGGGCGAAAAGGATTGGCTGGCCTTCCGCATCAGCGACGCCGGCATCGGCATGACCGAGGAGCAGTTGACCAAGCTGTTCCAGCGCTTCCAGCAGGCCGACGCTTCGACCACCCGCAAATTCGGCGGCACCGGACTGGGCTTGTCCATCACCAAGGCGTTCAGCACCATGCTCGGCGGCGACGTCGAGGTCGAGAGCGTTCCCGGCCAGGGCAGCACCTTCACGGTCCGGCTGCCGGCCAACGTCACGGCGCAGCAAGACGTACAGCATGACGAGCCGGAGACGGCAGCGGTCCGCGGCAGCGGCAGCGGCGCGGAGCAGGTCGTGCTGGTGATCGACGACGACCCGGCGCAGCGCGAACTGATGAGCCGCTTTCTGGAGCGCGAGGGCTTCAGTGCCCGCACGGCGCCCGACGGCCGCACCGGCCTCGAATTGGCCCGTATCCTGCGGCCCAGGGCCATCCTGCTGGATGTGATGATGCCGGGCATGGACGGCTGGTCAGTGCTGAGCACGCTCAAGGCCGACCCGGAGCTGGCGAAGATCCCGGTCGTGATGGTCACGTTCGTCGGCGAGCGCGGGCTTGCGACCGCGCTGGGCGCCACGGACTACGTTTCGAAACCGGTGGAGTGGGAGCGGTTCAAGCATGTGATGGACCGTTTCCGCGACGCGGACGGCGATGTGCTGGTGGTGGACGACGATCCCGATGCCCGCCACCGGATGCGCACGATGCTGGAGAAGAACGGCTGGACGGTCGCCGAGGCCAGCAATGGGTTGGAGGCGCTCGACCAGGTCGCGCACGCCGTGCCGCGCCTGGTCCTGCTCGACCTGACGATGCCGGTCATGGACGGGTTCTCTTTCCTGGGCGCGCTGCGCGAGCGGCCGGGCTGCGCCGACGTGCCTGTCGTGGTGCTCACCGCGCGCGACCTGACCAAAGAGGACCGGCACCGGCTGCGCGAGGCCAGCCAGGTGCTGAACAAGGGCGACACCAGCCTGCGCGACCTGGCCGGGCAGTTGCGCGCGCTTGCACCCGTGCCGGACAATCCATCGAACGATGGCGCCTCCTAGTGAAGTCGTCCGTCCTTCACCGACGCAACCGGTTTCCCAGCACGAAGCCGAACAGGCCGAGCAGGATGGGTCCCACGATGCTCTGGGTCGCGGCAACGAGGGCGATCAGTTCGCTTGTTGGATGCAGCTCGAGGTCGCCCGTGCCGACCGTCGTCATGTTGCCGAGGCTGTAGTGCAGCAGCTCGGCCGCGTGCCGCAGCAGCCCGGCGGCCTCACCCTTGGACACCAGGCCGCCTGTCACGCCATAGAACAGCGCGTAGAAGACCAGCACGGCCAGGAACGCCCGTGCGACGCGCGGCAAGCTCTCGCCGTAGTCGCACAGCCACTCCACGAAGACGTCGCTGGCCCACGACGCCGCGCAGCCGACCGCGAGCTGCCATCGCTGCTCCCGCCATGCCCTCCGTGCCCGATGCAACGCATCCTGCTTGCCCATCCGCCGCCGCTTGCGGAAGGCCCAGCTCTCCGCCTCGATGTCGCCGAGCGAACGGAAGTTCTGCTCCAGCACGATGTAGCCTTCCCGTGCCGCGCCGAACTCGCCGGCCACCTCCTCGCCAATGGCGCCGCCGAGTTGGCCCACTTGCATCTGCGTGCGTTCCAGCCAGGCGCCGGCAAGCCGGACGTGGCGCAAGCCGCATCCCCGCAGCGAGACGAGCGGCAACCGGGCGTCGGACAGGTCGGCCTCGTCGAGAAATCCCCCATCGACCTGGGTGCCGCGCAGGTCCGCGCCCTTGAGCTTCGCTCCGCGCAGGTCTGCCCGCTTCAGCGTCGCGTCGGTCAGGTCGGCACCTGTCAGGTCGGCGCCGGCAAGGCACGCCTCATCGAGCCGTGCACCGCGCAGGCTGGCGCGATGCGCCTCCGCCCCGTCCAGTCGCGCGCCCCAAAGATCCGCCCCATCGAGCGTCGCACCGTCCAGGATCGCATTGCGCAGGCTGGCGAAGCGCAGCCCCGCGCCGACCAGGGAGGCATCTTCCAGCATGGCATCGTCGAAACTGGCCTCGCCGGCCTTCGCGTTGTCGAGACAGGCGCCAGCGAGGTCAGCGCCATCGAAACGTGCCTGGTCGAGGTGGGCACCCTGCAGTTTCACGGCGTGAGCCCTGGCGGCAGATAGGTCGCTACGGCCCAGGCTGGCGCCGGTAAGATCGGCTCCGCTTAGACTGACGCCGTGCAGATTGAGCCCGGCAAGCTTGATGCCGTCATGGACCGGGTCCCACCAAGGCGCGCACTCGGCCTTGGCACGCTCCCGCAGCCCATCCGCGGCCAGGATGGCCCCATCGAGGTTTGGCATGACGGTCCCATCGTCTGCATAGGCAGCGATGGCGTCCAAAAGGCAGTCGCGCTCGACGTCCACGTCCTTGTTCCCGTCCCAGCTGGCCTCAAGCTGGCACGCGCTCCAAAGTTGCCCGGGCGGAACCTGCGACAAAGGTAGCTGTGAGCTTTTGGAGTGGAAGGACGACCTGGCTCGCCTGGCTGCGGCCCATGTGCCGGCCTAAGTCGGCTTTGCCAGGATGCCCTGCCTGTCCAGTCGCATGGTTGAGCGCGCCATTGCGGCCAGAGTCAGCGTGGTGCAGGGATCAGGGGCGTTGGTGCACTTCGATGGTGTGAATGATGGTAGGTTGCTCTTCCCTTTCTTTGGTCCTGACCGCACCGATGCCGCACAAACACAACGCCGACCGCCGTCACCACATCCCGAAGATGTCGT
>JAABUS010007118.1_pt1 | contig 13064 bp, 13 predicted proteins | sample 5560161 | NCBI WGS metagenome assembly JAABUS01 (sample SAMN10711885, study PRJNA513376) | rock metagenome | isolation source: Antarctica rocks | place: Antarctica: Victoria Land, Trio Nunatak nord | collected 2016-01-04 | reverse complement strand
GGGCGTCGAGGTGCCGCATGTCTACGGAGGCGTAATAAAGGCTTTCGGCGCCTACAACCGTCGCTACGTGCGACGGCACTTTCACGCACTCCGCATCCTGCAGACTGGGATGCCGCAGCGCGACGCCGCCCCTCCGCTGGTGATCTATTTCAATCACGCCTCGTGGTGGGATCCGCTCGTCTGCCTGCTCCTGGCCCGCGAGTTGTACCCGGGCCGCAAGTCTTTCGGCCCGATCGACGCTGCGATGCTCAAGCGTTACGGCTTCTTCAAGCACCTCGGCTTTTTTCCCGTCGAGCAACAGTCCACGCGCGGCGCATTCCAATTCCTGCGCGCGACGCGCACTATTCTCGCTTCCCCGCGCAATGTTGTGTGGCTGGCGCCGCAGGGCCGCTTCATGGACGTGCGCGAGCGTCCGCTTCGCTTGCAAGAAGGCCTCGGCACCCTCGCCGCGCGCGAACCCCACACCGCCTTTGTCCCACTCGCGATCGAGTATGCATTCTGGACTGAGCCGCGCCCGGAAATTCTTGTCTCCTTCGGCGAACCGATCGTGCCTGTTACCAAGCTCGAACGGACCGCGGCCGAGTGGACGAGCGCTTTCACCGACAAGCTCGAAGCCACACAGGACGAACTCGCCGCCCGCTCATGCCGTCGCGACGCCTCCGAGTGGCACGCGCTCAATCGCGGCAAATCCGGAGTGAACGGAATCTACGACTCCTGGCGCTGGCTGCGCGCGTGCGTGCGCGGCGAAAAATTTGTTCCCGAGCATCAGGCGGAGGCGACGCGATGATCACTTGGATCGCCGCCGCGAGCTGCCTGCTCGCCGTCATTCCGGCAGCGCTCTTCATGCGCAACCTTTCGCTTTATGCTCCGTTACCGAGATCGGGTCTGATCCGCGGGCGCGCGTCTGTGCTCATCCCCGCGCGTAACGAGGAAGCCCACATCGACGCCGCAGTGCGCTCGGTTCTAGAAAGCCAAAACATCGATTTCGAGGTCATCGTTCTCGACGACGGCTCGACCGATCGCACTGCGGAAATCGTCGAAAAGATCGCACGAACCGATCCGCGCGTTCGCCTTGAAAGGGCCGAGCCGTTGCCTGCCGGTTGGTGCGGAAAGAACTTCGCCTGCCAGCAACTAGCCGCGCTCGCGCGTCATCCGTTCCTCGTTTTCATGGACGCCGACGTGCGCATCTCGCGCCATGACTCGCTCGCGCGGCTCTTACGGTTCGTGGAAAAAAGCGGAGCCGCACTTGTCAGCGGATTGCCGCGCGAGGACACGCGCAGCTTCGCGGAAAAACTGATCATTCCGCTCATTCACTTTGTCCTGCTTGGCTTCCTTCCGCTGCAGCGCATGAGAGCCAGCACTGACGCACGCTTCGCCGCCGCCTGCGGTCAGATCCTCGCGGTGCGGCGCGCTCCCTACGAACGCATCGGTGGCCATGCCACCATCGCCAATCGCATCCATGAAGCCGTCGCGCTCACCCGCGCCTTCCGCACGTCTGGTTTCAAGACCGATCTCTTCGATGGCACGGATACCTTCGATTGCCGCATGTATCAGAGCGCGAGTGAAGTCTGGAACGGTTTCGCCAAGAACGCTCACGAGGGCCTCGGTTCCCGGCGAATTATCCTTCCTGCAACGCTCCTCCTCCTCGTGGGACAAGTGCTCCCGCTCGGCCTGCTCGCATTCGCCCAATCGCCCCCCGCACTCGCCTTCGCCGCCGTGGCCACGGGCGCCGCATTTCTCCCTCGACTCTTCGCCGTCGCGCGCTTTCGCCAATCCCTTCTTGGGGCATTGCTCCATCCCTTCGGCATCTGCGCGCTGGTCGCGATTCAGTGGACATCCTTCTTTCGGTCCCTCCGCCGGCGCCCGGCCGTTTGGAAAGGGCGCTCCTATTCCGCTGCGCACGCGACATGAAACTCGCCTTTCTTGGCCTCGTCGCTCTCCACGCCACCGTTGTCGCCGCACCGGTTGAGAGACTGAGCAATTTCGAGCTGACCGACCAGGATGCCAGGACGCGTAGCTATCGTTTCCCGAAAGCGAAGGTCACCGTCATGACGGTGGCCGATCATAAAGGCTCCGATCAATTAGCGCCGTGGATTCAGCGGCTTAACGGTCGGTACCAGAAGCGCATCGACATCGACGGCATCGCCGATGTCTCGATGATTCCGATGCCTTTTCACAATCTATTTCGTGAGGCTTTCCGGAAACAGCTCACCTATTCCGTGATGCTCGATTGGGGCGGTTCGGTCGTACAGCAATTCGCTTACACCAAACGCACAGCCAACATCTACGTGATCGACCGCCGCGGGCGCATCGTAAAGCAGGTCATTGGTCCCGTGAGCGATAATGCCATGCGCCAACTCACAACAGAAATCGACGAAGCAATCGCGGGAGAATCGCCGGAGTAGCAGGGACTCGAAGCATGACTAATCCATCATCGTCGCGGGTCTGGTTTGTCACGGGATGCTCGAAAGGCCTTGGGCATGCGCTCGCCGGTCGGGCTCTGGCGCGAGGCGATCGGGTAGTCGCTACGGCGCGTAGGCCGGAGCAACTCGAGCCGCTCGTCGCCGCGTATCCAGAAAAATGCCTCGCTCTCGCGCTCGATGTCATCGACCCGTCGGCCGTGAAAGACGCGATCGCCGAAGCATTGAAGATTTTCGGCCGCATCGATGTCGTGGTGAACAACGCCGGCTACGGTGTGGTGGGCGCGCTGGAGGAGCTCGATGACGAACAGGTTGCGCGGAACTTCGACACGAATTTCTTTGGTGCACTCGCGGTCATCCGCGCGGCCCTGCCGACCCTGCGCGCGCAGAGAAGCGGGCACATCGTGAACATCTCCGCAGCGGCCGCGATCGCGAACTACCCGGGCTTCTCGATCTACGGTGCAACGAAGTGTGCGCTGGAGGGTGTGTCCGAATCGCTCGCCGCCGAACTGAAGCCGCTCGGAATCCATGTGACCGTTGCCCAGCCCGGGCCGTTTCGGACCGACTTCATTGCCCGCTCGCTCGAACGGGCGGAGAAGCAAATCCCGGATTACGATCGAACGAGCGGCAAGTTCCTTCGTCTTCTCGAAACGACGAACGGCAAACAACCCGGCGACCCCGGGAAGGCGGCGGATGCGATCATTGCCGCGGTCGAATCGGGCGCTCCGCCGCTGCGTTTGGTTCTCGGAAAGTACGCAAACGAAAAGGCGCGCAAGAAATTCGCAGACGCGGAAAAAGAACGCGCTGCCTGGGAGCACGTCGGTCTCCCCACGGACTTTAACTCCAAACCAACAACCTAGACTGCTCCAGCGCTTATGGCTAACTTGTAGAGTCGCTGAGCCAATCTCAAATATGTTCACTAAAATTGATTACCCATTCCTGATCGCCACCTTTGCGAGCTTCGTCGCGAGTGTCGCTCTCTGGTTCCTCGTCAGCCACGACTACGGTGTCTTCGTCGGCATCTGGGTGCCCAGTATCCTAGCCCTGTGGGTCGGGGTTCGCGTTTGTCTTCTCGCGGCCACAGTTGCTCGAATGCGGAAACGCTAAGGCGCGATGGACTACCTAATCTGCATCTTCCTGCTGGGTGTGATCGTGACATTTATCGTGGTAGTCGGGCTCGCGCGCGCAGCCGAGTTCGCGAAGGCAGACTCGGCCGGACGGCTCGAGATCGACGCCGTTCCCGAAGACTGGGACACGACGCCTGTGCCACCAGCGAAGTAGCGCTGCCTAGCCGCTTGCGATCAGCGCGTTCACCTTTTTGACATAAGCTTTGATGTCGCATTTCCGCTCGAGGCCGGCCGCGTTCATGTAGCGAACCTTACCGAAGACGGGTCGCTCGAACCAGGGGCGATCGTGTTGGCCGAAGACCCAAGCGATGTTCGCGAAGGAGTTCGCGTCACGGCCATCGAGAAAAAATTTGTTGTTGATGGCGAGTGCGGTGGCGTGCGCTTCCTCCGGCGACGACATCCACTCGAGGATCTTCTTTCCCCAATACATGCGCATGTGATTGTGCATGTAACCCGTGAGACGCATTTCATTCATGGCGGCGTTCCAGTAAGGGTCGTGCGTCGCGGCGGTTTCGAGCTGTTCGCGCGAATAGAGATAAGGTCGCGGATCGTGGGCGTGCTCCGCTAGCGTCTTGCGGGACCATTCCGGCAGAGATTCGTAGCCTTCATAGTGCGCAGTGCGCTCGACCCAGTTCATCGAAAGCTCACGACGGACGAGGAGTTCGTCGATAAAGCTTTCGATGTTCTTTGCGCCCGCTTTGCCTTGTTCCATCGCCTCTATCGCTAGCCAAACGGGTGAGATCTGACCGAAGTGCAGATACTTGCTCATGTGGGAGACGTAATTCGTCTGCGGCTGGTTGCGATTCTCTTTGTAACCCCGGAACAGCTCGGTGCAGAAGCCTCGAAAGACTTTCTCTGCTTCTGTGGTTCCACCGCGGAAGTGTTTCGTTACCGTAGGTACGGAGCGATCGAGCTTTAGCTTCTGAACCAGAAGTTCAGGATTGCGCCAATCGAGTCCGCGCGGCATGAGACTCAGACTTTTATTCTTTATCTTGATGCGTGGGACTTCGTGCAAATATTCGGGCCAGAGGCGCGTCAATTTTGGCCGCAGGGTGCGCGCGGCGAACTCGCATTTCTCGGACGCAGTCCTTACCGGCACAAGCACGTCGCTCTCGACCTGAACAACGGAGCAGCTCGCGCGGATCGCCACGCGCTTCCGCCACTCCTTCTGCGGCCGGAGATATCCGCGATCGCACACAATGAGGGACGCGCGTTGCCCGATTCTTAGGGCGACCTCGACTGGATCGCCATGTTGCAGGACGAAGCCAATGCCGCGTTTTTCCAGCGCTACACCGACATCGCGCAAGCCTTCTAACATGAAGGTGTAATGCCGAAGGTTAGCTTCCGGATAGCCATCCGTAAGTCCGAAGCAGACGAGGATCGGCTGCCTGAGTTCGTTCGCGCGTCCAATCGCATACTCGAGCGCGTGATTGAAGGTTCCGCGCTGCGACTGCTGCATCCAGTAGAGGACGTAGTCAGCGCGCGCGACCCCGTCCTGGTTCAAGATGCAGACGCGACTCGGATGGATTGGGTCAGTCGGCATGCCGCTGAAGGATTCGCCTGGCAGGCTCAGGGAGACGCGCCGCGATTGCGGATCTTTGTACTACATGCGCTGGTCGCCGACATGTCAGGTCGCCCTGAGGTCCCGCCGAAGAGTCGCGGGAGTTCCCTTGCTGGCGACGGAGTTTGTTGACTGAGGCCATCGAGAGGCACCGCTCTCACCCCAACTTATAATTAGCGGGCCTCAGCAAATCGCACAAATTCGGACACGACAAACGCGCTCTGCTACGCGATTCGTGCACCTTGCATCGCCCACTGAATTGAAAAATCATCTCCGTAAACCGCTCATGAGATATGGGCGCAAACTCCTCAAACAGGTGCAGAAGGGCATCGGTCGCGCGTCGGCGATTGGCGATCATGCGTTCTTTTCCCCCGCGCAGTTCCCGTGGGCAAAGGAGATCGAGAAGAACTGGAGGACCATCCGCGACGAGCTCGATGTTGTCCTTACGCGGCGCGAGGATCTGCCGAACTTCCAGGACATCTCGCCTGACCAGAAGCACCTCGCGAGAGAGGATAAATGGAAGACGTTTTTCTTCTTCGCCTACGGCCTGGAGGCGCCGGGAAATTGCGCGCGTTGCCCGCGCACGATCGACCTGTTAAAAAGGATTCCGGGCGCGAAGACGGCGTTTTTCTCGATTCTATCGCCACGCATGCACATTCCGGCGCACCGCGGTCCCTATAAAGGTGTGATCCGCTACCACCTCGGGCTCATGATTCCCCAGCCAAAGGAGCAATGTCGCATCCGTGTCGGGGATCAGATCGCGCACTGGGACGAAGGCGCGAGTATGTTCTTCGATGACACTTTTGAGCATGAGGTTTGGAACGACACCGACGGCATGCGTGTTGTGCTCTTCATGGACGTGCTGCGCCCGCTCCGCTTTCCCATGTCGGTGATCAACAGGCTGATCATCAAAATCATCGCCGCGTCGCCTTTTATCCGGGACGCGAAGAAGAATCACGAGGCGTGGGAGCAGAAGATGGCGCAGTTATGGCGTTGATTCGTCACGACTTTGTTACAATTGTGAGACCGTGCACATGAGAGGCGATTCCCGTCCGGAGCCGGACAGCGGCTTTGACGCGACGCTGAGCCTCGGAGATTTCGTGGTCGGGCAGAGCTCCGATCCACTCTCGCCGCCCGCCGGATTCAACGAGTGGCGCCAGGCCGGCGCGTGGGAGGCAGAGCTCTACGAGCCGAACATGCTGGGAAGTGCCGATGCGCGGACGCAGATCGAATATGGAGGCAAAGCGCAGCCGGTCATTAACCTCTGCTCTTACAATTACCTCGGACTGGCGAATCATCCCGAAGTGATCGCCGCGGCCACTGACGCGCTCGCCAAATACGGCGTCGGCGCGTGTGGGTCGCCAACGCTCTCCGGCATGACTGATCTGCATCGCCAGCTCGAGCATGCGATTGCGGAGTTTCTGGGGCGCGAAGACGCGATGCTGTTCAATAGCGGCTTCGGTGGCGCACTCGGCACGATCTCAGGATTGCTGCGCAAGAGCGATGTCGCCATCATGGATAACCGCTCGCATCTCAGCCTGCGTGACGGAGCGGTGCTCTCGCGCTGCAGGCTCGAGCGATTTGAACACAATGACGCGACGTCACTCGACGACGCATTATTACGCCGGAAGGGCAAGCGCCTCCTCGTCATCATCGAAGGCATCTACTCGATGGACGGCGATTTCGCGGCGCTCGACGAGCTGCTCACGGTCGCAGAGACGCACAACGCCAGCGTATTCATCGATGAGGCGCACTCGATGCTCGGGTGCGGTCCGAATGGCCGGGGCGCGGCGGAGCAATTCGGCGTCGAGGAACGCATTCCACTCATCTACGGCACGTTTTCGAAGGCTTTCGGCGCGCTTGGCGGATTCGTCGCGGGGCCGCTCGAGACGCTCGATTACCTGCGGCTGTACGCGCATCCGTATGTCTATTCCTGCGCGCTGCCGCCGGTTGTGATCGCGGCAATTCTGAAGGCGCTGGAGATCGCGAGGCGCGAGCCGGAGCTGCGCGATCGACTGTGGGATAATGCGCAGTACTTCCGCACGCAGGTAAATGCGCTTGGCATCGACACCGGTGCGTCGACGACTTACATCATGCCGCTGATCGTAGGCGATCGCAGCCGCATGTATCGGCTTGGCCATCAACTCCGGCAGCGCGGGCTCTGGGTCGCGCCGGTCGATTATCCCGCGGTGCCGGAAGATCGGATCTGCTTCCGCGCGTGCGTCACCGCGAACCACACGCGCGCTGATCTCGATGAGGCGCTGGCTATTCTGGAAGAGACGCTCGTGCCGGAGCTCTTGCAGAAAGCCTGACCGGGAGCGCTGCTCCGCGCGCGATGACTGCGGCATCAGGGGATCGGACGACGCCGCCCGGCGTCGAGACCACTTACAAAGGGCGAGACGTTGAGAGCGCGCTCGACATTTATTTCTACCGGCCGATCGGATACCAGCTCGCGCGGTTTTTCGCTGCGATCGGATTCATGCCCAGCATGGTGTCGCTCCTCGGCGCCGCCATTGGCGTGACAGCCGGCCACCTTTACTTCTATCCCGACCTGCGCCTCAACGTCATCGGCATGGCTTTACATGTTCTGACGAACGCGCTGGATAACGCCGATGGGCAGCTCGCGCGCCTGACGAATCGCGGCAGTCTGCACGGGGCGATCATGGATGGTTTCGCTGACTACGCGGTCTTTGCCAGCATCTATATTCACCTGGCACTGCGTGATGTTGCCGGCGGCGGGTCAGCGATGATCTGGCTGCTGGTGGTTGCCGCCGCTGTCAGCCACGCCGTGCAGAGCATGATGATCGATTATTATCGCAACGCGTATCTCCAGTTTGTTGCTGGCAAGCGAAGCGCGGACGCGAATTCATCGGAAGCGGTGCGAGAAGTATTCGCGGCGACGAGTTGGCGCCAGCCGTGGAAAAAGCTCAGTCTGCGCCATTACTTGAACTATGCGCGTCAGCAGGAAGTGCTCGCGCCGAATCTGCTCAAGCTGCGCCTCGCTTCGCGCGATGTACCGCCGGACTGGCTCGCCCACGAATTCCGCGAAGACTGCCGGCCGCTCGTGAAATGGTGCAACAGTCTTGCAACCAACCCGCGCATGCTTCTGCTCTTCGCTGTGCTGTTGATCCAACGGCCGGCCTGGTACTTCGTCGCGGAGGTGACGCTGTTCAACGCTTTGCTCGTCTATGTGATGTGGCGGCATGACGCCGTTTTCCATTCGCTGCTCGCGCGCGTTGAGGCGAGGAGACAACGCGAGTGAGCGCCGCCGAGTTGGTTGTTAGCGAAGTGACGTCGCGCGCGGAGCGCGACGCATTCATCAAGTTCCCGTGGCGCATTTACAGAAATGATCCGGCCTGGGTGCCGCCCTTGCTGATCGAACGCAAGGCGTTCCTGGATCGCAAGGAGCATCCATTCTACGAGCATGGAGACGCGGCGCTGTTCCTGGCGCGCCGCGGCGGGCAGATCGTCGGGCGGATTATGGCGAGCGACGATCCGCATTACAACGCGCTGCACGGTAGCAACGTCGGCTGTTTCGGCTTGTTTGAGTCGACGAACGATTGCGCGGTTGCGGCTGCATTGTTTGCGGCAGCGGACGCCTGGCTACGCGCGCGCGGCCGGAACGAGGTAATGGGCCCGATCGATTACTCCACGAACTATGTCTGCGGTCTGCTGGTCGACGGCTTTCAACATCCCCCGACGATTCTGACGTCGCACAATCCGCCTTACTACGCGGGCCTGATCGAGGCGTGCGGATTCGACAAGACAATGGATTTCTACGCGTGGTGGCTTGCCGACCCCGCGCAGGCCGCGGCGCGTTTGCGGAGGCTCGCCGGAGTGCTCGAGCGGAAGCGCAAACTCGCGACCATCCGCTGCGCAAATCTTCCAAAAATGACCGAGGAAAGCGCCCGATTGCGCGAAGTCTACAACGAAGCGTGGCAGGACAACTGGGGGTTTGTCCCATTCACGCCGAAGGAGTTCGATTTCATGGCGAAGGAGCTGAAGCCGATCGTTGATCCCCAGTATACGCTTATCGCAGAAGTCGACGGTCAGGCTGCGGGGTTCCTGCTTTGCGTCCCCGACATCAACGTGGCGATCCGTCATGCGAATGGACGCCTTACCCGGTTCGGGCTGCCGATTGGACTCGCGAAGCTGCTGTATTACAAACGCCGCATTCAGAGGGTGCGGCTCGTCGCTTTAGGGGTGGTGCCGAAGTATCGCCGCCATGGCATCGCGGAAAGGCTGGTCTTGCAAATCATTGAGACGGCGATGATTAAAAGGGGGTTCGCCGGTGAGGCGAGCCTTGTCCTGGAGAACAATTTCATGATGAATCGGTTCCTCGAAGCGATTGGCGCGCAGAGATACAAAACATATCGGATTTACCGGCGACGCCTCGATGCTTAGGAACGACGAACGGACTGACGCCACGCCGCGCCGCGTTCGTCGCGTGCTGATTTTGGCGGACGAGTCGGCAAACTGGAGAGTCGCTGGCTTGCGGCAACTTGACCGGCTTACGCTGTCGCTGCGCGAGTTCAGCCAAACTGTCGGCGAGGAACTAACGGTTTGCGTACTGTGGAGCCCGGATACAGCTCCGGAGCGACAATGGCTTTCCAGCGAGTCGCGCATCACCGGTTGCTACATCGAAAATGGTGCGAGCAGCAGCGACCAGGAGGACGAGGGGTTCGATCTCATCCTCAGCACGCGTTTGTTTCTGTATCGCAACAGCATTCCGCAGCTGATCGAAGCGATGCCCCCTCTGCCGGACGCTAGCGTCGCGCCGGCACAATCCTGGCACCGCTACGAGGCGACGTTCGTGAATGCGCTCTCTGCCGCCCCCGGGAAAGAGGGCGCGCAGGCGTGGCGATACTTGCGCGAGATTCGGGACGCGCCGGCTTGTGAGCGCGCTTTTCTGCGCAACAGCGGCAAATCGCAGGATGGGCTGGTTTCACGCCACGTGAATCGCCCGTTCTCGCGCATGATCTCGCGTCTGCTCCTGAAGCTCCCGATCGTACCGAATACATGGAGCCTTTTGATCTTCGCGCTGCCCCTCTGGGCGTGTCTGGAGTTTCTCAGCGGCACCGGTCGCGGGTTCTTTGTCGGCTGCGTGATTTACCAGCTTTATAGCATCCTCGACGGCTGCGACGGCGAGATCGCACGTGCGAGATTTCTCCAAACCGACTTTGGCCGCCGCCTCGACAGCTTGCTTGACCTAGTCGGCAACATGCTGCTCGCGCTTTCGCTTGGGATAGGTCTCGCGCGGCAGTGGGACCGCGCCCACGCCAGCGGCTGGTTCTATGTCGCTGAGGGCCTGATTGCCGCGATGTTTATTGCACTGAGCGAAGGCATTGTCTTTGCTCGCCGTTCGCGTGCTGCCAGCCCTGCGCCAGCCGGGAAATGGAATGGCGCACTATATCAGCGTCACCATGAATTTCTCGAACGCTCGGGCATTCTCGTGCTGGGCGAAAGGTTCGCGTGGTGGCTCGTGCAACTTACGAAGCGCGACATGGCGATGCTCGCTTTTCTCGCCCTCGCCGCTGTCGGCTTCGCCGCGGGGATTCTGCACCTGCTGGTCGCCGTATCAGGCGTCAGCGCGTTCCTCGCCGGCAACGCCTTCCTCCGCCAGCCTGCGCCCGCTCTCTCGCAGGAGGCGAGCTGATTCACGCTCGGCGCGCGCGAGCATCTCGGGCGTGTCGATGTCCTGCCACCACGCATCGGCAATGTCGACGGCGCGCGCTTTCTGTTCACTCGCCATCAACCGCACACCGTCAGCAAGGCTACAATCACCGCCTCGCTGCGCGCGTCGCAGATAGTTAAAGATCTCTGCTGAACAGAGAAACACGCCGGTGTCGATGGCGTCGTAGTCATCGAGATCTTTTGCGATTGCGACGATGTAATCACCGTCAGTCCGGACCTTCATCGCATCATCCAGATCGAAGATGGAATCGATCTTGCGGTCGACCGCTAACGAAAGCGGAGCCGCGATTGCGCGCTGCAGCGTTTCGAGAATGGCGTACTCGAAAAGATGGTCGCCCATCACGAGAAAAAACGGCGGCTTCACATGATCTGCTGCGACGAGTACCGAGACGCCATTCTGCTTCTGCCACTGGTGATTGCTGATGGAATGCAACTGCATCCGTCCCGGCAAGAGCGGCTCGATCTGCCGCGTAAGCCGGTCGCTGTTTGCGCCCATGACGGCATGCACCGTCGTCACACCGGCACGCTCAAACGCATCAAACGTGTAGGAAATCAGGGGACGCCCGCCGATCGAGACGAGCGATTTCGCCAGCGCGCGGCCGGCAGTGCCGAGACGTGAGCCGATGCCGGCCATCAGAATCACGGCTTCTGTCACTGGTGCTTCTTGCGCGCGGGAATCGTCCATTAAATCCCGTAGTACCGTTTCAGGCCCCATAAGCGCGTCCGGTGCGGCAGAAGCCGGAAAATCACCGGTGCGACTTTCGCCTGGAAAGCGTCGCCGACAATCACCCGCGGCGGCGGATTATCCATCTCGATCAAATCCGCGATGCGGCGGCCGACGAGATCCGGTTTTGGTGCGTTGCGCATGTTCTGATCGACGACACGCCAGCTTCGTTCCGCGCGCGCGGCATAGTGCGGATCGGCCCTGTCAGCTTTCGCGATCATGTCGTTGAATTGAGTCGAGATGTCGCCCGGTTGCAGATCGATGAGCCGAATGGGGAAATCTCCGAGCTCCAGCTGCATGGTCATCGTGAATGATGCCATCGCTGCTTTCGCGGCATTGTAAGCAGCCATGAAGGGGACCGGCAGCTCCGCCACGAGAGAGGTGACATTGACGACGGTGCCGTGCTGCCGCGCACGCATGGATGCGACCGCGAGCCGGCAGAGGTCGATGTGAGAGAAGACGAGCGTCTGGAAAAGCCGCTCGATCGATTCGTTCGACAGCGACTCAGCCGGACCGAAATGACCGCTGCCGGCGTTGTTGATGACAACGTCGAACGCACCGGCTTCAGCAAGCGCACCGGCGAACGCGCCGCGAATTGAATCCCGATTGCCAAGGTCCAGATGGACAGCGTGCAGCCGCGGCTGGGCTGCAATGCGGCTGACATCGCGCGAAGTTCCCCAGACTTCATGCCCGCGCTCGATCAACGCTTCGGCGGTCGCTTTACCGATTCCTGAGCTGGCGCCGGTCAGAAACACTTTCTTCATATGCGCAGTTCTCGTTAGAGCCTGTCATGCAAAGTTCTGCCATCTTTCTTCGTAGGCACACGGCGCCTTCTGGATGGTAGCGCAAGCCTCTGGCTTGCAGTTTCGGAACCCGCGCAAGCGAGACGCTCGCGCCACCTTAATTGCACCTCGGCTACTGGCGTGCATGACAAGTCCTAGGCGCGCGCGTGCGTGTTCACGATCAGGCCGTCTTTCATCTCATGCACCCAGTCGCAAAGCTCTGCGATTTGAGGATTGTGCGTCACAAGCAGCAGCGCCTTGCCACCATCCTGCACGATGCGCTGCAGCAACTGGAACGCACGGTATGAATTCTCGGTATCGAGGTTTCCAGTCGGCTCGTCGGCGAGGATTACCTCTGGATCGTTCGCCAGCGCGCGCGCGATCGCGACGCGTTGCTGTTCGCCACCCGACAAGTGCCGGCTGGGGCGGGTAAGTTTCGACGCGAGACCGACCGCATCCAGGAGCAGGGCCGCGCGATCGAGCATCTCGTTCTCCGGCAGCTTGCCGAGCCGCCGCATCGGAATCATTACGTTCTCCTGCGCGCTAAAATCCTCGAGTAGGAAGTGGAACTGGAAGATGAAGCCGAGCAGTTCGTTGCGTTTGCGCGCGAGCTGGTCATCCGGCAAGTGCGAGACGGCTTCGGATTTGATCGTAATGCAGCCGGCGTCCGGCGTATCGAGCAACCCGAGGATGTATAACAGCGTGCTTTTCCCGCAGCCGGACGGGCCCACGACCGAGTGCACTGTGCCAGCCTCG
>JAABUS010007112.1_pt1 | contig 13072 bp, 20 predicted proteins | sample 5560161 | NCBI WGS metagenome assembly JAABUS01 (sample SAMN10711885, study PRJNA513376) | rock metagenome | isolation source: Antarctica rocks | place: Antarctica: Victoria Land, Trio Nunatak nord | collected 2016-01-04 | reverse complement strand
GTCAGTCACTACCGAGAGGTGCACAAACGGTCATAGACACGGGTGTCGCACCTCCTCTCGCCAAACGTTGGTCCAGCTATCCTGCCACAACCGGCGACCTGAAACGCATCAGGGCGTGTCGCAAGCCGATCGGCGTACGGATCACCCTCCGCGACGATCGGTTCGCGAACGGATCATGTCCGGTAGGCGTCTGAGCGGTGCCGAATCGCCGTGACCTCGACTATGCGGTGATCCTCGTCGAGGAGAAAGAGGATGCGATAGGTGCCGCGACGCGCGGTCCATGCCGGCGCCATTGGCGGATCAAGCGGCTTGCCCACCCGGTGGGGGTTGTCGAGCAGCGGGCCGGTGATGAACTCGTAGGCCGCGGTCGCGACTTTCTCGGGTAGCAGCTCGGCCAGGGCCTTTACCGCCGGTCGGGCTATGCGCAGCCGGTAGCGCTCGCTCACTGAGGCAGGCGTCCGGCTTCGCGCATCGTGTGAGCGAGCTGGTCAGCGTCGAGGTAGTCGCCGGCGTCGATGGCGGCGCGACCCTCGTGGTGAGCCATGAGTAGTTCTGAATCGGAGAGCACGGCGATGGTGTCCTGCAGGATGTCGTAGTCGTCAGCGGACATGAGCACGGCGGCTCGGTGCCCGTTGCGGGTGATCTCGAAGCGCTCGTGGGTTGTAGTCATCGCGTCGATCAGCCGTGACAGCTGAGCTCGCGCATCTGCTACGGGTAGCGTTGTCATGTACGTAATACTAGCGCATTCAGTGATGACGTACGCATCATGCTACGTGTGTCTCGTATGACGATCCGCTTGCGGGACCCGTCTGAAACGCTCGGATTCTCATCGTTCTCAAGTAGGTCGGCTGTTCTCAAGTTCGATGCCCGTCGTGTCCAGCAACGGTGCTGCGCGTCAGCCATCTTGAGAAATGCAAACGTTACACACGGGTTGAGATGGTTCGCGCAGGCTTGTTGAAAATGATCTTGCCGAGCGGGCGTGGTCGTGACGATGCGGTTCACCCACGCGTGGGGGCAGTGCGATTCGATGGACGGGCGGAGTGAGGCGCCGACGGATGCTGTCAGGGAGTGCGGATACCCTCGCCCCAGCATGAAGGGGTGAGCAATGGCCAGCGAGATCGAACTTGTCAGCGATGGTGAAGTCGTCGTCGTGACGGGCGATCGGTCCGCCATCGAACGGTTTCTCGACCGCGCGGGACTGTTGCCGCGCGCGGAGGAGTTCCGATTGGGAGGCTGAGCGCTGTCCTGAAGTCTGGGTCCGATATGGCTGAGACAGCGTCCAAGGTCGCCGAGCAGTCCGCGCTCTGCCTGAATTGACGCCAGATTCTGCGAAACGGCTCAAGGACGCGGGTGGGCTGATGAAGACCAAGACCGAGGCATCAGCCACGCCCTGCTCGGCGAGCCCGGCAGAGTCGATGGGTGGCTCCAGGTCGAAGACGGCCCGATTTCACAATGCAACCTGCCAGGGCCGAAACGAACCGTCACACCGGGGCCAGCTCAGGTTGACCGGGCCAGCCGTCCGGCTCTACGAGGAGCGCAGTCGCTGTCTCATTCTGGGCAGTGCACGACTAGCTTCCCGGAGGTGTTTTCGGCCTCGACAGCCCTTCAGCGATCCTGCCGGCGCGCCGGCGGACCAGGCAGTAACAGGCGTGCGTAGCTGCCCGTCAAAACCTCTGCATCCTGGCCCTGTTGTACGAATCAGCCGAGCTCGATGGCTGCAACAACTTGGCCGTGGAACGTCTCGCCGGTGGGCCGGAACCCGAGCCGGAGGTAGAACCCTTCAGGACCGGCCCCGCCCTGCTTCCACAGCACCGAGGCGCGGCCGGATCCTCTGCGCCGAGCCTCGTCAAGCACGACCTGCACCGCGAACCGTCCCACGCCCTGACCCTGCGCGTCGGCCGCGACGTTGAGCCGCCAGATGCCGCAGCGGAAGAACCACAGTGGGGAGCCGGCATCGAAGCCGGCCATCACGAAACCGACGACGTCCCCGCCGCGAAGAACCAGCCGCGGCCAGGCGACCTCGGGCTGCGTATAGGCCTCGGCCAGCGACTCGGCCACTGGCGCCACGAACGCCTGCTGCTCGGGTCTGACCGTCAGCAGACACGCGGCCGAGACGTTCTCGGGCGTGACCGGCGCCAACGTGAGCCCGTGCCCGAGCGCAGTGTTGGTCATCGCAGATGCTCGCCCTGGCCGACCAAATACGCCTCGCGGACCAGGTCGACGAAGGTGGCGTCCAGATCGTCAGACTCGGACAGCCGGAACTGGTTGACGTGCAGCCGGCCCGTGTACGGCGTGCTGCTGATGACCCGCGGATCCTCTACTGCGCTGCGCATCAGGTCGACATAGCCGGCCACGCCTCGTTTCGTCGGGCGGGCGCCGAGGAATCCGCGCCGAGTTCCCTTGAACGTGATCGTTGTCTTTGAAGGACTGACCCGGACCGGCCCGCACGCAAACACAATGGCCTCCAGCCGCCGGTAAAGCGCTACGTGCTCGTCCGGAGCGTTTCGGAGGTGATCCTCAACCGTCCACTGTTGCGTAGATGCCACGTCGGGCTCCGCTTCTGTCGAACGATGTCCAAACGGCGATCGCTGTCCCGGACGCTAGAGGTACCTACCGACAGGGCCTTGGCTGACGGACGGACCGGCGCTACGGACAGTTCCCGCCGCCGTCAGTCGATCTTGACCGCTGCCCTGGCCTTATTTTCGACCGACGGTTACAGCGTCACCACACTGGACTCGATCGAGGTCGCCACCGGGGCGTCCACCGGGACCGTCTACCACTACTTCCCGACGGGCAAGACCGGCATCGGCGCCACCTTGCAGCTGGAAGGTCTCGCTGACTACCAAGGCGGCTCGATGGCAGTTCTCGACGCCGCTCCTGACGCCTCCTCGGGCATCGCCGACAGATTCGCTACCACTTCGCCTGGATCGACGAACACCGTCAGCTGGCCGAGTTCTTGTTCGCCGATCGCGCGCCCGACATCGCCGGCGAGTTGACCGCTGACCTGGCCGCTCTCAACCGCAAGTACTTTCGCCGTGTGAAGCAGTGGTGGGAAGAGCATGTCGCAACCGGCGAACTGCGACCGATGCCGATCCAGATCGCGATCGCGCAATGGATTGGCCCGGCCCACTACTTCGGAGGTATGAACAGCGGCGGCAGCCGGAAGTCAGTAGCGGGGCGAGCCGCGGAGATCGAGCTGCTCTGCCAGGCGAGCAGCCGCGCGTTGTGTGCGTCGTGACGAGGACGCCGCGCGACCCAGCAGGCCAGCATCTGAGCGGCGCTGAGCGTGAGGAGATCTCACGCAGCATCGGCGCCGGCGGCTTCAGACCACAACTACGCCCCCGAATCCGATGAGCCTGCTTAGCCGAGGCCGACGATCTGCCTGTCGGGTTCGATCAGGGCAACGATTCGTTCCTGGTCGCGCGGGTAGGGCGCGCCGGTGTATTTGGTGGAGATCTCATCGATGAGCTGCCATGCGTCGTCGCCGGTGAGCCATTCGACCACCTGGCCCCGGACGATGATGGGCTTGAACGGGTCGCCCGTTGCGGTGAGGGACAGGGCGACCCGTGGGTCTCGACGCAGGTTGCGCGCTTTGCGCGAATCCGGCCCGGTGAGGATCACGATGTGCTCTCCGCGTGTGCCGACCCAGAGTGGGACGCTGTGTGGAGAACCGTCGGGTGCAACGGTCGCGAGGTGCGCCAGCGCGGTTCCGGCGAGGGCTGCAGGGACGTCGGGATTCAGCACGGGGTCTCCGATCGGTTCTTGCGTCGCTGGTCAGGCCGGCGGGAATAGGACTGTCCCGATGCGTTGTCGGGAAGAGCATCAGCCATCCGCTGACTCTGACCTGAGGCCCCAGCACCAGGCTTGAACAAAACGCGCGTTTCCCCAGGGGCCGCCGCACGCGCCGGCGCCTGATCCTGGTTCGAAGTCAAGCGGTCAAGTCCCCGGGCTTGGTGTCTTCGCCCTTTCGAGGGTGCTGTGCGGGGTCTACTCGAACGATCAAGCGTTGGCAGCGCCCACGCCCGACGGAACACCTAATCGCGAAATGCGCTCGGCTCTGCGGCAACCATTTTCGGCGAAGACACCGCACTCCGCCGTGCCGAGTTATAAACAGTGCCAAGATCGGTGCGATGGAAGCCTATGTCGAGCGCGCGCCGATGCCCGAGCTGGCGGGCGTGGTGCGCACGGTGTGGATTCAGCGCATCGGTTCGGATGCGTACGTGCAGCGGCATCTGCCCACCGGCGGGGTCGAGCTCCACTTCCCGATCGGCGGCCGTCCGCGACTGCTCGGCCCGTTGACCGGCCCGCAGCTCGAGGTCATTCCTGCGAACACGACCCTGGTGGGGGTGCGGTTCCATCCGGGGACGCCGCCGCTGCTTCCGGCCGAGCTTGGCGACCTGGTCGACCAGAGCGTGGGGCTCGACGAGCTCTGGGGCGGCCCGATGGAGGGGCTCGTGGAGGCAGTGGGGCGAGCCGGGACACCCGAACGGGCGCTGGTGATCGTGCAGGCTCACCTGCTCGCACAGTTTCGTGCCACGGACCGTATTGACCGGCTGATCGGCGAGGCGGTGCTGGTGCTGATGCCGTGGCACCCGGTCGAGGTCGGGACGTTGGCCACCCACCTGGCCCTGTCGACCAGTCAACTGCGCCGTCGATGCCTGACCGCAGTAGGGGTCAGCCCCAAGGTGTTGCAGCGAACGTTGCGGTTCCAAGGTTTTCTGGCGCTGGCGCAAGCCGGGGTCACACCCACGGGACGCCGGGGCGCGGACGGCATGGCCGGGCTGGGGATCGACGCAGGCTACGCCGACCAGGCCCACCTCAACCGCGAATGCCTACGCCTGACCGGGCTGACTCCCAGCCAGCTCCTTGGCGGCACTCGCGACCAGTGCGCCTGCGGCCACGAACACTCCGCGTCCTACCGGCCCTTCCTGGCCACGCGGGGCCGGCCGCCGCTGCGGATCTGACGTGCACGATTCGTTCAAGAACCCGGCGCAGCTGCGGCCCTACCGTCGTGTGCGTGTCCGTACCGGCTGAATTCGCCTCACTCGACGGCGAGGTGTTCACCCCCGACTCACCCGGCTACGACGCGGTGCGCTTCCCGATCGACGTCGCCTACCGGCACGTCCGTCCCCGGTTCGTGGTTCGATGCCGCTCGGTGTCGGATGTGATTCGCGTCCTGGCATACGCGACGGGGAACGGTGAACGGGTCGTCCCACGCGGCGGCGGACACGGCTTCGCGGGCCGGTCGGCGACGGACGGGATCGTGCTCGATCTGTCAGGCCTCAACAGCATCACGCTGAACGACGACGGCATCGCCACCATCGGGGCCGGTTGCCGCCTGGGTGAGGTGTACGCAGCGCTGCACGTCCACAGCCGCACCCTGCCAGGCGGGTGCGGGCCCACGGTCGGCATCGCCGGGCTCACTCTGGGCGGGGGCATCGGCCTGCTGGGACGTCGGCACGGACTGACCTGCGACCGCCTGGTCGGCGCCCAGGTCGTTCTTGCGGACGCCAGCGTCATCGAGTGCGACGACCACCACGAACCGGATCTGTTCTGGGCCCTTCGCGGCTGCGGTGGGGGGCAGTTCGGCGTGGTCACATCTTTGCGGTTCGACACGATCTCCGAGCCGATGACCACCCGCATCGAGGCGCACTGGTCGGGCGCCTGCGTCGGCGACGTCGTCGCGGCGTGGCAGGCCTGGGGACCGGACGCCCCGGACGACATCACGGCGAACCTGACCCTGGTGGCGGAGCCCGGCGCACCTGTGCGAGCCTCCCTGTTCGGCGCCGCCCTCGCCGAAGCGCCGACCCGGGACATGCTGCGCGAGTTCGGCGCGCAGGCGGGCACGTTTACGGCTCAGCTGCAGGCGGGCTTGTCCTACCACGACCTGAAGCGGACGTTCGCCGATCCGCTCGACGCGACCGGGCGGGCCCGACGGGCGCGGTCGGAGTTCTTCTCCCGTCCGATCGCGGACAGCACACTGGCCTCGCTATTGGCCGGGTTCGGACCCGACGCCGCCGATGGCCGGCGCGAGCTCGCGTTCACCGCAATGGGTGGGGCGTACAACCGGGTCGCGGCGGGTGCCACCGCCTTCGCGCACCGCGGCGAACGTTTCCTGCTCCAACACATCGGGCCGGCAGACGATCCGTGGGTCGATCGATCCTGGGCGACGGCCCACACCGACGGGTCGGGACGGGTCTATCCCAACTTTCCCGACCTCGCGCTGGACGACTGGGCTGTGGCCTACCACGGGAGCAACCTTGCCCGGCTTGCCGCGATCAAGCGGACCTACGACCCGCACCGGCTTCTCGACTTCCCGCAAGCCGTCTGATCGACACAGAGGACAAACATGAGCAAGGTGTTCACCGCGTTGGCCGTATCGGTCGACGGTTACATCACCGGCCGCGACCCGGACGCCGGGCGAGGACTCGGCGACGCGACGATGCTGTTCGACTGGTACTTCGACGGCGACACGTCCAGCCAGGTGTTCGAGGGGTTCCGCTTGAGTTCGGCCAGCGCGAGAGTCTTCGACGCCCTTGCCGCGCGGGTCGGCGCGAGCCTGGCCGGCCGCAACACCTACGACGACTCCGGGTGGGCGACCGGCGGCCACCCGCACCCGACGGCCCCGCTGGTCGTGCTGAGCCACCGACCGACACCGGCGAACGATGAGCAGACCTCGATCACCACTGGCATCGAGGACGCGGTCGCCGCGGCCCGCGAGATCGCCGGTGACAAGGACGTCGCGTTGATGGGCGGCGGTGTCGTGGCCGAGGCGCTCAGGGCGGGGCTCGTGGACGAGGTGATCCTGCACCAGATACCGATCCTGCTCGGCGCCGGCCGACCCTTCTTCCAGGAGCTGCCCGAACACGTGCACCTGCGGCTCGTCGAGGCCGTCGCCGCTCCCGGAGTCACGCACCTGCACTACGAGGTGTCGCGATGATCCTGGTCACCGGCGGGCTAGGCATGATCGGCGCCCACACCGCACGCGCCCTCGTCGACCTCGGGCACGACGTCGTCGTCACGACACACCACTACGCCGAGGTGCCGTCCTTCCTCGGCGGCCGCCTCACCGTGGAATCCCTCGACGTCACGAACCGCGACGCGTTCCTCGCCTTCGGCGAGCGTTACGCGATCAGTGACATCGTCCACCTCGCCGGCAGCATCCCCGCCGACGACCCGGTCGGCTTCTTCCGCACCGACCTCACCGGCCTGCTCAACGCGCTCGACGCCGCCCGTACCTGGGGCGTGCGCCGGTTCGCCGTCGCCAGCAGCCTCGGCGTGTACATCGGGCGCAACGAGATCCCGTGGCGCGAGGAACTCGCGCTGCCCACGACGAACCTGCCGCACCCGATCATCGCCTTCAAGAAGGCCGCCGAGCCACTCACCACGCACAGCCTGCAGGGCAGCGGCGTCCAACCGGTCGTACTACGGATCGGAAGTACGTGGGGACCGCTGATGGACCCCGAGACCCCGTTCAACCCCATACCGCCCTACATCAATGCCGTGCTCCGCGGCGAACAACCGCCACCGCTGTACGTCGACGACGGCGTCGACAGCTGCTACGCGCCCGGCTCCGGGGTCGCGATCGCCTCGCTGATCACCGCGGAAGCCCTTCGGCACGACACGTACAACGTGTCCAGCGGCCGCCGACTCACCAACCGCGAACTGGCCGACGCCGTCCGCGCGGTCGTCCCCGGCCCGGAGCTCGACCTCCGGCCCGGGCGACAAGCAGGGCCCGGGGAGGACCCCTTCCTCGATATCAGCCGGCTCACCGACGACACCGGCTTCACGCCAAGCTTCGACATCGCCGCGGCGGTCGCCGATTACGTCGCGTGGCGCGCCGACAATCCTCGCTGAAGCAGCGGCCGGCGAGCTCATAAAGATGCACAGCGAGGCCGATGCGCTTGAGGGTGGTGGCCCCGCAGCTCACTGGTGTGCCGTGGCGGCGGCCGCGGTCAACAGACCACCGTCTCGCGCCAGCGACGTCGGCGGACGGCGTCGGGTATCGCGGGCCTGAGTGGAAAATCATCACTGGTCGGATCTGCGGGAATACCGCGATTTGCACCTGCGTCGGGCCGTCGCCGCGCGTCATTTCGTCCCGATCGCAGGTTCCCTTGCGGGGCTGCGGACCGGCAGACACAGGGCACCGACTCACCGCGATTGCCGGTAAGACATCTCGCGGGCGCCCCATCGGCCGCTGTCGTCTCGACTTGGGTGGCGGGGTCGGCTTCGATACAGGCATGCGTGACCCGCTGGAAGGCCTCGGCGCCGACGGGACGATCCGAACAGGCGCGGACCGCGGGCGGGTGCCTACAGCGTTGAGCCGGTGATCGACGACCTCGTCTCTGAGTTTCATCGGCTGCACTCATCGACAGCGGAGCTGCACCTCTACGGATCGGTGGCCACCGGGATGGCCCGGCCGAGCGAGTCGGACGTCGACCTGCTGGTCATCGACGGCGCGAGAGACTGGGCCGCCAACGTCTCGGCACTTCTCTCACAGCGCTTCACCAATCTGTGTCGAGGTGTCGAGATTGGTGCAGTGCGGAGCTCGGACTACACCGAGGTCGGCGACGAAGCGTATGGGAACCGTGTCTTCCTGCGGCACTTTTGCGTGCCGCTGGCCGGGCCTGACGCGGTCAGGTGCAAGAGTCGTTTGCCGGCGAAGGTTGGTCAGCGACGGGTGCCCGCAGGTGGATCCGCTTGCGGTGAGTGTGACGATGGTGCCGTGACGCTCGAAGGATGGAACACGATCCCGGACGGCTTCGGCGCTAGCTTCGATGTCGCGGCGGCGCCATGGTGGCTTCGCCAATGGTTCCAGACGCCCTTTGTCGATCGCTTCGCTTATCCGCACCTTGTCCGTCGTGGTTTCGGGTGGCTGTCTCCGGAACCTGGCGCGACGGTTGATGTTGCCGAAGCGGTGCGGCGACATTGGCGGATCCGGCCTGATGACTACGTCAGCCCCGCCAGTCGCGCCACCCTCGGACCGTTCGGACGTTCACGACGCTTGCGTCGACATCGCCGGTAGCAGACCCCGAGTGACAGTGACGGTCGTTCCGCAGAGGAGCGTCGTACGAGACGGTCAAGATCGTCCGCTGCTGACCGGTGCCGGCCGTGCTCGACCGCCGCATCGCGAGCACGGATTGTTCGGGATACGTGACGGTTCTTGTCTTGGTGCTCCCGCCGAGATAGTCTATGCGCAGATCATCTACAGACGGAGGAAATATGTGGGCCACGGAGTACGTGGGGATGGCTGAAGCCGACTCGGCGGCAGTGTGGCAACTCCTGAGTGACGTCAACGGGTGGGGGGTCTGGAACGACGGGATAGAGACGATCGTGTTGGACGGCCCACTGGTCGTCGGCGCCACCTTCCGGATGAAGCCGCCGGGCGAGGACGTGCTGACCAGCACGATCGCCGAGCTGGATCCGAATCGACTGCTCACAGACGTGACCGAGATAGGCGAGCTGGTGATCCGCGTCGTGCACCGGCTTGAGCCTCTGTCCAGCGGAGGGACGTCGATCACGTACCGAGTGGAGGTCACCGGGCCCGCCGCGGACGCCGCCGGCGAAGAGGTCGGCACGGCGGTCTCGGCGGACTTCCCGCAGGTCATCGCGGCCCTGGCTGCGGCCGCTAGCACTGCGCGGCCTCGGTAGTGGTCGTCATGACTCCGGGGGCAGCGGTCTGATGATCGAGCAGCCAGAGGAAAGCCCAGGTTTCCTGCTATGGCACCTGACGCTGCGCTGGCAGCGCGAGGTCGCGGCGGCCCTCAAGCCGCTCGGGCTCACGCACGTTCAGTTCGTCCTGCTGGCCAGCACCTGGTGGCTCAACACGCACGACCAGCAACCAACGCAGGCTGCCCTGGCTGCACAGGCAGGCACCGATGTGAAGATGACTTCGCAGGTCATCCGGACCCTTGAGAAGAAGGGCCTGGTCACGCGCGATGTCGACGCCGCGGACACCCGGGCGCGCCGCCTCGTCGTCACCGCCGCCGGCGCAAGCCTGGCCCCGAGAGCAATCGAGACCGTGGAGACGGTGGATCGAGCGCTGCTACAGCCACTCTCGCCAACCGCAGCGCGCGCCTTCATCGACGGGCTTCGCAGGCTCCAGCCGGCCGTCGGAAGCGCCGACTCCCTGCGAGCTCAGCAGTCGACCGCGGCCCGGTAATGGATCCGCAAACGACGATCGCGTGATCTTGGTCGTGACCAGCCGCAGAGGGCGAAATCGTCACCGCAGGACGTTCGGCTTGTGACGACGTCAGCCAGTGCTCGGAACGATCGCTACGAGCGGTACCAGATCCTCCGCTGGGCATCCTCACGGTGATCGTTCTTGGCGGTTGTCGCGCTGAAGCTACTTCGCGAACGCCTGTTCCGCGTCGCTCTCAGAAGTTGGTGAGGTCTTGTTGCGGGGCTATTGATTCGCCCATGGATCGTCGGCTCGGATGACGGTGGGCGGTTCGAGTCGGTCGGTCGGCCATAGCTGGAGCAGGTGGTATTCCCGCGGCAGTTCTTCGACACCATCGACAACGCAGTCGAAGTCGAGGCTCCGGCCCGTGGCGTGTCCGCGTACACGATAAGGGCCGGCTCCCCGCGGGAGTTCGAAGCCGTCGAACGGTGGCTCCGTGCTTTGCATCAGGAGCTCGATCCTCGCCGCCGGTATGAGGGCGGTCATGCTGACCTCTGCGATGGCCTCCCAATCGTGCGAGTTTTCAACGTTCGACGGCGGGGAGTCGAGTATCTCGATCGCGAGGTGGACTACACCCATCGCAATCCCGGTCGAGACGCATACGGCGTGACCGGTCTCCGTCGTCGCAAGAAGCCTGTTCGCCGGTCCGCCGTCCGGATACGGTCCTTCGCCGTCCGGATAGGTGGGAAAGACGGTTGGGTCGTCGGCTTGGAAGTAGAACTGGTGGTAGTCGACACCGTCGAGCAGCCCCTCAACGCGCTTCATACTCACATCGTCAACCATCTTCACGACGAGATTCACACAAGACGAAAGTCGGGGTGTGCCTGCGTCGCAATATCCGGCACAGGTCATAGTCGGCCACATGCTCCGGGCGGATCGACGACCGGTAACCGATCGCTGACCGGTGAGCAGCGGCGAACCCGCCGAGCACGTCGGGTCCAACCGCGATGTACTGGGCATGTCAGAACAGCCCGCCTTCGCAACCCAGGGCGATGATCGCGTGCGCGGAAACGCCGGCACCGCTGACCCACATTCCGTTCCAGACGATCAGCGCCCGAGTGCAGGGTCCCGCTGGCTGGCAGGTCACCTCTTCCGAGAACTCGAGACTTTGGAGGACCGCGACCAGAGAGGGCTTCGCGACCGACGATGAGCGCGCCCGGTAGCGGATCGTATTGCGGCACACTGCGATGGTATTGTGACCACGAGGTGACCACAATGACCACGTTGAAGTATGTCGGCGTCCGAGAGTTCCGTGACCACGCCACCAGCTATCTGTCCGGTTCCGACCCGGTCGCGGTGAGCAAGCACGGCCGGGTGATCGGCTTCTACGTTCCGCTGGCCCGTGACGAGAACGAAGTCGCGCGGTCGATCACGCGGCTCAACGAGACGGTCGGGCAGGTGCTGGCCGACAGCGGCTTGTCCGAGGACGAGCTTGCAGCTCTGGTCGACTTGCGAGCCACCCCCGCTTCATGATCGTGGTTGCCGACGCGAGCGTCCTGGTCGCCGAACTTCTCCGCCAACGTGGCCGGGCGCTGCTCTCGCGGGCCGACCTGCGGGTGGTCGTGGCCGAGGAGCAATGGGACGAAACCGAGCACGAGCTGGGGCGCCGGCTAGCGCTCATCGTCGAACAGGGCCGTCTCACGGCCGAGCAGGCCTATCAACTCCAACAAGCGGTGCAAGCCCTCATCGATGACCGGGTGATCGAGGTGATTCCACGGACCATCTACGCGGACCACGAAGCGACCGCTCGGCGGCGCGTTCCACGTGATCCCCGAGACTGGCCACCTGTCGCACTCGCTCTCGCTCTCGACGCCGCCATCCTGACCGGCGACCATGACTTCCTCGGCTGCGGCTGTCCAACCTGGACCGTCGACACCCTCCGCGACCATCTGAGTGACTCCTGAACGACCCCGAGGGCGCACCCCGTTCATGTCCCACGGCCGGATCCGCTAGCGGGCAGGTGGAGCGCAACGAACGGCGGGAGTCGATCCGTTTCCGAGTACCGGTAGCCATCAGCGCGCCACATGGGCGCCCGCACCGACCTGGTAGGCCTCGTAGAGGAGCGCACCGAAGCCGTCGTCGAGTTCGTCGCTTGTGCTGATTCGGAACTGATGGACGAACAACCGTGTGGTGTAGGGCGAGACGCTGATCACGCGCGGATCTAGCGCGTGGCGTTGGAGGTCGAAGTAGCCGGCAAGGCTGCCGCGATCGGTCGGGCGTACACCGGCGAAGCCGCGGTGCGTGCCCTTCAGTGTGATCGTCGTCTTGGATACTGCATAGGTGAACGGTCCGCATCGCTCGACCAGCGCGATAAAGCGGTTGTACATCGCGACTGCGGCAGCCGGCTTGTCGCGCAGATGATCTTCGGTTGTCCATTCCATGATTCGGGATGGTAGCCAGAGATGCCGACCCCGCGACGATCGACAAAGTTGGGCAGCATCATCCGGTGACTGCAAACGGGCTCGACCCTACGACACGAGGAAGATCAACACCGTCGCGGTAACGGGATCCATGACCGGTCACCGATGGACTAGGTGAGCGCAATGGTGGCGATGACCTCGCCGGCGAACAGTTCGCCGGTGGCGTGGAATCCGAGCTTCTGATAAAAGTCCGCCGGTCCGCCTGGACCGGCCTTCCACAACACGCTGGCCTCGGCAAACCCACGCCGACGACCCTCGCCGAGTACGAGATCTACGGCGAACCGGCCCACACCTCCGCGCTGGCTCTGACCGTCTACATTGAGGCGCCAAACGCCACACCGGAAGGGGAGGTTGTCCCGGATCTCGTGGAACTTGAGGTGGCGGTCCCCCGCCTGACACCGACCTTGGGGTAGGTGTTGGGCGTCGACCAAGACACCACCTCAAGAAGGGGACCGCCGTGACCAAGAAGTAC
>JAABUS010007111.1_pt1 | contig 13075 bp, 11 predicted proteins | sample 5560161 | NCBI WGS metagenome assembly JAABUS01 (sample SAMN10711885, study PRJNA513376) | rock metagenome | isolation source: Antarctica rocks | place: Antarctica: Victoria Land, Trio Nunatak nord | collected 2016-01-04 | reverse complement strand
CATCGGAGAGAGGGTCCGACATCGGCGCCTGACCGGAGACGATCATCCGACGGAAGAAGTCGCCCCGGACGTGAGCGGCGCGCGGCAGCCGCTCGGCCAGCAGCTGCGCGACGGTCGACTTGCCGGCAGCCATCGCTCCGGTAATGACGATGATCGCCGGGACCATCGTGACCGGTTGCTCCGCCATCGCCCGTCCTCACCTTCTCCGCAGCGAGCGCGACGGCGTGATCGCGAGCTTGGCCGACGCCCTCTTCGCCTCTCGCGGACTCTCGCCACTGATAGTCGCTCATCTGCCCCTCGCTGAGCAGCATGACGAGCGGACGGCCCTGACCATCGTAGACGGCGCGCCGCCTGGAGTCTGGACCGTCCCCCGGTCCGGCCGATACGTCGGAGAATATTCCCTTTTCGAGCAGGCTGGCCGCCGTCCAGTACGCCCGCGTCCGTTGCATCGATCATCGGCTGGTCGGGCTTCCCACCCTTGGCCGCCAGCGCCGTGAAGATCCTGTCGAGCCCGCCGAGCCGGCTCCGGCGGACGACGCGGATGTCGATCGCTTTGTGCGCACCGTAGGCAGCCGGCACGTCGCGCCACCGCAAGCGTGCATGGCGACCGATCCTTGTTAGGATTGGTCCTTCTGACTTCGGCTGTGGAGCGACGGGGGAGGCGAGAATGGGCGTGACGGGGATCGGCGGATTCTTCTTTCGCGCGAAGGATCCAGAGGCGATGCGCGCCTGGTATGTCGAGCATCTCGGCGTGGGCTCGGCGCCCTACGGCTCGTGGGAGACGCAGGCGGGGCCCAGCGTCTTTGCGCCGTTCGCGGCCGACACGGACTATTTCGCCGCGGATCGCCAATGGATGCTCAACCTGCGCGTGGACGATCTCGACGGCCTGTGCGCGACGCTTCGCGCGGCGGGGATCGCGGTCACCACGGACCCGGAATGGGACATGCCGGGAGTCGGGCGCTTCGCGCGCATCCACGATCCGGAGGGCAATCCGGTCGAACTGTGGCAGCCCGATCAGCCCGCTTGACGCATGACGCGTGCGCCTCATCTCCCGCGGTGGCAATCCTTCCCATCCTCGGGGTACCCGATCCGCGCCCGCGCGATCTCCACGCCGGTGAAGACGATCGATGACGGGCCGCCCACGCTGATCGCGGACATGTTCGAGCAGGTGGACGACGCCCCCCGGAATCGGGCGCCGTTCGATAGGTCCTGAGCCTAGTCGAGCTTGAGGTAGCGGTAGCCCTCGGCCAGCTCGCCGTTGCCGGGGTGCTCCTGGGCGGTACGGGCCGACCACTCCCGCACCATCGGCGCCGGGTCCCAGTCGGCGACCTGGCTGGCGTGAGCCCGGAGCGAGGCGACCTTCGTCTCGAAGTGGTCGGTGATGTCGACCCAGATGTTGGCCTCCTGGGTTCCGGTGACGTAGACCTCGCGGACCTTGTGCGTCTCCAGCCCCTCGGCCAGCAGCTCCGGGAAGGTCATCCGGTCGCGGGCAGCGGGGTAGACCGCGTCGAGCGTCGCCTGGCCGGCGGCGCGGTGGTCGGGGTGGTTGAGGTAGCCGGTTCCGACGAATTGCACCGTCGGGTCCTGGCAGATCACGACGTCGGGCCGGAGCTGGCGGATGACGCGGGTGATGTCGCGGCGAAGGTCGAGGTCCGGGACGAGAGTCGCGTCGCTGTGGCGGAGGAAGACGACGTCCTTGACGCCGAGGACCGCGCAGGCGGCGCGCTGCTCGGCCTCGCGGGTGGCGACGAGCATCTCGGGGGTGACGGCGGGGTCGGAGCTGCCCTTGTCGCCGCTGGTCAGCAGGACGTAGGTGACCTCCCGTCCCGCGGCGACCCAGCGGGCGACGGTCCCGGCGCAGCTGAACTCGGCGTCGTCCGGGTGGGCGACGATGACGGCGACGCGGATCGGGGCGGGTGTCTGGGTGTCGGTCTCGGTCATGGCGCGGTGTCACCTCGTGGGATGCTGGCGGCGGGTCGTTCGGCCGAGAGTATCCATCACTGGCCGCCGGACGGGAACGGGTTCGGACCCGCACCTGACCGAACGGGCGGGCAGGGAAGCAGTTAGGGGTAGCTATTGGTGTTCCCCGGCGTGGGAGCCGCCAGGCCGACTGGAAACGGATGGAAACGGCGCGCTCCGTCCAACGGCTCGCTGGAGCGGGTTACAAGTGAATTGTCTGGTAGCGAAGCAGTCCCCATCTCCAGCCGCGCCCAGAGGGCACCCGCCGGCGCACCGGATCGCTCAGCCGCTGAAGCGGCGTCGGCTCACCCGGTGCCCAGGGAAGGGAGCCGGAGGCGGTCTCAGGGCCGGACAGTTCCGGTGAAATCTGCTTTAGATGAGGCGCTGGATCGCCGTGGCGTGACCATCGCTGACCGTGATCAGGACGGCGGCGAGAACCATTGGGCCATTGGCCAGGGCGGTGGGCGCACGCGGGTCACGGTTGCCGCGGATCTCGCCGACGACGACCTCGGCGGCCAGCCCGCCGGCCGCGCCGGATGGGCCGGTGAAGCCGACCTCGGTGACGAAGGCGGTGCCACCGGGCAGGATGTCGAGCGCGAGGCTGGGTTCGTGGGTGTGGGTGCCGATGACGGCGGCGGCCTGCCCATCGACCGCCAGTGCGAAGCCGCGCTTGGTCAGTGGCTCCATCGCGTGGAGATCGATGACGACCGTTCCTTGCCGATCGACCGCCTGCCAGGCGGCCCAGAGGGGTGTCGCCGCGGAGATGGCGTCGGTGTGGGCAAGGTTGACGACGGTGACCGGCTCGCCAGCGACGTCGAGCGTCACGCTGCCGTGGCCGGGCCAGACGGCCGGGACGTTGGCCGGTCGAAGGACACGGGGGTTGGTCAGGACCATGGTGGCGTCGGTCCGGTCCCAGGTGTGGTTGCCGCCGGTGATGACGTCGGCTCCGGCCGCGAGGAGGGTGTCGACGGTCGCCTGATCGGTCCCGTAGGTTCCGGCGCTGGCGTCGAAGGCGGCGTTCTCGGCGTTGACGACGACGAGGTCGACCGCGTATCGGGCACGAAGCTCACGGATGCGGTCGGCGGCGTAGCGGACGGCTGGCTGGCCGACGAGGTCGCCGATGACGAGGATGTTCATCTCAGTCCATGTCCCCGGAGCTGACGGCTCCTGACGAGCCCAGTCCGATCGCCCGTTGATGGCCGGGCGGTCCATTGGTCCCGGCTCGAAGTAGCATCCTCCCACGCCGGTCGGCGGGGATCATTGTCCCGATATTGTCGCCGGGGATCGATCGTCGGCCGGGACGAGACCGAGGTCGTGGAGGGCCCGCCACGTCGCCGGGGCGGCGTCGGGCTGGAGGGTGGCGATCAGGGTCGCGAGGTCGTCGGTCACGTCGATGTCGAACGAGGCTGGCAGTTCATGCAGTGCCAGGCCAAGCTCGGCGGCGCGAGTGGCGAGGGCGTCGGCCGCCTGGGCGGTGCTCATCGGGGCGCCAGTGATGATGTCGTGGAAGCCGCGCCCGCCGATCAGGTAGTAGCCGCCGTCGTGGACCCGGCCCATCGCGACGTCGTGACCGTGGAGGGCGGCGAAAGCCGCGGCGACGACGTCGGGCTGGAGTTGCGGGGAGTCGGAGGCGATCAGGACGGTCCGGGCGTAGCCGGAGTCCGCGCCCCAGCGGAGCAGGTTGACTTGCCGAACGCCCCAGTCCGGGCCGACCTGCGGGACGAAGTGGTCCGGGATCGGAGCGTCCGGGGCGATCGCGGCGATCAGTCCAGCGAAGTCGGCGTCGGCCGGGGTGAAACCCCAGGCGAGGTCATAGCCAAGGTCGCCGGCGGCCCGGGCGAAGCGGCGGGCGACGTCGGTCAGAAAGGCTTCGTAGAGCCGAGCCGCGACCTCGTGCGTCAGATGGGCGCCGAGGCGCGTCTTGGCTAGCCCTGGGAGCGGCATCTTGCCACCGATGATGAGCAGGTCGTCATGGCGGCGTGGGATCGGCGGCGTGGGATCGGGCACGGGCGGGCTCCGGGCTGGACCGCCGATCGGCGGCGACGGCTAACAGGGAACGGATCGAGCGACCGCCTGGACCAGGTCACAGGCGACGGAGCAGGAACAGCCGCTGGGGGACGTCGCGCAGCCAGGCATCGTAGGTCCGTGACTCGACGATCCGGTAGCCGTCGCGAGGGGTACTGCTGATGACGAAGGTGGAGTCGGTCGGCGCGCCGTAGAAATAGACCCACCACGGGCCGTTGGGCGTCCGGGGACTGATGCCGTTCTCGAGGCCGTAGGTGTAGAGGTGATAGCCGTCCCAGGCGGCGCCGGCGTCGAGCTGCTGGTTGGAGATGCCCAGGCTGTTGGCGTAGCGGGCGTAGGACCAGACTGAATCCATGTAGACGAGGAAGTCACGGGTGCCCATCACCGAGAAGACGGCGACGGCCGCGATCATGAGCCAGCCGAGCGGCTGGAACAGCCAGCGGTCGCGCAGCGCCCAGAGCACGAGGATGATCGTCAGCGGGAGGAGTGGCAGCAGGTAGCGGTCCAGCGAGTAGCCCCGGTTGATGTACTGGAAGGAGGGCGGCAGGATCCCGACGACCTGGACCGCGAGCATCGCGACGATCAGCCCGGCACGAGAGCGGAGCGGCGACGCGGCCGTGCCGACCCGGCCGGCGAGGATGGCGAGCAGGAGCAGGGCGCCGAGGACCGCGGCAATCGTCAGGGAGCGACGGAACTCGGGGTCGATCAGGTCGGGGCGAGCGCCAAGGACGTCGGGCGGGCCGATCCCGCTCCGGCCGAAGAACTGACCGATGTAGGGCATGAACTTGCTCTGCGACCAGTACCCCGCGACGCCGACGAGCATGACGGCCTGGAGCAGCCAGAACAGCGACCAGCCCCACGTCCTCATCCGGCGCAGCACCCGTGGCAGCCCGAAGATGGCGGGCAGGACCAGGGGCAGGGTCAGCAGGCCGAGGTAGGTGAGCTCGATGAAGCTGAGGTTGCGGAACAATGTCCAGGCGCCAGACCAGCCGAGGTCGATCGCGGAGCGGAAGAAGTTTTCCTGCGCGGTCGGGACGTCGTTGGAGAAGCGCAGCCAGAGGTAGTAGCCGACCAGCATCACCGCCGTCGGTCCACCGACACTGAGCAGCAGGGCGATCTGGCGGAGGTTGCCACGCCAGGATCGGACGGGCCAGAGCTGGCCGGCGGCGAGCAGGTAGAGCGCGACGCCAACCGGGATCAGGGCGCCCTGCTGGCGGGTCAGGAAGGCCAGCCCGGCGACGACCGAGCCGGCCAGGATCGCCCAGTGACCGCTCCGGAAGCGAGCCGGCGAAGTGTCGATGTCGATGTCCGTGGCGTCGGCGGGCAGCGACCGCTGGAGGCCGTGAACGTAGAAGGCGGTGCTGATGATGAGCAGTGAGGTGAAGTAGGGGTCGGTCATGAAGCTGAAGGCGAGCGAGAAGGTGAGCGGGTTGAACAGGTAGACGGCGGTCCCGAGGGCGGCTCGCCCCCTCGCGACGCCGAGATCGCGGGCCAGCGCGTAGAGGGCGACGGCGCCGAACGCGACCATCACGACCGTCGCGAGCCGCATCACGCCGAGCGACATGCCGAAGACGGTCCCGAACAGCGCGCCCCAGAGGATCTGGAAGACGGCCGTTGCGGCGACAGCGGGCAGGACCGTCAGGCGGCCCTCGTCGAGGAGGATCTCGACCGAGCGGGTGTAGCCCCAGTCGTCGGTCGTGGCGACGTCGAGCAGCGTGGGGACGATGAACGCGGAGGCGGCGAAGGCGACCAGCACGAGGACGATGGCGAAGTGGGTCGCGATACCCCTCCCCAACCCCTCCCCCCTGCGTTCGCTGCGGCTCACTGGCGGAGAGGGGCTTTCCGTGCTCGTGAGGGGCGAGGCGGATGACGTCTCGGGAACGGTTGGGGCGGTCATGGTGGTGGCTGCTCCAGGATGCGCTGAGCGTTCTTGGTCTGATATGGCCGGGCTAACAAGAGCACCAGCACGTCGCGGGCAGTGTCCGCTGCCGGTCGTCATCGACGCAAGCGGGGGTGTGGTTGCGGATTAGACCCCTCCCCAAGGGCCATCTCGGTTCACCCCTTCGGTCTTCACCGGATGGAGAGGGGCTTCATGCTGGTCGGCCTGGTCGGCTTCGCCTTCCGGGGATGGACTTGGCAGACTGCCAATACTGCCATTGTCCCTGATGCTCTTGCCTTCGGTGGTCGTGGAAGATTACCGGTCGGCGTCACGCGGCGGGAAGGGGTTGGTCGTGCGGTCGGGGCGGTCGCGGCCGGCGCGGATGACGGCGCCCAGGATGCGCTCGCCGGCCCGGAGGGAGGCGCGCAGGTTGCCGCTGACCTTGCTCTCGCCGCCAGCCCGGACGCGGTAGTTGACCGGTACCTCCGTCAGGCGCAGGCCGGAGCGAGCGGCGCGGGCCATCATCTCGGTCGACCAGGCGTAGGTCATCTCCGTCATGCCGAGCCGGAGGAGCTGATCGCGCCGGATCACGCGGAAGGGACCGATGTCGGTCGCCCGCAGGCCGTAGCGGAGGCGGAGAGCGCGGGTCGCGACGCGGTTGCCGACGACCTGGGCGGCCGTCATCGAGCCCGGCGCGGCGTGACCGCGCGTGCGGGAGCCGACGACGAGGTCGGCCGACCCGTCGAGGATCGGGGCGAGCAGGGCGGTCAGATCGGCCGGGTCGTCGCTGCCGTCGCCATCCATCAGGATGACAAGGTCGACGTCGCCCGCCGCCAGGACGCCGGTGGCGCAGGCCCGGCCGTAACCCCGCTGCGGCTCGGAGACGACGACCGCGCCAGCCGTCTCAGCCCGGGCGGCGGTGTCGTCGGTCGAGCCGTTGTCGACGACGATGATCTGCTGGACGTCGACCGGGTGGCCGTCGGTCGCGAGCTGATCGACGCTGGCGTGGATCTCGACGACGGCGTCCTCGATCACGGCCTCCTCGTTCAGAGCCGGGATGACGATGGCGGCGGTGAGGCGGGGGCCGTCGTAGGTCTCGGGGTGCGTCATGCGGGGTGCTCCGTCGTGCTGATGGCGATTGACGGTCGGGGAGCGGACCCCTCCCCCGGCCCCTCCCACGCCCAGGGGGCACCCGGGCTCATCCCTTCGGTCTTCACCGCCCGGAGATGGGAGATCGGCATCGTAGAGCCAGTGTCCTCATCCCGCACCGCACTGTTTCTGGAACCAGCTCCCCTCTCCGGCCGCGAGCCCGCAGGCGAGCGAGGTCGGGGAGGGGCCGGGGGAGGGGTCTGCTCATGACCGTCATGTTCGCTGACCATCAGCGTGTTTGCGCCCGCGTGTCGCCAGACCAATGACTCGATTTCCAAACGGCTCGCGCTCATGCCTCGCGCTCCGTGGCATTGCTTGATCGCTTGACGACCTGCTTCTGGCGCAGGGCCCGCTCGGCCTCGGCGAAGTAGTCCTCGATGCGGCCCTGGGTGCGGATCCAGTCGAGGTAGCGGTCGATCCCGTCGGAGAGCGTGACCTGGGGCGCGAAGCCGAGCTCGCCGATCCGGCCGATGTCGGAGATCAGGGCGCGCATCTCGCCGGGGCGGTACTCGCCGGGGATGAGCGGCTCGATGTCCCGGCCGAGCCGGTCGGCCAGGAGCCGGGCGAGGTCGCCGATCTCGGCGGCGTTGCCGGTCCCGACGTTGAAGACGCGGCCGTTGGCGCGGTCGTCGGTCGCGACGAGCAGGTTGGCGCGGGCGACGTCCTCAACGAAGACCAGGTCGCGGGACTGATGGCCGTCCTCGTAGACCAGCGGTGGGCGGTCGTTCATCAGGCGGGTGCAGAAGATCGCGATCACGCCGGTGTAGGGGTTGAAGATCGACTGGCGAGGGCCGTAGGTGCAGGAGTAGCGCAGGGCGACGGCGGGGATGCCGGTCGCGCGGCCGAACGAGAGCGTCAGCTTCTCCTGGTCGGCCTTGGAGATGGCGTAGGTGTTCTCGCCGCCCATCGGCGCGTCCTCGTCGGTTGGGACAGGGATGGCGACCTCGCCGGAGACGGGGTCGTGCATGGCGTAGTCGCCGGCGGCAAGCTGGGCGATCGGGCGGGTGGTGCCGTAGAAGTGGCCGCTGGTCGGACCGTGGTAGGCGCCTTCGTTGTAGACGGCCTGGGAGGAGGCGACGACGATCTTCCGGATGGGCAGGTCGCGCTCGCGGATGGTCTCCAGCATCAGGGCGGTGCCGAGGGAGTTGACCTCGATGAACTTGGCGATCTCGGGCATGTAGCCGCCGTAGGCCGCCTCGTGGAAGACGACGTCGACGCCATCGAGCGCCCGCTCCCATGCCCCGCGGTCGCGGACGTCGCCCTCGATGAACTCGGCGTCGGCCGGGACCCAGGCCGGTTTCCCCTGGCGGTGGGTGTAGGGCTCGAGCCGGTCGAGAATGCGGACCTCCCAGCCTTGGGCGCGGGCGAGGTCGACGATGTGGGAGCCGATCAGGCCGGCGCCGCCGGTCACGAGTGCCTTCATCTAAAGGTCATCCATTTCACTAACTTGAGCGTGACGGGCATACAGTCCGCAATGTTATTATGGCGGACATCAGCAGTCGCCGCACAGATCAATATGCATCGGTTAAGGCAGTGCAAAGGCTCATCCCGTAGACATGATGAAAGGGCGAGGCTGTAATGGATAAAGGAATCGACCAGTTACAGGCAGTACTTGTGAAGGCAAAGGCGCTGCCGGTCTTGTTTGTAGGGTCAGGTCTTTCTCAGCGACTCTTGGGCATTCCGGACTGGGAGGGGTTGCTGGAGGTGTTCGCCACGGAGGTTGAAAAGGACATCGGATATTATCGCGCGAAGAATGGTAATGATCTTCCGAAAATTGCTACCGATATCGCCCATGATTTCTATGACCATTGGTGGAAATCGGAAAAGTATTCAGAAATTCGGAACCAATATCGCTCGATAATTCAGAATGAACACGACCCGTTGAAGATCGAAGTATGTAAGTATATAGAACAGTTCTCGGCCAAAGGTGATCCACTTATATCCGAGGAGATTCGACTTTTGAGGACTTCACACGTTCACTCGGTGATCACGACAAATTGGGATAGGTTTCTAGAAGATTCGCTAGATGGCTTTGAAGGCATAGTTGGCCAAAGTAAGATGTTAACGAGTCCTAGTCAAGCAATCGGCGAGATATACAAGATACACGGTTCTGTATCAGATCCGCTCTCGATTATATTAACGGATTCTGACTATAATGTATATTGGGAGCGCAATCCATACTTGGTTGCTAAGATCGTCACATTGTTCATAGAACACCCTATTCTGTTTTTCGGATATAGTCTGAGAGATACTCACATCAGACGCGTTCTTGCCAACATAGCTAGCTGTCTAGATCCAGACCAAATCGGAAGGATAAATGACCGTCTCATTTTTGTCGGCCGAATCAACCCGAAACGTCCGGCGGGGCTGAGGGAGATTCTCCTCCAGCCAAATGCTGGATCTTTGATAGTGCAGGAGATTGGTGTTCCAGATCTGGTCGATTTGTTCACGATGCTTGGAAACCTACCTCAACATTACCCCGTCAAAATCCTTCGTAAACTACGGGAGAGTGTTTACGACTTGGCCTATTGGGGTCGACCGAATAAAAGTATCCAAGTGATTCCTTTCGATAACAATGTCGATCTTGAAAAAATCGAAGTGGTCATTGGAATGGGGGCTATTGAGCGCTTAGCGGTGATGGGCTATCGGCAGTTTACTCGTCGTGAACTATTCTTGGATATGCTTCGAGGGAAGGCAGTCCACGCTGCTGATGTCTTGACTGACCAACTTATGATTGCTCATTTCAAAGGCGCTCAATATGCACCCTTGTTTTATCCTTTAAGTCTCGCATCGCGATTAGATAAGGATCGGCATATCATCGATCCAATAGCGCTTCCCAAGCGGGCCCGCAAGCTAGTCGGAGGAGAAATATTGAAACCGGCTGAGAGTAGACAGACGGAAGCACGGCGACGAGAGCGGTTCGCGGACGTGCTAGAAGAAAATGAAAAATCAGCAATATACTATGGTCCGATCTGTAAGTTTACCGTCGAGGATGTATTAGTTTTGAGAGCCTTTTTGACCCGTAAGATGACAGAGGCCGAGCACCTCTTGACCGAACTAGCAAAGCTGGGCTGTCTCTATGACCGCCTTGTCTTTGGAGACGGTTGGACGGGAGATTATAGTGAGCTGCGTTCAGCCGTTGATGCGGATACGACAATCGAGGATTACCTATCGGCTTTGGCGGCTGCTGAGTTAGCCGGCAGTTAAAATCCTTGAGGATGGTTGAGATGCGATAAACTAGGTCTTGTATGACATTACATGATTATGAAGCATTATTTTCTGCCTAATCCAGATGCAGCAGCAACCGGACGCCGACCGTCGCGTTCGCGGGCAAGGTGCGGACGGTGCGGATCATCCGGCGCATGTGGGCGGGGTCGGTGAGCCAACCCTGGACGACGCCCTCGGCCCGGGGCCCGGGGAGTGAGCGGCGGGCAATATAAAAGGAGCGGTCCAACGTAGAATGTCACGACGCCGAGTGTCTAGACGTTACGATCTCGCCCAGGGGCGGCGGGGGCGAGGACTGCCCTTTGGGCCGTGGATCAGGCGATCGGCGACGGCGCCGGTCGCGAAGGCGTAGACGCCCTTGTACAGCAGGTCGATGACCTGCTCGTCGACCGGCCACGTCCAGGGCGGCGACCCGACGCCGGTCGCGTTCTCCAGGGTCTGGTCGTTGAGCAGGCGCAGATTCAGGAAGAGGAACGAGCCGACCGGACCGCGAAAGCCGCGCTCGGCCATGACGCCGCGCACGGCGCCGAGCAGGATGCCCTGACCCCAGTGCATCGTCCAGTTCAGCGCCCCGTCGTGGTCATGCCGCTCCGGCCGGCGCCCCAGCAGCCGCGCCAGCGTCTTGGCTGGCACGTACGAGTCGGGCCGGTGTGTCAGGCGCTGTTCAAGCTTCTCGGCAGCAGTCATGACCACGACGCCCGCTACTCCGGCCATTAGGCCACGGATCACTGTTCGGCTTCTCATCGCCCTGCTCTCTCGGTTCGCGACCGTCAGGTCACCCTGATTCACATCGTCGCGGCGAAGGGGCGCAAGAGCGATACCAGTTCCAGGGGCGCGAAATCCATGGACTGGCGCGAGTTGGCGCCGGGCGGCGACGTTTCAGACTGCGGTAGACTGAGGACGATTTTGTCCGGAACGCGACCGACCGATGGCACTGGTCGGCGGCAGGAGTATGAGCAGCGCATGACCGTTGACGGTTCCACTTCGGGTCTCCCCACGCTCCAGCGACTCTCGACCGCGATCCCCGGGCTCGACGACGTGCTCGGCGGCGGGTTGTTCCGGGGCGACGTCTACCTGGTCGCTGGCGAGCCAGGGACGGGCAAGACGACGCTCGGCAACCAGGTCGCCTTCGCCCACGCCGCCGCGGGCGGGCGGGTCCTGTTCGTCACGCTCCTGACCGAGTCGCACGACCGGATGCTGGCCCATCTCGACGGGTTCTCCTTCGTCGATCAGGCGCTGGTCGGCGACCGGATCCAGTACGTCAGCCTGCTCGGCGCGCTGGAGGAGGGCAGCCTCGACGGCGTGCTGCGGACGCTCGTCGAGACGATGCGGCACTACACGCCCACCCTGCTGGTCATCGACGGCACAGGAGTGGCCCAGACGTTCGTCGGCTCCCGCTTCGACTTCGCCCATTTCATCCATGGGCTGCAGGCCCGGACCGCGTTGCTCGGCTGCACGACCGTGCTGCTGTCCAGCGCGACCGAAGCCGAGGGGTCCGCCACCCACGTCGACGGACTGGTCCGGCTGTTCAACGCGCCCGTCCGGGCCAGGGATGCCCGGTTCCTGCGCGTGACGAAGCTGCGCGGCTCCCGGTACCTCGATGGGCAACATACCTTTACCATCGGCAACGACGGGATCGTCGTCTCCCCACGTCTGGAGTCCGTCCAGATCAAGGGGACGCCCGAGTGGACCGCCTCGGGTGAGCGGGCGGCCTTTGGCATGGCCCGCCTCGACGCCATGACGCTGGGTGGCGTCTCGGTCGGAACGTCCACCCTCATCCTCGGCACCCCGGGCGCCGGCAAGACCGTGCTCGGCCTGCACTTCGTGGCCGAGGGAGCCAGACACGGCGAGCCGGCGCTCTACGCCAGCTTCCAGGAGCCCGCCGCCGCGCTCGCCTCCACCGCCAGTGGTGTCGGGCTGGACCTGCAGTCGCATCTGGACTCGGGCCTCGTCCAGGTCACCTGGGCCCCTCCCCAGGAGATGGAACCGGACGAGTGGGTCTGGCGGCTCCTGGCCCGGATCGACGAGCAGGGGACCCGTCGCCTGGTCATCGACGCGTTCAGCGATCTCTTTCGGCTGTTCGCGATCCCCGAACGCAAGACACCCTTCGCCCAGGCGCTGGCGAACGGGCTTCGGGACCGCGGGGTAACGACACTGCTGTTGATGGAGGTCGATTCGTTCGCGAGTCAGGAACTGGTGCCGCCGGTGCCCAACGTCTCCGCGATGATGGACTCGGCGATCCTGTTGCGCACCGTCGAGTTGCGCTCCTCGCTCCACCGGCTGGTGTCGATCCTCAAGCAGCGCGAGACCGCCTTCGACCCGACGATCCGGGAATTCGAGATCGGTCCGCACGGGATCATGGTCGGCAGTCCCTTCCACGCGGCCGACCTGTTGACCGGATCGGCCGTCTCCGAACCGCGCCAGCCCTAGGGCATGCCTCGTGCACAGAGCGGTCCATGAAGACGATCCTCATCGTCGATGACGAGCCGGAAATCCGTGCATTGCTGGCCGAGGTCCTTCGGGATGAGGGTTATCGCATCCTGGTCGCCGCCGACGGTGTGGTCGCCATGGACGTGCTCACGCGCGAAAAGGTCGATCTCCTGGTCACGGACACGATGATGCCCCGACGCGGTGGGGTCGAACTGATCCAGTCGGTTCGCGCCTCCGGCCGGCTGCATGGTCTCCCAGCGATCCTGATGAGCGCGGGGGGCTGGCCCGACATGCGGGATCTCGGTGTCCTGGTCTTCCTGCCCAAACCCTTCGATCTGAACACGCTGCTCGCCGCGGTCGCCCGGGGCTTCGATTAGACATCTGGCTGTTCGAGCGCGCTGGCCGGGA
>JAABUS010007110.1_pt1 | contig 13075 bp, 9 predicted proteins | sample 5560161 | NCBI WGS metagenome assembly JAABUS01 (sample SAMN10711885, study PRJNA513376) | rock metagenome | isolation source: Antarctica rocks | place: Antarctica: Victoria Land, Trio Nunatak nord | collected 2016-01-04 | reverse complement strand
TCTGCTTAACAAGCGAAGTATTTCCACATACAACCATACTATGGTAACCATAAGGCCGAAGGCGCAATACCATTCCATATATTTGGGAGCGCCCATAGCAGCACCTTGTTCTATCATATCAAAATCCATAATCAGGTTAAGGGCTGCGATTACTACTACAAAAAGGCTGATACCTATTCCCAGAAGGCTTCCATTTCCCATCATCATAAAGTCCATCTGCACCCCAAACATGCGTACAACCATGGTAACAAGGTAAAAGATACCTATACCTATTGTAGCAGTAAAAAGAACTGAACGAAATCTTTGGGTCACCTTTATAATACCAGAGTTATACAGCAAAAACATAGCAACTGCTACTCCAAGGGTAAGACCGACAGATTGTATAACAAGTCCGGGGTATTTTGCGCTGAAAGCTTCATTCACTATCGCTGAAATTGCCCCAAGAAACAAACCTTCGAGCAATCCGTAAAGCGGTGCAAGGAAAGGAGCCCAGCTTCTTTTAAAAGTAATTACAATAGCTGTGATTAAACCTCCAAAAACGCCTAACATCATCAAAGGCATCATTGTTTCGCCTTTTCCCTGGTAGTACAAATGCCAGGTAAAGCCTGCACCTGCAATCACCATTAAAAATAAAAAACCGAATTTATTCATAGCACCTCTTGCAGTCATTATCCCTTCCTGCTGATCTAAAGATGTCGTATTGAAAATCTTTTCCGTTAATGTAGGATTTCCTGATTTTAAAAGTGGCATAATTTAATTGTTTATTTTAGTAAAATTCAATAGCAAATATACATAAGACAATGTTACGGGTTTGAAAAAAGTCATTTTAGAACCACGATTTATTGGATTGAGAAGGATTCAGAGGAAATAAGAAATTGTTGCATTGTTAAAATCTAAAAGACATTTTATTCTACCCTACATGGAGTACTTTTGCAAATTGTTTAATTTTTTGATTGATAACCACTATAATGAATAGTACAGAAGAAGTTTTACAGAACGTAGTTATAAAATTTGCAGGTGACAGCGGAGACGGAATGCAGTTGACCGGAAGCCAGTTTACCAATAATACTGCTTTAATGGGTATCGACCTTGCCACTTTTCCGGACTTTCCTGCAGAGATACGCGCCCCTATAGGTACTTTGCCTGGCGTTAGTGGTTACCAGCTTCACTTTAGCAGCAACAGAATTTTCACTCCGGGAGATGAATGTGATGTATTAGTGGCAATGAATGCTGCGGCACTGAAAGTAAATGTAAAGAATTTAAAAAAAGGCGGAAGAATAATAGCCAACACCGACGGTTTTGATGCAAAGAACCTTAGGCTTGCCAATTATCCTGATGGTGTAAACCCTCTTGAAGATGGAAGTCTAGGTAATTATGAGGTAATTAAAATAGATGTTACAAAGCTGACCCGTGAAGCGTTGAAAGAATTTGAAATGGGTACGAAGGAAAAAGACCGTGCAAAAAATATGTTTGTCCTTGGTTTTCTATACTGGATGTATAACCGTGACATGGAGAACACAATCAGCTTTTTAACTGAAAAGTTTGGCAGGAAAGATATTATTCTGCAAAGTAATATTAAAGCTTTAAAAGCAGGATACAATTATGCTGATACTACAGAAACATTTACCACCCGGTATCATGTAGACAAAGCGAAGATGCTAAAAGGCAGTTACCGTAATATTATGGGTAACCAGGCTTTAAGTTACGGTTTGATTGCCGCAAGCCAAAAAAGTGGGTTGCAGTTATTTTTAGGCAGTTATCCTATCACGCCTGCCTCAGATATTTTACATGAGTTGAGTAAGCATAAATCTTTTGGAATTAAAACTTTCCAGGCAGAAGATGAAATAGCTGCAATAACATCTGCAATTGGCGCAAGCTATGGAGGTCTATTGGGAGTGACCACGACTTCAGGTCCCGGCATGGCGCTAAAGGCTGAAGCTATGGGTCTGGCAGTAATGCTCGAAATTCCTTTGATAATAATAAATGTACAAAGAGGCGGCCCATCTACGGGTCTGCCTACCAAAACTGAACAAAGCGATTTATTGCAGGCATATTATGGCAGAAACGGTGAATGTCCTATGCCTGTAATTGCCGCAACGACTCCAAGTGACTGTTTCAGCGCTATATATGAAGCGGTAAGAATTTCTGTGCAACACATGACCCCTGTTATATTTTTAAGTGACGGATTTATTGCAAATGGAGCCGAACCCTGGAAATTTCCAAAAAGCAGTGATTTGCATAAAATAGAAGTGAAATTTAAAAAGCAGCTCGGTGATCACGAAGAAAAATTTTTACCCTACTTACGAGACGAAAAACTTGTTCGTCCCTGGGCTGTGCCCGGCACTCCGGGACTTGAGCATAGAATTGGCGGAATTGAAAAACAAAATATCACAGGTAATGTAAGCTACGACCCTGACAATCACCAGTTGATGGTTAAGATAAGAGAAGAAAAGGTTGAGAAGATTGCTCAATACATACCCGAGCAAAAATTAGACAGCGGCCCGGCTAAGGGAAAGGTGCTTATACTTGGCTGGGGAAGTACGTATGGCGCAATTAAAAGTTCGGTGCATGAGTTGCTTAATGAAGGCTATGCAGTGGCACATGCTCATCTTCGTTATGTGCGTCCTTTCCCGAGAAACCTTGGTAATATTTTGAAAAATTATGACCATGTATTAATACCTGAAATTAATAATGGGCAATTAATAAAAATAATTCGTGACAAATACCTGATTGATGCAAAAGGTTATAATAAAATAATGGGAATACCCATAACAAAGGGTGAATTGATTGAAGAAGTAAAAATGATGATTGAGGAAGAGTAGAATTCTTATTTTGTGTTTATGCAACTTCAAGCATCAAATCTTCTAAAATTTTAGGAGGAACCCTTTTGATTTTTAATCTTTTTTCTATAAGTTTTACATAATCTTCTGAAATATCGGAAAGTATACATTTCCTGTGAAGTGTTTTACAGGCAGCCCCAGTTGTACCTCCACCAGCCATAGGGTCATAAATTAGGTCATGCTTTTTTGATGTCATTAGAACTAATTTTTCATAAACCTTTTCTGGTTTTTGTGAAGGATGTCCAGTTTGTTCCTTTTTGCCAACAAATCCAACTAATAATGCTTCTTCAATTACAGACGTTGGACCCGGAATGAAACGCATATTACTTTCTTCAAACCGAAGTTGTTGTTGGGAATTGAAAAAATTTTCGGGATACATTTTAGCATCCTTTGTTGCATAATGTAAACAAGCTTGTTGACTTGAACGCCAGCCACGAATAACGGAAGGATTATTTTTATAGTACCAGGTTAACCAACAAACGAATTCTAAAGGGGTAGGAATTTTATTAATAAATAGAGCGGCTATTTCCGGAAAACCCCAAAGAAAAAAGTGTTTTGTATTGTCTTTGATAGCAGTAATTATTTCTAAAATATAAGGAACATAATCTTCACGAACTCCCCCTGTTCCTCTATTGTACCAGGGGTCAAGCATTATCATTTGTGGATTGTATTCAAGCTGTGTTATTAAACGCATACCTTCTTTTGCTTCAAGCGGAGGTAGAACTACAACTCCATTTTCATTAAGAAGGTTATCAATATATGCTTTAGAAGCTACTTCGTTTTTTTTCATTTACTAACAAATTTAGTGATTGCGCCATTAACATCAATAACGTAACCAAAATAATCTAAAAGAAATTTGAAAACAATTTCTTTTTCTATAGCAGTCCCTGATTGGATAATTGCATATACGTTCATTTTACCAGTTGCAGTATCCCAGTAATTCTTTTTCATTACCTGATGTCTGCCGCATAAAGCTTGCCATTGCTCCGGGTCCGTAGGGTCGGATTGAGGGTTTACTGAATGCGGTTTTTTGTGGTCTGGTGTCAATTTAACCTTACCTCCTCCAATTGGGTCAACTTCGTTCTCTTTAAGTCCGCAAGTTTTTCCATCTTCTTTCCATTCACAAGAATGTTTTGCTCTGTCAAGGATTTGGTTCCATGCATCTTTTGTTGGTCTAACTCTTTTTCCAGCCTGCTCTCGTTTATCTTTTGATGTCATTAAATATTCTTCAACCCTAAGCCATCCGCGATTGCGCCACGAGAGAATTGTATAGCCATCATCAGTACGAAGTTCTGAAAGACGTTGGTGCCAATTCTCAGGCTGCTTTCCAGTTGCTGGATCTGTAGCAACTTGCAGAATTTGTTCTCTTGTTATAATTTTACCTATGTTATCCAGAAACAGTGCTTCTATTCGCTGTTTGATAGATGTCTGATTATATATCTTTTTAACTTTCGAATAAACCTTGTCAAGATGTTCATTTGGGTTTGCTTTTTTAGCCATTTGGAATAATCAATTTCGATAAAGGTAAGATGTCAATAGAAACATCTCGCGAAGTGTTTAAATAGGATTGATCATTGCTTGGTTTGCTTAAGATACCTTTGCTTCTAATCCATTTAATTTGCCTATTGTGATTGAATTCATGTTCGCCATACATGGAACCATTTACAGTAATTGTTGGTAGGCCAGGCCCTATGACCAACCTCTATCTACAGTCTACCATGATTTTTATGCATCTTTTATCCTTTCATAGAGATTAATTTTAGGAATGCAGAAGTTTGCAAAAAATCCAAAGAGACCATTATTCACAGGGTTGTTAATAAGAATTTGAGGGTTTTTTTTTTGAGCCATGAAAATTCTGTACGTTTGTATGACCTCTGGAATTATTTTTCTTTTTTATCCACGGTCATTTATTGAGATATTGATTCAGATTTAGCAATGAGTTTCTTCTCATACGCCTTTAAATCCTTGTGTTTAAAACAAGTACACAATTTATAATTGTTGATGAAGCTGTTTATACGTACCGGCACGGTTGGAAAACCGGACACAAATTTTGTGTACAAGCGCCTAAAGGGACTATATGAAGAGTGTGAAGGATTCAATGCAGACAAAACGATGGGACACTAATATAGTGATGAGTACTAAAAATATTTGAAACACACTAACTTTTTAACCATATACCATGGCCAAATTTATTTTTGTTACCGGTGGAGTAACAAGCAGTTTAGGAAAAGGAATTATTGCTGCTTCACTTGCAAAATTGCTGCAGGCTAGAGGCTTACGTACGACCATTCAGAAATTTGATCCTTATATAAATGTAGATCCGGGCACACTCAATCCTTACGAGCATGGGGAGTGCTTTGTGACTGAAGATGGAGCGGAAACGGATCTTGACCTGGGGCATTACGAAAGGTTTTTAAACATTTATACTTCGCAGGCAAATAATGTGACGACGGGACGTATTTATCAAACAGTTATTAATAAGGAGAGAGAAGGTGTTTATCTTGGTAAGACTGTCCAGGTCATTCCGCATATTACTGATGAAATAAAGCGGCGTATGCTGTTGCTTGGCAAAGATGACCAATATGATGTTGTCCTTACAGAAATCGGCGGCACTGTGGGTGATATAGAAGGTTTGCCATTTATTGAAACTGTACGGCAGTTGCAATGGGAACTTCCTGAAGAAGACTGCCTGGTTGTGCATCTTACGCTGATTCCTTATTTAAAGGCTGCAAAGGAACTTAAGACTAAACCAACACAACATAGTGTTAGATTGCTTAGTGAAAACGGCGTTCATCCTGATATTTTGGTTTGTCGTACCGAGGAGCCTTTGAATAATGAAATAAAAAGAAAGATCGCCCAGTTTTGCAATGTAAAACAGGAAGCTGTAATTGAATCCGCAGATGCCTCTACCATTTACGAAGTGCCTTTAATGATGTTAAGAGAAAAGCTCGATATTATTACCCTGAAGAAATTAAATATAACCAATTATAACGAGCCTGATTTAACGAGGTGGAAAATTTTTCTGGATAAATTAAAATATCCTAAAAGTAAAGTAACAATCGGCTTGATCGGAAAATATATTGAACTGCAGGATGCATATAAATCAATACTCGAAAGCTTTATTCATGCAGGTGCAATGAATGAATGTAAGGTGCAGGTAGTAAATGTGCACAGTGAATTTATAAATGATGAGAATGTCAAAGAAAAACTCGATGGACTTGATGGATTGCTGGTAGCTCCCGGATTTGGTCACCGGGGAATTGAAGGAAAAATTGCGGCGGTGAAATATGCAAGGGAAAATAATCTCCCATTTTTTGGAATTTGCCTGGGTATGCAAATGGCTGTTATTGAATTTGGGCGAAATGTTTTAAGGCTTGCTGATGCCCACAGCACCGAAATGAATCCACATACCTCTCATCCTGTTATAAATATGATGGAAGAGCAAAAGAAAATAACTGAAATGGGCGGGACTATGCGGTTAGGTGCTTATCCATGCGAAATAAGAGAAGGCTCGATGGCATCTGAGATATATGGTGCAACACCCATAAGCGAAAGGCATCGTCACCGTTATGAATTTAATAATGATTATCTTGACCAGTTCGAAAATGCCGGCATGACAGCCAGCGGTCTAAACCCTGAAACGGGATTAGTGGAAATAATTGAATTACCAAATCATCCTTTTTTTATTGGCGTTCAATATCATCCTGAATTGAAAAGCACCGTTGAAAACCCCGCTCCTCTGTTTGTTCATTTTGTAGCAGCTTCGAAGAAGTACAATGAGAAAAGATCATCTTTAAAGAATACTTTGCTGCATAGTGAAATGATATAGAAGCGCCAATGATACGATTAATAAAAAAGCAACTATATAGTTGCTTTTTTATTAATCGTAAGTTTAGTTTTTGTTATTATTCTTTAACCCTTTCCACATATTCACCATTCTTTGTATTTATCCGTATCAGTTCACCTTCATTTACGAACAATGGTACCATAACTGTAGCTCCGCTTTCAACAGTTGCAGGTTTTAAAGTTCTGGTTGCAGTATCACCCCTGACCCCTGGCGCGCTATATGTTACAAGCATAACAATCTTATCAGGCAACTCAACACTCATTGGCTGATCTGTTTCGGTATTAATCAACACAGAGACTTCCTGACCATCCTTTAAAAACTGCGGAGCATCAATCATACTTTCAGCAAGCGAAAGCTGCTCAAAAGTATCATTGTCCATAAAGTTGTAACCACTTTCATCTTTATATAGAAACTGGTAAGGCTTTTTTTCAACTCTTACAGGAAATACCGTATCGCCGCTGTTCCAGGTATGTTCGATAGAGCGGCTGTTATCCAAACCTTTTAATTTTGCCCAAAATTTTGCTGCTGCCCTAGCCGTTTTATTTTGGCCAAATTCAATTACTGTGTATAAACTATTATCTAATTTCAAAATCATTCCACGGCTGATATCTGCTGTTGTTGCCATAAATTAAATTTAATCAAATATACCTTTCAAAAGGTTTAGGAGCGCAAAAGTAGGTAATGCAATTTAATTTGCAAGGCGATGTTTTTTCGTAAAAACACTTTTATAAACTCTCTTTTCATTTATCATTTTCTTAATTTTTCAATACCTTTAAACTAAAATTTAATGTTATGGGATTAGTGACACATGAAAGAACATTAAGTGAAGATGAATATATCAGGTTTGAATTAGAATCAGATATCCGACACGAATATGTTAATGGTAAACTTATAGATATGCCTGGAGAAAGTGATTTAAATAATCAGTTAGCTTCAAATTTTTTTATTCTTTTAAAAACGCTTTTAAAAAATAAAGGTTTTTGTATTTTTATAGAAGGTGTAAAAATTAAGGTACCGAATGAAAATAAATACTTTTATCCTGATGTGTTCATTACAAAAGAACCTTTGTCTGCCGGAACAGTTTATATAAAAGAACGGCCTGAATTAATAGTTGAAGTGCTAAGCGAAAGTACCCGCAAATATGATACAGTAGATAAATTTATCAATTATCAGAAGTTTAATTCACTTTATTACTATATTTTAGTAGAACCTGAAACTGTTCTTATTAGTGTATTCAGCCGGGATGGGAATGATGACTGGAGATTAAATACCTATTCAAAAGCAACAGATATAATTCAATTACCTAAATTAGGCATAAGCTTTACTGCAACAGAAATATATTCTTTATGATTGTGAAAAGTGAAAAAACGTTAAACGTGAAACGTGAAAAAGATTCACGTGAAAAGTTTTTTCCAGTTTGACCTTGCTAACATCAGACAAAAGCGTAAGTTATATTTCCATCTTTCTCATCTTTTAAAGCAATGCCCAATTGCAATAATTGATTTCTTATTTCATCAGATGTAACATAATCTTTTTTTGCTCGCGCTTGCTTTCTTAACTGAATTAATACCTGTAATACTCCATCAAGTTTAGTGTAATCTCCCTGCAATTCACTTTTGAGACCAAATATATCTTCAACAAAAATTTTCATTTTTGATTGCATTAAATAAAAAGTGTCACTGTTTAGAGAAGAAGCCGGAATATGTTTGTCTTTTATAGAATTTATTACAGGCACTATCTCAAACATGTTGGCCAAAACCTTTGCAGTATTAAAGTCGTCACTGATGAATTCATCAAACTCTTCAAGTAAGGTTTGCACTTTTATGTCCAGTTCCGCATCTGCTTTTTCTTCATCAAAATCAAATTCAGAAGCCTTCATTTTCTGCAGAGCTTCATGTGCTTCCCAAAGTCTTTTTAATCCCTTCTCGGCCGACTGTAATGCTTCATTACTGAAATCTAATGTACCGCGGTAATGTGTCTGTAAAATAAAAAAACGAATGGTCATAGGACTGTAAGCCTGTTCTAAAGCAGGATGGGTGCCCCCAAATAACTCACCGAGCTTAATAACATTGTTATAGCTTTTCCCCATTTTTTTGCCATTAATGGTAATCATATTATTATGTATCCAGTAGCGGGCAGGAGTTATATGATTGCAAACGGCGCTTTGAGCGATCTCACACTCGTGATGTGGAAACTCCAGGTCCATACCACCTCCATGAATATCGAATTGATCTCCGAGATATTTTGTACTCATTGCAGAGCATTCGATATGCCATCCTGGAAAACCTTCTCCCCAAGGGCTCTGCCAGCGCATAATATGCTGGGGTGGAGCTTTTTTCCATAAAGCGAAATCTGCTTTATTTCTTTTTTCTTCCTGGTTATCCAGATCTCGGGTTGTATCTTCCTGCTCGTCGAGTACACGACCACTTAATATACCGTAAGGCATTCCTCTTTTAGAAAAATCGGTATTGTATTTTTCTACATCAAAATATATGCTTCCGTTAACTGCATATGCATAACCATCCTCAATTATTTTTTCGATCATTACAATCTGCTCTACTATATGACCGGTAGCAGTTGGTTCAATACTGGGTTCAATCGTATTGAATTGCTTCATAGCCCAATGGTATAAGTTAGTATATTTTTGCACCAGCTCCATTGGTTCCAGTTTTTCAATAACTGCTTTTTTGCTGATTTTGTCTTCTGCTTCACGTCCTTCTTCTTCAAAATGTCCGGCATCTGTTATGTTTCTTACATACCTCACCTTATACCCAAGATATTGCAGGTAGCGGTAAATAATGTCGAAAGTAATATAAGGTCTTGCATGACCTAAATGACTTTCACCGCTGACAGTAGGTCCGCAAACATACATTCCTACAAGACCGGGAGTAATAGATTTGAATTCTTCTTTCTGACGTGTTAAAGTATTATAAACTTTAAGTGAAGACATGCTTTATATAAAATTGAATAAAATAAAAATATTGCAAACGGGCACAAAGGTAACTTAACTGTTTAGCAGCAACAAGTCTAAGGAAGATTAGAATAAAATAATTGTGGAGTTTTAGAAATTGAATTTTAAGTTTAATGACAATTTATTTCTTAAGGTTATGTATTAATAACATAAGAATTAATATGGTTCCTTCTATTTTTATAAATCTAATGAGCGCTACATTTGCATAATAGAGCGCAACATTTGTCTTTACATTAACTTCTATTCCTGTTACCCATAAATATTAGTATATATTGTATTAATGTAACAAGAGAGGCAATGGCAGCTACTACATAGGTTAATGCTGCCCATTTTAAAGCATCCATTGCTTTGTCATGTTGTTCTCCGGAGGCAATATTGGTAGTGTTTAACCAGGCTAAAGCCCTTCGGCTTGCATCAAACTCTACCGGTAAGGTGATAAAAGCAAAAAGCGTGGTCAAAGCAAACAAAGCAATACCTGCAAGCAATAATCCGGGAAATACATTTATTAATAAAATTCCTCCCAGTAAAACCCATTGTATTATGTTGCTGCTGAATTGAACTACAGGAACAATTGCGCTTCGAATAGTTAACCATTGGTATGCTTTTGCATGTTGCACCGCATGTCCGCATTCGTGTGCAGCAACTGCGGCAGAAGCAATACTTTGCCCGCTATAAACTTCTGTACTTAGATTTACGGTTTTGTTTCCAGGATTATAATGATCAGTTAAATGACCCGCAACAGAAATTACTTTTACATCATAAATTCCGTTATCCCTTAGCATCTTTTCAGCTACTTCGCTTCCAGACATTCCATTTCTTAATGGAATACGGCTATACTGAGAAAATTTTCCTTTCAAAGTTGCTGAAACCAGAATACTTATTCCTACAAAAATCAGTGATATTAAAAATATAGACGACATGTTGTTTATTATTTTATAATACAACCTCAAATTATTTTCCAAGATAGTGTTACTAATTATAATGTATGAAAAACCTAAAAAGAAAGACATTTTGTCTTCTAATTTTTTAAACTAAAGACAACTTGTCTTAAAACAACTAATTTTTTAATTTGAAAACGCACTTTACATCGATTTTCATAGAAAAAGAGATAGTAAAGTTATTCACACGCTTAAAAATAATTTTTGAAATGCGAGCCGTCTTTGTAATTTAGTGTTTGAATTTAATGGGTTAGTAAGTAAACAGGGGTTGGTATTCTTACCGACCCTTTTGTATTTTCAGGATTTTTCGAGCGAACAAAAATCAAAAAAGATGCTCGCAGAAAGCGCAGAAAGTCGCAGAAAATTTGTCTGGGTTTTCTGCATTTTCTGGAGAACAAAATTCTCTATAGCTTCAAATAATCTTTAGCCCATGAGTAAAGTAAAGACAGCCTATTTCTGCAGTAATTGCGGGTACGAAAGTGCTAAGTGGCTCGGCAAATGCCCTTCCTGCAATTCGTGGAATACTTTTGCAGAAGAAGTGCTGTCAAAAGGAACAGATAAAAATGACAACGGTTGGAAAGAATATACAATTGATAAACGTTCTGCAAAAACAATTTTACTTAATAAAGTAAGCGCAACAGAGGAAGACCGTATATTAACCACTGATACCGAACTAAACCGGGTCCTTGGCGGCGGGATTGTTCCTGGGAGTATTGTATTAGTAGCGGGAGAGCCGGGTATAGGAAAAAGTACTCTTTTTTTACAAATCGGGCTGAACCTTCAAGACATAAGGACATTATATATAAGCGGAGAAGAAAGTGAGCAACAAATAAAAATGCGGGCTAACAGGTTAAAAGCTTCAAACCAGGATTTCTACCTGCTTACTGAGACCACAACAGATGTTTTATTTCAGGAAATAAAAAAACTAAGGCCGCAATTGGTAATTGTAGATTCTATTCAAACGCTGCAATCAAATTTTATAGAGTCATCACCAGGAAGCGTTTCGCAGATACGGGAATGTGCTGCTGAGTTTCAAAGATTTGCCAAAGAAACAAATACCCCCGTTTTTTTAATCGGACATATAACCAAAGACGGAAGCATAGCCGGACCAAAAATACTGGAACATATGGTTGATACTGTGCTGCAGTTTGAAGGAGACCGGCATTATACGTACAGAATTTTGCGGACTATAAAAAATCGCTTTGGCAGCACTGCTGAATTAGGTATTTATGAAATGACAGGAGATGGTATGAGAAGTGTAACAAATCCATCTGAAATACTGATTACCCAAAAAGAAGAACAACTAAGCGGAAGCGCCATTGCAGCCACCCTTGAAGGTATAAGACCTTTATTAATTGAAGTGCAGGCTCTTGTGACCCAAAGTGTATATGGAACTCCTCAACGAACGGTAAGCGGTTTTGACCTGCGGAGGCTTCAGTTATTGCTGGCAGTTTTAGAAAAACGGGGTGGTTTTCATTTTGGTATAAAAGATGTTTTTGTAAATATTGCCGGCGGTCTTAAAGTTGAGGATCCCTCTATTGACTTATCAGTCATTTGTGCTTTATTAAGCAGTTTTGAAGATGTTCCAATACCACAGAAAGTTTGTTTTGCAGGAGAAGTTGGCTTAAACGGTGAAATACGGGCTGTCAACCGCATCGAACAAAGAATAGCTGAAGCGGAAAAACTTGGATTTGAAAAAATTGTCGTTTCAAGATATAGTAAAAAAGGGTTTGATAAACTAAAAACGGGGATACAGGTAATACCTGTTGGTGAAGTGCAGGAAGTTTACAGGCTTTTGTTTTAAAAAATTATTCATTTCATTATTGTAACTAAACTTGCATTCAGCATGCTGAAAATTCAATCTTCGTTAAATGATTTTGTTCATCTCATCTTTCCTCATATTTGCACAGGATGTGGCTCTGATATTTTAGACAATCATCACCAGTTATGCTTGCGATGCTTATCTGAGCTGCCTGTCACTAACTTTTTTGCCCAGCCAGGTAATCCTGTTGAAAGAAAATTCTATGGCAGACTGCCAATAAGAAATGCTGGTGCAGGTTACTTCTTCACTAAGAATTCTTTAATAGAAACTTTAATTTACGAGTTGAAATATAAGGGCAACAGAGATATTGGGTTTTATCTTGGCCAATTGCTGGCAAAGTTCCTTTCAGACAATAACCGGTTTAGCGAAGCAGATGCACTGGTACCATTGCCATTAAATGCAAGGCGCGAAAAGAAAAGAGGATATAACCAGGCGACTGCGTTATGCAATGGAATAGCATCTGTATGGAAAAAACCTGTACTGGACAAAGCTGTAGTAAGAAAGGTTAACACCGAAACGCAAACTCATAGAGGAAGAATTACAAGATGGGAAAATATGGAAGGCGCTTTTGCGGTTGCCGATGATTCAGCCATTGCAAACAAACACATTTTATTGGTAGATGATGTAATCACTACCGGAGCATCACTCGAGGCTTGC
>JAABUS010007109.1_pt1 | contig 13075 bp, 12 predicted proteins | sample 5560161 | NCBI WGS metagenome assembly JAABUS01 (sample SAMN10711885, study PRJNA513376) | rock metagenome | isolation source: Antarctica rocks | place: Antarctica: Victoria Land, Trio Nunatak nord | collected 2016-01-04 | reverse complement strand
TGCTGGGCGAGGGCGAGGACGGGGACGCAGAGGAGCACCGTGGCGAGGATCGAGCCCGGTCGCAGCCCCGGCTCGGCGACGTAGCGGGCGAGCCCGTCATCGGCCACGAAGCCGTTGACGTAGTCCTCGGCGGGGAGGCGCGCGATCCGCGCGGCGACGATGAGCAGGGCGCCCGCTACGGCGACCGACAGTGCGACGAGCCCGAGGCGCACGCGGTCGGGAGCGCTAGCCGGCCGGGCGAGCCACAGGACGGTCGAGCGCCTCATCGCAGCACCGCCTCGGGCTCGACGACGCCGTCGCGCAGCCGGACCTCGCGGTCGGCGCGGGCGGCCACCACGTTGTCGTGGGTGACGAGCACCACGGCCGCGCCGCGTTCGCGTGACGCGCCGAGCAGGAGGTCGAGCAGCCGCTCACCCGCGATGGTGTCGAGGCTGCCCGTGGGCTCGTCGGCGAGGACGACCGCCGGATCGCCCACGAGCGCCCGGGCGACGGCGACGCGCTGCTCCTCTCCGCCCGAGAGCTCGGCCGGCACGGCGTCACGCTGCGCGACCATCCCGACCCGCTCGAGCCAGCGCTCGGCGTCGGCCGCCGCCGACGCGCGTCTCGCCCCGCAGAGAAGCAGCGGCAGGGCGACGTTGTCGAGCACGGAGAGATCCGGGACGAGCTGGCCGAACTGCAGGACGATTCCCAGGCGCTCTCGCCGCAGGCGCGTCCGCGCCGCGTCGTCGAGGGCGCCGAGATCATCGCCGAGCAGTCGGACCCGGCCGGCGCCCGGGCGCACGATCCCGGCGGCGACGTGCAGCAGCGTCGACTTCCCACAGCCGCTCGGGCCCGTCACCGCGACCGTCTCGCCGGCCTGCACGGTCAGGTCCGCGCCGCGCAACGCCACCGTGCGTCCGTACGCGTGCTCGATGCGGGCAAGCTCGACGACGGGCTGGGACTCTGGAGTGCTCATGAGGTGGCCTCCTCGGCCTCGGGGACGAAACGGCGAACGGGTGGAGTGGCACCGCTGCGGACACGGTCGACCGCGAGGTCGAGCCAGCGCAGATCGGCGTCCAGGTGGGCGACGACGTGATCGCGGGCGAGCCGGGCGGCCGGGTCGGCCTCCACGGCGCTGCCGGACACCAGCTCGCGCATCCGCCGCAGGTGGGCGGCGCGCTGGAGGGCGAGGAAGGGCGCCGGGTCGTCGCCGGTCCGCAGGGCTGCGATGGTCTTACGGACGATCTCGTCGACCCCAGCGCCGGCGACGGGCGCCGGGTCGGCGAGCCACGCCGCCAGCCGCTGCTCACCGGCGGCGGTGAGCGCGTAGACGGTGCGCTCCGGGCCACCGCCTGAGCGGGTCTCAAGCACCTCGACGAGCGCGTCGCGGTCGAGCCGGGAGAGCGTCGCGTAGACCTGCCCGTACGCGAGCGGCCGGCTGTCGGGGAACCACGCGTCGTGCTCGCGCTTGACGTCGTAGCCGTGGGCCGGCCCTCGCCGGAGCACCGCCAGCACGCTCTCTCCGATCGCCATGGTGCGACTATACACCGCGTGTAGTCACAAAGCGAATAGACAACCGGAGAGCCGCGTGTGGCCGATCGGGCGCGGGTGTGCCATCATCCGCGGCGACGTGACGCGCCAGCCCCTCATCACCCGTACCCCTGGCACGTATCCGTCCTACGCCACCTGGCGATTTAGCTAGGCGCTCGGCCGGCTCGCAGCACGCCGTCTGACCCTCGAAGACCTTCGGGTCGAGCGCCGTTCCCCTGGCCGCAGTGGCCGCAGGATCCCTCCACGAGCTTCTTCTCACCAGGCAGTGCGAAAGGAATGACCACCCGATGATGATCGTCATGAAGCAGGACGCCAGCCCCGAGCACGTCGAGCGTGTGATCGCGCGCATCGAGGAGGCCGGAGCGCGCGCGCACCGCTCCGCCGGCGAGGCGGTGACCGTGATCGGCGCCATCGGCGACCTCGAGCACATCTCCGGCCTTCAGCTAGAAGCCGACGAGGGCGTCGACCGCGTGGTGCCGATCACCAAGCCCTACAAGCTCGCCTCCAACCAGTTCAAGCACGGCGAGCGCTCCGTCTTCGAGATCGGCGGCCGCAGGGTGGGTGGGGAGCACTTCGCGCTCATCGCCGGCCCGTGCACCGTTGAGAGCCGAGAGCAGCTCCTCCTCGCCGCCGACCAGGTGCTCGACGGCGGCGCGACGATGCTGCGCGGCGGCGCCTACAAGCCGCGCACGAGCCCGTACGCGTTCCACGGCCTCGGCGTCGAGGGCCTCAAGCTGCTGCAGGAGGCCAAGGACCGCACCGGCCTGCCGATCGTCACGGAGTGCATGGACGCGCGTGACCTCGAGGCGGTCGCCGGGGTCGCCGACATCATCCAGCTCGGCGCGCGCAACATGCAGAACTACACGCTGCTGACCGAGATCGGGCGCTCCGGCGTGCCCGTGATGATCAAGCGCGGCTTCTCCTCGACGCTGGAAGAGCTGCTCATGGCCGCCGAGTACGTCCTCAAGGAGGGTAACGAGAAGGTGCTGCTCTGCGAGCGCGGCATCCGCACGTTCGAGACGGCCTACCGCTTCACGCTGGACCTCACCGCGATCCCCGTGCTCAAGGAGCTCTCGCACCTGCCGGTCGTGGTCGACCCCTCACACGCCGCGGGCCGTCGCGACCTCGTCGAGCCCCTGTCGCTGGCCGCCGCCGCGGTCGGCGCCGACGGGATCGTCGTCGAGGTCCACCCGGAGCCCGAGGAGGCCGTCTGCGACGGCCCGCAGCAGCTGCGCGGCGAGGACTTCGCCGCCTACGCCCAGAAGGTCGAGCGGGCGACCGCGCTTGCCGGCAAGGCGCTGAGCGCCGCCGTGGCGTAGGCGGAGCCCGTGCGGATCGCGGTGCTCGGCGTCGGGCTCATCGGCGGGTCGGTCGCCCTCGCGGCGGGCCGCCGCCTGGGCGCGCACGTCGTCGGCTGGGACGCCGACCCGCGGGCCATCAGCGCGGCGGAGGCCCGTGGCGTGATCGACGCCGGGATCGCCGCGCCCTCCGAAGCGACCGAGATCGACGTGTGGATCGTCGCCACGCCCGTCGCGACCCTGGAAGAGCACGTGCGCTCGGCGCTCGCCGTCGCGGGGCCCGACGCGGTGGTCACCGACGTCGGCTCGACCAAGCGCGCCCTCGTGGAGGCGGTCGGCGATCGCTCCTTCATCGGCGGGCATCCGCTGGTCGGTGCCGAGACCGTGGGGGTCGCCCACGCGCGGGAGGCGCTCTTCGAGGGCGCCACCTGGTACTTGACGCCCCGGCCGGACTCGCCGGGAGACAAGTACGAGCGCCTGCACCGCTTCGTCTCCGCGCTCGGCGCCGTGCCCACCGCGATCGGTCACGACGAGCACGACCGCGTCATGGCGGCGGTCTCCCACCTGCCGCACGTGCTGGCCAACGTGCTGGTCGCCCAGGCCCACGCGGCGCTCGGCGGCGACACGATGCCCGCGACGGGCGGCTCCTTCCGCGACGCGACGCGCGTCGCGGGCGCGAACCCCCCGCTGTGGGCCCAGATCTACGCCGAGAACGCCCAGGCGCTGGGCGTCCAGCTCGACCAGGTGGTCGCCGCGCTGGCAGACGTCCGCGGACGCCTCGGCGACCTGGAGGCCTGGCAGCGCCGGGCGGCCGAGCAGCGCGGCAAGCTGCTCGAGGTCGACTCCCACGGCGGGCCGCTCGCCGAGCTTCGCGTCGTCGTTCCGAACCGTCCCGGCGTGGTGGCCGATCTCGCGCTGGCCCTGGGCCGTGCCGGAATCAACATCTCGGACATGTCGCTCGCGCCGGCCTTCGACAACTCCGTCGGCACGGTGGCGCTGTGGGTCTCAGTCACCGACGCCGATCGGGCGCGGGCGCTCGTCGCCGAGAAGGGGCTGACCTTCGCGTGAACGTCTTCGTCGCGCCCTCCTCGCGGCTGCGCGGGACGATCCAACCACCGCCGGACAAGTCGATCTCCCACCGCGCGGCGATCCTCGCCACGATGGCCGTCGAGCCGGTCACGATCCGCAACTACCTCGACGCGGCCGACACGACTTCGACGCTCAACGCGATGCGGCAGCTGGGCGCGCTCGTCGAGGAGCACCCGGAGCACATCGTGGTGCGCGGCACGGGGTTGCGCGAGGCGGCCGGCATCGAGCGGCCGATCGACGTGGGCAACGCGGGCACGCTCATGCGCCTGCTGCCGGGCTGGCTGGCCGGGCAGGAGGGCCGCTCCTACGTCCTCGACGGGGACGCGTCGATCCGCCGCCGCCCGGTCGACCGGATCGCCGAGCCCCTGCGCCGGATGGGGGCCGTGGTCGAGGCGACCGGCGGCCGCTTGCCGCCCTTCACGCTGCACGGTCGCCGCCTGCACGCTACGGAGTACGTGCTGCCCGTCGCCTCCGCGCAGGTGAAGTCCTGCGTGCTCCTCGCGGGCCTGGTCGCCGACGGGACCACCACCGTCGTCGAGCCCGCCCCCAGCCGCGACCACACCGAGCGCCTGCTCTCCTGCGCTGGCGTCCGCGTCGAGCGCCAGGGCGCGAGGGTGAGCGTCACCAACCAGGACGAGCTCGTCCTCGAGGCGATCGACATCCCCGGCGACCTCAGCTCCGCCGCGTTTCTCATCGCCGCGGGCATCCTCGTGCCGGGCTCGCGCCTGCTGATCACGAGCACGTCGGTCAACTGGACGCGCACCGGCTTCCTGCGCATCGTCGAGCGCATGGGCGGCATCGTCCTCGGCGACTTCGAGTCGCCGGCCGCCGCGGTCTCGGCGCGCGAGCCCGTCTCAGACCTCGACGTCGCCGCTGGCTCGCTGCAGGGCACCGTCGTCACCCCCGACGAGGTGCCCCTGGCCATCGACGAGCTTCCGCTCGTGGCGCTGCTGGGCTGCTGGGCGGAGGGCGCCACCGTCGTGCAGGGTGCGCAGGAGCTGCGCTTGAAGGAGAGCGACCGCATCGCTCGCGTCGTCGAGGGCCTGCGCGGCCTCGGCGCCACGATCGAGGCCACCGAGGACGGCTTCGAGGTCGAGGGCACGGGCGGTCTGCGCGGCGGCACGCTGGCCGCCCACGGCGACCACCGCCTGGCGATGCTCGGCGCGGTCGCGGGCCTCGCCTCGCGCGACGGCGTCGAGGTCGTCGGCATGGAGGCCGCCGCCGTGAGCTACCCGCGGTTTCTCGACGACATCGCTACCCTGGCCTGACCAGCGGCGACAGTGTGCGGGGCGCCATTCGATCGTTGTGTGAAAACGGCCCTTGAGGCCCTCGCCAAGAACGGGGCTCCCGACGACGTGCTGGAGACGCTGCGCGGGTCCGAGGACCGTCGCTTCGTGTCGCCCAGCAACCTCCACACCGCGCTCTGGCACGAGGTCTAGCCGCAGCGAGGCCCGTTCCCTCGTCGATCCCCGGACCCTCGCCGCCTCGCTCGACGTGGCTGGTCTAGGCTACGCGCGCTGAATACGGCACTGCACCGGCAGGCCGTCCCACCGCGTGAGCGAGAAGAGAGAACGCACCATGCCAGACACACCGCTTGAGGTCGTAGGAAAGTACACGCGCGGCATCCACTATCCCTGCAGCAAGGAGAACGTGATCGACATCGTCACGCGCAACGGCGCGCCGGCCGACGTGGTCGCCCAGCTGAACGCCGCTCCGTACGATCGCTACACGCAGCCGAGCGAGATCCTCGCGGCGTTGTGGTTGGAAGGCGGGAGCAGGCCTTACCGGGGCGATACCACTGCGCGCAGCCCCTTTCCCGGTCGTCGGGCAGCGCCGTAGCGCGCCGACTCCCAGTGCCGCGTCAGGCAACGTCTGCGCGCTTGACCACGTCACGCAGCATCCGATCCTGCGCGTGCCGGTTGCGCCCGGCGACGTAACGCTCAGATCAGAAGGTGTGGGCCTCGTGGCTCTCGCGGTCGGTGCCGCCGAGCCAGAAGTGGCGCAGCGCGGTGAACTGGGCCTCGATGCGGTTGAGCCAGCTGGCGGTCAGAGCGGACGCGGAGTGGGGCCGGGACGCCAGTAACTCCGGCGCGACGTGGCACGATCTCGCAGGTGGAAAGCAGACCCGCCGCGGCGCAGCACCTGCATGACCTCGTGCGGCTGCGCCGCGTCCGCGACCGGATCGACCGGGAGTACGCGCAGCCGCTGGACGTCGAGGCGCTCGCCCGCGGCGCGCACATGTCGGCCGGGCACTTCAGCCGCCAGTTCCGGCTCGCCTACGGCGAGTCGCCGTACGGCTACCTGATGACGCGGCGCATCGAGCGCGCGATGGCGCTGCTGCGTGTTGGCGACCTCAGCGTCACCGAGGTCTGCTTCGCGGTCGGCTGCTCGTCGCTGGGCACCTTCAGCACTCGCTTCACCGAACTGGTCGGTATGCCGCCCAGCACCTACCGGCGCCATGCGGCGCGCGCGACGGCGGGGATGCCGTCGTGCGTGGCCAAACAGGTGACCAGACCGATCAGGAATCGAGAAGCGCCGGTCCCGAGCCGCATCTAACGTCACCGCCATGGACATCACGATTCACATGACCTTCCTCCCGCACAACGACCCGGACGCCTCCCTGGACTTCTATCGCGACACCCTCGGCTTCGAGCTCCGCAACGATGTCGAATACGGCGGGATGCACTGGATCACCGTCGGCCCCACCGACCAGCCCGGCACGTCCATCGTCATGGCCCCGCCGGGCGCCGACCCCGGCGTCACCGACGACGAGCGCCGCACCATCGTCGAGATGATGGCCAAGGGCACCTACGCCCACCTCATCCTGGCCACCGCCGACCTCGACGGCGCCTTCGCGAAGCTGCAGGCCAGCGGTGCCGACGTCGTCCAGGAGCCGACCGAGCAGCCGTACGGGGTTCGCGACTGCGCCGTCCGCGATCCCGCGGGCAACCTGCTCCGCATCCAGGAGCTGCGCTGAGCCGTGGCACCGCGCCGTGTGGCCGGGGCCCAGAGGCTCCACGGGCCCAAGCGAGGAGAACCAGACGTACTGCTCGACGCTGGTCAGATCGAGCCAGGCAACGCCGACTAAAGACCGCGAAGGCGGCATGGAGACACGATGAGCATGCCCACGAGGACGGACACGCAGTCGCCTGCGCTGCACGTCGCCGACAGCCACGATCTGATCCGCGTGCAGGGCGCGCGCGTGAACAACCTCAATGACGTCAGCGTCGAGATCCCGAAGCGCCGGCTGACGGTGTTCACCGGCGTCTCCGGCTCGGGCAAGAGCTCGCTGGTGTTCGGCACGATCGCCGCGGAGTCGCAGCGGCTGATCAACGAGACCTACAGCGCCTTTGTTCAGGGCTTCTTGCCGACGCTGGCGCGGCCGGAGGTCGACCTCCTGGAAGGGCTGTCGACGGCGATCATCGTCGACCAAGAGCGAATGGGCTCCAACTCCCGTTCGACCGTCGGCACCGTCACCGACGCCAACGCGGTGCTGCGGATCGTCTTCAGCCGGCTCGGACAGCCGCACATCGGCTCGCCCAAGGCGTACTCCTTCAACGTCCCCTCGGTCAAGGCCTCCGGCGCGATCACCGTCGAGCGCGGGTCCAGAAAGACCGTGAAGAAGACTTTCAGCGTCACCGGCGGCATGTGCGCGCGCTGCGAGGGCATGGGCAGCGTGACCGACCTCGATCTGGCCCAGCTCTTCGACGACAGCAAGTCCCTCTCCGAGGGCGCGATCACCGTCCCCGGCTACCACGCGGGCGGCTGGAACCTGCGGCTCTACAAGGACTCGGGCTTCCTCGACCCGAACATGCCGATCCGCGACTACACGGAAACCGAGCTGCACGACTTCCTCCACCGCGAGCCGGTCAGGATGAAGATCAACAACATCAACATGACCTACGAGGGACTGATCCCAAGGATCCAGAAGTCGATGCTCTCCAAGGACAAGGAGGCGATGCAACCGCACATCCGGACCTTCGTGGACCGGGCGGTCACGTTCACCACCTGTCCCGACTGTGACGGGACCCGGCTCAAAGAGGGCGCCCGGTCCTCAAAGGTCAAGGGCATGAACATCGCCGACGCCTGCACCATGCAGATCAGCGACCTGGCCGAATGGGTCCGCAGCCTCGACGAGCCTTCAGTAGCGCCGTTGCTCGAAGCATTGCAGCAGACCCTCCAATCGTTCGTGGAGATCGGGCTGGGCTATCTCTCGCTCGACCGCCCGTCCGGCACCCTCTCGGGCGGCGAGGCGCAGCGCGTCAAGATGATCCGCCACCTGGAGTCGTCGCTGACGGACGTCACCTACGTCTTCGACGAGCCGACGATCGGGCTGCACCCCCACGACATCCAGCGGATGAACGACCTGCTGCTGCGGTTGCGGGACAAGGGCAACACGGTGCTCGTGGTGGAGCACAAACCAGAAACAATCGGGATCGCCGACCACGTCGTCGACCTCGGCCCCGGCGCCGGTACGGCGGGCGGCACCGTCTGCTTCGAGGGCACCGTCGAGGGGCTGCGGGCCGGCGGCACCCTCACCGGACACCATCTCGACGACCGGGCCGCCCTCAAGGAGACGGTGCGGACGCCCACCGGGACGCTGGAGATCCGCGGCGCGACGGCGCACAACCTGCGCGACGTCGACGTCGACGTCCCGCTCGGCGTGCTTGTGGTCGTCACTGGCGTCTCCGGCTCCGGAAAGAGCTCGCTCGTGCACGGGTCGATCCCCGCCGGCGCGGGTGTGGTGTCGATCGACCATGGCGCGATCCGCGGCTCGCGACGGAGCAACCCGGCGACGTACACCGGACTGCTCGACCCGATCCGCAAGGCGTTCGCGAAGGTAAGCGGCGTGAAGCCGGCGCTGTTCAGCGCCAACTCCGAGGGTGCCTGCCCCAACTGCAACGGCACGGGCGTCATCTACACCGACCTGGCGATGATGGCCGGCGTCGCCACCGTCTGCGAGGAGTGCGAGGGCAAGCGCTTCGAGGCATCGGTGCTGGACCACCACTTCGGCGGCCGCGACATCAGCGAGGTGCTCGCGATGTCGGTGATCGAGGCCGAGGAGTTCTTCGGCGCCGGCGAGGCGCGCACGCCGGCCGCGCACGCCATCCTCGACCGGCTCGCCGACGTGGGCTTGAGCTACCTCAGCCTCGGCCAGCCGCTCCCCACGCTGTCCGGCGGCGAGCGGCAGCGGCTCAAGCTGGCCACCCACCTGGCGAAGCCATCCCACCCACCCGGCGTCTACGTCCTCGACGAGCCGACCACCGGCCTCCACCTCGCCGACGTCGAGCAGCTGCTGGGCCTGCTCGACCGGCTCGTCGACTCCGGTAAGTCGGTCATCGTCGTCGAACATCACCAGGCGGTCATGGCGCACGCCGACTGGATCATCGACCTCGGCCCCGGCGCCGGCCACGACGGCGGCCGGATCGTCTTCGAGGGCACACCCGCCGACCTCGTCGCCGCCCGCTCCACCCTCACCGGCGAGCACCTCGCGGCCTACGTCGGCACCTGACCGAGGCCATCGCGGACACCGCCATACGAGCTCTCCAACAGGCTCGATGGGCACATCGAGGAGAAGAAGTCAAGATCGAGTTCTTGACCCTTCTGCGCTACGTGCGATCACTCCATCCTCCTAACGTCCGCATCGCCGTCGTGCTCGACGTGGCGCAACCGGCACGCGCAGAATCGGATGCTGCGTGACGTGGTCGAGCGCGTAAACGTTGCCTGACGCGGCGCTAGGTCGGTACCGAGCCGCCAGTGGGAGCACCAACGGCCCCGGGACGATCTCGCGCCCACCGGGCTGATCGCGCGTCGTCGCCCCGCAGCCCCGGCACGACGTAGTACGCGCCGAGGGTGAGCGCGGCCCCGAGCAGCCCGCCGCCGACGAGCGTCGCATCGGCTCCGGCCAGTGCGGCGATCGGGCCCGTCAGCGCGAAGGAGACCGGTGAGAGGCCGATGGAGACGATCCAGTCGAGCGCGGAGACGCGGCCGAGCATCGCGGGAGGAACGCGCGTCTGCATGAGCGTCGCCCAGACGACCATGCCGCGCGCGATCCCGGCGCCGAAGAGGAACGTGAGCGCCGCGAGCTGCCAGACCGCCGTGGCGACGGCGTAGCCGGCGATGACCACCACGGCGATCGCCCACCAGACGTACATGAACCGCAGCGGCCGCACCGGCATCCCCCGGCGGCTCATCTGCAGCCCGCCCGCGATCCCCCCGATGCCCCCCGCGGCCAGGATGAGCCCGAACGCGCTCGCGGGCGCCCCGAGCTCGTTGCGCACGACGTAGGGGAGCAGCACCTCCTGCGGTCCGAGCGTGACCATGATCCCGAGCGCGGACATCACGAGCGTCGCCCAGAACCACGGCTCACGGCGTGCCCACGCGAGGCCCTCCCGCACGCCGCCGTGCGTGCGGGCGAGCGCGTGGTCGACCGCCTCGGGGCGGGCGCGGATCGCCAGCACGCACCCGATCGCCGTCGCGAAGGTCGCGGCGTCGACGAGGAACGCCGTGCCGGCGCCGAACGCGGCGACGAGCACGCCGCCGAGGGCGGGCCCGACCAGGCGGAAGGTCGCCGGGCGCACGACCTGCTGGAGCGCGTTGGCCTGGACGAGGTCCTCGGTGCGCACGAGCTGCGGGATCAATGCGGAGAACGCGGGTGAGAAGAAAGCCTCGCCGACGCCGAAGAGGAGCGAGAGCGCCACGAGGTGCCAGATCTCGACGGCGTCCGTTACGGCCAGGACGCCCATCGCCGCGACCGCGGCCAGGCGGACGAGGTCGGCGACGACCATCTGCACGCGCCGGTCGACGCGATCGGCGACCGATCCGCCCAGCAGGAGGAAGGCGACCATCCCGAGCGACCACGCGAAGCCGACGAGGGCGAGCGCGGCGGGCGACTCGGTCAGGTCGTAGACCTGCCAGGCGATCGCCACGAGGTAGATGCCGTCGCCGAGCAGCGAGACGGTCATCCCGCCCCACAGCAGGGCGAAGTCGCGATGCTTGAGGGGGGTCAGGAGGGCGGGTCCGGCCATGCAGGCGCCATCATGCTCGAAATGCTCGTCGCCATCGACGGTCCCGCCGGGGCCGGGAAGTCCACGGTCGCCCGCGCCGTCGCCGAGGCGCTGGGCTTCACCCACCTGGACACGGGCGCCATGTACCGGGCGGCGGCGCTCGCCCGCTCGCGACGCGCCGAGGTCGATCTCGGCCGGGTCGAGATCGCCTTCGACCGGGAGCGCGTGCTGCTCGACGGCGAGGACGTCTCCGCGGCGATCCGCACCCCGGAGACCTCGCAGGCCGCCTCGCGCCTGGCCGCCGATCCCGCCGTGCGTACGGCCATCGTGGCCAAGCAGCGCGCGCTCATCGCGGCCGGCGACTGGGTCGCTGAGGGCCGCGACATCGGCACGGTGGTCGCCCCCGACGCCGAGGTGAAGGTGTGGCTCACCGCTGCCGCGGACGAGCGCGCGCGGCGCCGCGACATCCCCGTGGCCGACCTCGTCGAGCGCGACGAGCGCGACGCCGGCCGCGCCGTCTCGCCGATGGTCGCCGCCGCCGACGCCGTCGAGGTCGACACGACCGGCCTGGCGGTCGACGCCGTCGTGCAGGCCATCGTGGAGCTGGTGCCGCGGTGAAGGTCGCCGTCGTCGGCTACCCCAACGTGGGCAAGAGCTCGCTGGTCAACCGCCTGACGCAGACGCGCGAGGCCGTCGTCCACGAGCGCGCGGGCATCACCCGCGACCGCAAGGAGCTCGCCTGCGAGTGGAACGGCCGCCGCTTCACGCTGATCGACACGGGCGGGATGGACTTCCTCGACGACGATCCCATCAGCGGATCGATCCGCGAGCAGGCGCAGGCCGCCATCGACGACGCGCAGGTGGCCGTGCTCGTCGTCGACGCGAAGGCCGGGCTGCGCCCGGGCGACCAGGAGCTGGGCGACTTGCTGCGGCGCTCCGGGCTGCCCGTGGTCGTGGCGGCCAACAAGGTCGACGCCGTCCGTGACATCGCGCTGATCTACGAGTTCCACGCGTTCGGCCTCGGCGACCCGATCGCCGTGAGCGCCGCGCAGGGGCTCGGCAGCGGCGACCTGCTCGACGCGCTCGTCGAGCGGCTGCCCGAGGACGACGAGCTGGCGGAGGAGGATCGTGTTCGGTTGGCGGTCATCGGGCGCCCGAACGTCGGCAAGTCGACGCTCGTCAACCGCTGGCTGGGGGAGGAGCGCGTGATCGTCTCCGATGTCGCCGGCACGACGCGCGACGCGATCGACCTCCCGCTTGTCTACGAGAATCCGCCCCACCCGCCCCGCCGGCTCGTGGTCGTCGACACGGCCGGCATGCGCCGCCAGGCCAAGGTCCAGGAGTCGGTGGAGTACTTCACCACCCTGCGCACCCAGCGCGCGGTCGAGCGCGCGGACGTCGCGCTGGTCGTGTGCGACGCGAAGGACGGCATCACCGCGCAGGACCTGCGGATGGCCGAGCTGGCGATGAAGGAGAGCTGTGCCACGGCGCTCGTGCTGAACAAGTGGGACGAGCACCCGCTCACCGAGGAGGACCTCAAGCACGAGCGCGCGCACGCACAGAACAAGCTCCGGCTGCGACCGAAGGTGCTCACTGCCAGCGCGAAGACGGGTCGCCAGGTGTCTCGTATCCTCGAGGAGGCGATCGCGCTCGGGGACAAGATGTCCGGGCGCATCCCCACGCCGCAGCTGAACAAGTTCCTCTCCGAGGTCACCCAGGCGCGCCAGCCGCCCGCCAAGCAGGGCCATCGCCTCAAGCTCATCTACATGGCGCAGATCGGCGAGCGCCCGCCGCGCTTCGCGATCCAGGTCAACTCGCGCAACCGCGTGACGCGCGACTACGCGTACTTCGTCGAGAACCGCCTGCGCGCGCGCTACGGCATGGACGGCGTCCCCCTCGTCATCGACTTCAACGAGCGGACCCAGCGGCGCTCGGAGCGTCCCTAGCCCCCCGCCGGTAGTCTCACGAACCCATGACGCCGCTCAACGACAACGAATACCTGTTCACCTCGGAGTCCGTGACCGAGGGTCACCCGGACAAGGTCGCCGACCAGATCTCCGACACGGTCCTCGACGCCATCCTGGCCGAGGACCCCTACGGGCGGGTGGCCTGCGAGACGCTGGTGAACACCGGGCTCGTGGTGGTCTCGGG
>JAABUS010007108.1_pt1 | contig 13075 bp, 16 predicted proteins | sample 5560161 | NCBI WGS metagenome assembly JAABUS01 (sample SAMN10711885, study PRJNA513376) | rock metagenome | isolation source: Antarctica rocks | place: Antarctica: Victoria Land, Trio Nunatak nord | collected 2016-01-04 | reverse complement strand
TTAGGGATGGGTTTGAGATGAGGAGGGAAATGAAGATTGAGGGGAGGGAGGATGAGGGTGGAGTATGGAGGGAAACGGAGTCCTCGCTTAAATGGGGAAGGGCTAATATGAGGCGAAGACGATACTGCTGTTCGCGAATGCCCAGAATCGGAAACGGACATACTCGTTGGGCTGAGCCTCTGACGAAAATCTTCAAGCTGCGCGTGCAGCATGCTTTCAATGCTACCTGTGATGCACAGATGGTAGCTTGCGGACCTTTCGTAATACTGCGTGAGGTAATGACTGATTGAATGAGCGACGGGTCAAGGAGACGCATGATCATCTCGCACCGGTTTTACCAAAGGAGAGCGGCTGAGGTGCGATAGGAAATCCAATTTAAGAAACCTTACCCACACTTGCTATCTGTTCGAACCTTGGTGTAGGCAGCCAGGTGTAGACCGCATTGACTCAAGCGAGATCCTGGCCAGGATCACCATGGTCACGCACCGTCTTGCTCTTCCTAGCCTTCTTCTTGCCTTTTCGTCTCTGTGCCGCCGGCCTCCCTTCCGCGAATTGCCCTTGTTGCCCTTCCTCCGAGACCTCAATCTCCATCGCCTCCGTCTGCATACCCTTTCGCTCCTGAGGCTTTTCCAATTCCTCCCCCTCAACAAACACCATATCCCCCTTCTCTCCAAGAACCTCTTCAGCAGCTTCTTCCAAAAGTATCCCAACCGCCAGCAAGGCGGTCTCATCCATACTACAGAAGCTTACTCCCCCTCTTCCTCCCATCGCGTGGTAGAAGTCCGCCGCGTATGCATGCACAGCCTTGAGTAGATCTGAGTCGGGTAGTATCTGCTTTCCGCCCAGATGTCGATCGGCCCAATAGAAGTCGTCGTGGATATCGCGCTCTGGTGCGCCGAGACGGCGGAAGAGGACTTCTTCGGGAGGGATAGGTAGAGTGCTGGAGGTGGGAACATCGCGGGTGCGGGAGGTGTAGGGCTTTGGAGGGATGAAGCGCTGGGTCGAGCAGCGGCCTTAGAGAGGTCAGCGAGTCTTCAACGACATGTGGATTGACGGGTGAGCCACCAGCTACAGCATCATAAACTGTAGCGTCGCCGCGCTTGCGCTTCTTCGAACGTTGATCGGTGTGGCTTGGGCTGGCTTGAAGCGAGCGGTCCCGCCTTCCTTTTGGAGACATTGACTTTGAGTGCTCGAATCACATCATCACCCGATGAAACGCATATAGCTGAAACTGGTGACGGAGTGGAAGATGTTCGCGTGTGGCAATGAGAGGCTGAGCTGGCCGATGGGTACCCTAAAATCTCTGGGTGGATCCATTGCTCGCAACGAAATGCCAGTATAGGACCACCTAGCGACGTCCAATGTACACTTATCAACGGCTGTGGTTTTTGCGCATATCGGACCAGTGTCGAGATCGATTCTTGATGTTTCCGGGCTGCTGGTGATGGAATTGCGTGTCGTTTTGTGTTTTCGGACCTGAAGTTCAGACGAAGATCGGGGCGAAGCCCGACAAATGGACAGTAAAACCTCGAAGGAGCTTAGCTTCCGAGATGCAAGATAAGCGAGCAGCCACTCCCGTAAGACTAATGCAGGGTCAGCGGGCACTAACCTCTTCGAGGTTTCGACCAGTATCTCGTCAGCTGTGTTCATCCGAACCTCCACTATTTCCACCCTTTTCCGCACTCCAGAGGCTCTCTCATCACCGCTGATCGTCCGTCACTCCTCAAACCTTCGCAACACGTAGATAAAGTGGCTACAAAATTTCGATCTGAAAGGCATACACTCCGTAGCGGTTATCGGATGTAGAGAAGCAGGGGCGCCTCACAACTACCCCACCGAGCCACCAAATTCAAGCGAGATTGTATCATATCAACCCACTACAAACGTCACCATGCCATGCGCTTGATGCATGAATTCCTACCTCTTCGGCCGCGCTCTCGGAACATTCAGTCCACAAGCCTTGCAGCGAGCAGAGTCCTCACGACTCCTACATGCGCTCGAGGCAGCGCCTGCGGTCCGGTTCGATGGAAGGGAGAGCTCATCGGCGTCCGCAGGGAGCCGTAGTGGAGGCGAAAGCGACAATCCATGGGCTCACAAAGCCGGGCTGAACTCGATTACGATCGACAAGTTCGAAGGTCGATAGTAAGGAAAGGCGACCTCGGGACCGGTTCGTTGCTAAGAATAGTGGCAGCATGCTATCTGGAGGTGCAGACTCATCGATCAAGCTTTGGGATCTCGAGAGCACAGAGAACACCTATAAGCGCTGCGTGCATAGGCCGACTGGTACCGTCGAAAAGTGAGCACTCCAATTGGACAAGTAGCTGGGATCACACTGCTGACTCTCCCCAGGTCACCGTCCTCCCACCGTTTCGGCATAACCCATCTCTCATTCTACCCTTTCGACTCCCTGGCCTTCCTATCCTCCTCATACGACCACACTCTCAAGATCTACGACAGCCAAACCCTCACACCCTCCGCTTCCTTCGACCTGACCTCCGTCATCTACTCCCACGCTCTCTCCCCAATCGCAAGCCATCTGCTAGTAGCCTGCGCAACGCAACATCCCGCCATCAGGCTCGTAGACCTACGCACGGGCGCGAGTGCTCACTCGCTCGCCGGTCACGAAGGCGCCGTACTTTCCGTAGGCTGGAGCCCACAGGACGACCACATCCTCGCAAGCGGCGGCGTGGACGGCACAGTCCGGCTCTGGGACGTCCGCCGCAGCGCCGGCAGCCTGGGCGTCCTGGACCTGGAGGACTCGGTGGGTGTGTGGGGTGAAGATGGATTGGGCAAGAACGCACGACCCCAGGAGCGAGGCAAGGCGCATGTCGGAGCTTGCAATGGCGTTGTGTGGGCCGACGATGGGAAACATCTCGTCACGGCCGGCCACGATGAGCGAGTCAGGGTGTGGGATATTGGATCTGGTGCTAATGCGCTTTCTCATTTCGGGCCGATTATCAGGAATACCCATCTCTCGACGCTTCTGCCGCTGCTTGCACCACACAGTGTAGCACCTCCACCTAATCAGGTGATGTTGTATCCCAATGAAAAGGAGATCTTGATGTTTGATATATTCCAGGGGACGTTACTCAAGCGGCTTCGGCCTTCTGGAGCTATCGTTGCTCAGGCCCGTGGGAACACGGGTCGGCGAAACGTCAAGAGTAGGATCACTTCCTTGGCTTGGAGGGCTGGTAGTGTGGAGATGTACTCTGCGCATTCTGACGGCGTACTAAGGGCATGGCTACCTAGAACACCGGAAGAAGTCGAGCTTGACGAAGAAGAAGCCTTGGAGGGGGAGGCAGGCGAAGATGAAGGTAGGAAGCGCAAGCGGCAGGCTCTTGACGAAGTCTTCAGAGACCTCACTAGACAGAAGATCACATTCACGTGAGCGCAGAACCCATTCAATATACGAGGGATTTGCTTCTCCAGGCATGCGCAGTCTTCACACCCTATGTGATGGACCTCGAGGTTGAGGAAGATGTCAAGAAACGGAAACCGCACACGATGTTCTGATAAGTAGTGTGCGCTGCAAGACGCAAAATGGGTTATCTGACGCCTTTGCGCCATTGAATACTTAGGATATCAACATACCTCCTTCCGCCAACTGACCCCGGACATCGCCTCAGAACACCTGCTTCATCGATTGATCCTCGCCTTTCATCGAACCATCATAGCTGTCATGGGTTCTGAGAAATCCGTAGACCGTTGCGGTCGACATTAGTACCACAGCCCGCAACAGTTGCAAGTATGCCCTGGGCCATAATCTCCACTCAACCATGAAATCTTAACTAGTAGAGGCAGGTGCATGCCGTTGGCGTCGATGGATGCAGGGACGCCGTGAAAGCAATTTTGGTGGATCGTTGGTACCAGACCTTTGTGGGTAGATGAAACCGCAATGCCCTTTGCCCGGACCAATATCAAGATCTTGCGCTTCGAGGGTTTCTTTGTCGAGGCGTCGGGTTAATGCATGCTTTGCTCGTCGGTTGGAGCTCTAGCGTTCTTGTTCTTCCCTGTTGCTGATACACCACTTCATATCACCTTTTCCACAAGCAACAAGCCTCGGTCAGCATGAGGATCCTCTTTTTGGATCAGATCACCGGCTTCGATTCTCCTTTTCCACTTTGCGGCCTCGTCTCGCGCTAATATGACCGTCATCCTCAAGATCGCTATATACTCATCAGACTCCGCCATCTGTACGGTCGAGCCATTGACGAAGGCTGGAGACGCCGTTCCCATTGGCGTGAACGTCCATCTCCCGAAGGCCCAATTAAGGATATAATTAGCGTTGACCTGTCCCTGGCGCACCATAGCCGCCTCGGCATCACCGCCAGATGATGCTGGTGGTCGTGAAGCCGACACAATGGCTTTGATACGATAGATCTCGTCTTTCGGGGCTGATAATAGAAAGGTCTCCAAGGCTTCAAGGTCGACTCCCGAAACGGGGTCTTCTCGAGTAGACAGCATGACCGACAGTACTTCAACCTCACTCTGGTGATGTGCGGTATGGTCATGGTGACCATGAGTATCTGCGCCACTCCCTTGGGTACCCAATGTTATATCCCTTGCCAGCGTGCTGTCCAGACCTAATAATAGCTCCTTATCAACGCGCCCTCTACTAGATTTGACGTTGGCAACCTGAAGCTCCAAATCGCCCATTCGGTCCAGACAATCCTCGTACCGACGCCCATCAACCAGCTCCCATTTGTTGAACACGATGAGATCTGTAAACTTCATCTGCATTTTCGCCGTATAGCTAGTGTCTTCGTAGCCTTTCCAGTTCTCCACATCGATAACGACGACCACCCCATCAAGGACGTAGTTTCCGGTCTCTCGGCCCAGCCTGTTCACTTCGATAGCCAAAGTCGCCGGGAAGGCACTGCCATTCGTCTCGATTATAATGCGATGGGGATCGACGTCCTTATGTAAAGTGTTGAGGGCATCTCCAAGTTGTCCTACTAGGTTACAGCAGATACACCCGTTGAGTAGTTCATGGACACCAGAGATCGCGGATGAAGCGGCTAGCTGTGAGTCGATAGCTACGTTGCCGAACTCATTCTTGAGCAAAGCCAGCCGGTAATCTTGTGGCAATTGAGCGATCAGATTCAGAATCAGTGTGGTTTTGCCGGACCCCAGAAAGCCTGTGACTATGGTGATTGGTGTGGGTGCCATGGTGGCGATGTAGATTGCACGACAGCCTGTTGCTGGACTTTTCCCTCAAATTTTCGCAGAATTGGGTCGCTATGATACATATAATACTCTGCTTGGTTCCTAAATGGAAAAACCAATTGTATAAACTTAGTTAGCTAATGTACCCAAAATTATATCGAATGCATCATTCGGTTGTGCAAAATCCAGCGAATCATCTGGCCCGTTGATGGCTGTGTTGGACTTGTGATCCACTAAGAAGGAGATTATTCCAGAAATCTAGCGGCGCCATTAAAGACACTGCCGGAGAAAGGACCCCTTCCTGTCAATCCATAGTAGTAAAACCGACCAGTATGCAGAGATTTCTCATCTCTCCCTAGCTTTCTGACCCTCGACCGATGCAATTGAGGTCTGGTTGCGCAACGTACCCCGGTATAAGATGGTATTCTATATATCTAACCCTAACCCTAATACCAAGACGGGGGTATATTTTTGGCGTCGCGCTGAAATTTAGCGTATACGTTTGCCAGGACTTTTGGCGGCGTCCTCCCTACGTTCGTCCAAGCTCTGCTCTCGAAGATTGGATAAATATGCGGGAGAATGCATCAGCGAACGCTGATCTTGTTGGTGGTTTCGGTGTTTGTGCGACACTATCGTCGCATTTCTATAGTCGTAGGATTATCCCTGCTCTTCAACATAAGCCATAACATTTACAGCTTCCACATCGGTCGTCCAATAACCCCTCTCGACGAGCCATTCCATATCGGCTGCCAAGAGCCCAATATCAATGGCCCCAGAGAAAATGCGACCATCCTAATGCTGGCGCGGAATGCAGATATCGATGGAGCAGTGAGCTCCCTGCAGTCGTTGGAAGAACAATTTAACAGGTGGTTTCACTATCCCGTGGTCTTCCTCAATGATCAAGCGTTCGACCAGGTTTTCGTAGATGCTGTCACAGAAGTGGTCAGTGGGTCTGTACGATTTGGCGTGATCGCTGAGAGCATGTGGCAATATCCAGACTGGATAGATCGAGAAAAGGCAAAGACGCTCATGGCTTTTCAAGCGCAATCTAGGGTTCTTTATGGCGGTAACGAGAGTTACCATCACATGTGCCGCTTCTATTCAGGGTAGGTCAAGCTCTGATCAAAGTCACGACGTGAGCTGACTCACACCAGGCTGTTTTACGACCATGAGTTGCTCGAGGCTTATAAATGGTACTGGCGCGTGGAACCTGGGGTACGGTTCACATGTGAAATTACATAGTATGTCCCCTTGGTTGTCTCTTTCCAAAGCAGCTAAGAGAATACACAGCGATCCATTCGTGGAAATGGCAAAGCACAACAAGAGATACGGCTATGTGACCGCGCTTTGGGAACTAGCCGAGACAGTGCCTACATTATTCCGGAAAATCTCTGACTACAAGAGGACCTACGAAATCCGAACACGGCCTGTATGGAAGGCGATGATCGAAGCGTCGTATTTACCTTGGCCACTTCGACCTTTGCTGAGTAGGTATCGGAGTCGCGATGCAGACGGTAACCGGTGGAATCTCTGTCATTTCTGGAGCAATTTCGAAATCGCAGACATGAGCTTTTTCCGTTCGCCGGAGTACCGCCAAATCTTCGAGTATCTGGATGCTGATGGCGGGTTCTACTACGAGCGGGTAAGATTACTCGCATCATCCTCCGAATTCTTCTGCAGGAGGCTGGAAACTGACTCCACTATCACATAGTGGGGAGACGCTCCTGTGCACTCTCTGGCGGCAGCTCTACTCCTGGAACCTGCCGAGCTGCATCACTTTGCCGACTTTGGCTACGAGCATGCTCCGTTCCAGTATTGTCCGTTCATACTGCCTGACGGACGAGTACCCGATGTTACGAAGACTACAACGGAAGAGCGGCGCATGATTGGGTGTCACTGTAAGTGCGATGGTGATGGCTTGTTCAATCAGCCTGTATGTTTGAATAAGATTCGGAGTACGGTCCTGTAAGGCAGGATTCCCTTGATAATCTGTTCTCACATTTACCGACACAGAAGTTTTTTTTAATGCCAATATGCGTGCTTGAGCGCATCCCATGTGCTCATAGGGTTCTAGATTCAGGGGGTGGCTAAAGAAGAAAAGGTTGCTTTGCACCCTCGAGAGCTGTTTTGATGAAATGGCTATAGACTGAAGGATCAGTGGGATTATTGTCAAATTGTTAAAACATACGAGAATCTCTTTAAAATCATAAGGAAGTCTTTGAGGAAGGTGCCAGCGCGGGATGTAGATAAAATGACGTCATCTTACCTTATATACGATGCTTGGCACCTTGGCCATTGGGCTGTTTACGCCTACCTTATTTAGATATCCACATTCCCGGTGTACTGGAAAGACCATTAGCGCTACCAAAGTCACACATTACAGATTTGCCTCTAACCTACTGCCCCAAATCCTAAACAAAACCTCATCATGGACTTTTTGAAGAATGCCGCTGGCATGGGCGACAACAAGAACCAAGCCCCTACCGAATCCAAAGAACAGAGCTCCGGCGGAGGCTTCCTTGGAGGCATCGGCGATAAGTTCAACACAGCTGCAGGTGGTGGAAGGGAGAGCGAGAAGAACGAGGATTACCTTGACAAGGGTTCGTTTTCTTAGAAACAGACCAGCGATGCTAGGTCATAAGTGCCCAACGGAGCAGGCTGATAGTCACATAGGCATCGATGCAGCCCAGCAGTACGGATTCGGCCAAGGTGATCAGAGCAATGAGTCTGCGGTCGAGCAGGCGAAAGATGAGCAGATCTCGGATTTCATTCGCGGGCAGTACAAGAGGTATGGGCACAGTTCCAGCGTATTCTTGGATTGCAGACGCTGATGCAGACAAACAGCAAGACTGGGTCGGACATCCCAATTGCGGACAAGCCCACAAAATTCGGTAATTAAGGGGGACAATGCAAACGAGCACCGGTATGCTTGATTGCAGCACGACTTTACGAGGCATAGTTGTATGCGAACCATCATAAGATACCACTGATATTGTGCACGCTCTTGCTTTCCCGTTTTACGTGAGGGATGTGGATGAACCCAAAATTCTCTGATAGCCATCACAGCATCGCCCTCCAGCCGCCCTCGCTTTTACTGCCGGGTCTAGGCCTCTCTAACCCCAGATGGTCTACCAATTGGCCGATGTGATCGAAGCCCCAATACCCTTTTGTCTCGCCCTTGGAATTCGTGGCGACGAACCAAGGCAGTCCGAAGGCGCCGTCTTTTAGAGCTTGATCGGTGTTGGCGGATAATGCCTTCTTTACCTCGTCGGTAGTACTCTATGATCTTCGATCAGCTTCCGTTGCGTCTAGTGGTCGTGATGGTCAGTTACCTTGGTCATGATTTCTCTTGCTCCATCCTCCCCGTGGACCTCAGAAAGCAGCTTATGTAGAATATCCTTATCCACGACGTCAAGACGCCCCGCGAAAGATGCATGATAGAGAACACTGAGTGTTGCTGCTAGTCTCTCAGGTGCCGAGAGCATAATGGCGGTTAGCGCCCTCTGGACTAATATTGTGTTCTTTGGGAATCCAGGCGGCATGTCCTTATGCGTTGGTATGTCGTATAGCCGGGCCCAGCGGAGGCGGTCCCTGCTGATGAACTTGTCCTTGTCTGTATGTCATGTCAGATATCCAAAGCTCCGCATGGTCCAGGGTCGATAATATACTTTTGATATTGATAGGAGCTATATTCCCACAGGCCTTCATGATCCCTGCGAGGAAAACCGGGATGTACGTGACCTCGCATGGCTTGAATATGGGAGATGTCTAAGCAAAATTAGCATCTCCTGACACTTCCGCAAGAGACAGATAGAAGCTAGAAGCTGGTCTGAGAAGGCTTGGTGAAAACATAGCCTTTGCCCACTGGGCGTGAGAAGAAAATAGCTTCGCAACAAAGGACATGGTCTCAAGCTTGCGTGATTGAAGGCAACGACGCAACAACTTGATGACACTAGACTTACGCTGACAAGATGGAAAGCTAAGTAGGCGAAGGGGCTCACGATATCGAGATAGAGAGTGAGCTTAGGCTTTGCCATGGCTACGGTACGAATTGTAGATTACGTAGAAAATTGACGAGTTGAAGACGCGAAAACAAAGGAGAGCTGGATCATAGAGGACGGGACAATGAAGTGAAGCTTTCATATTTATAATCGCGGCCTCCACCCGCCCACGAACAAGGTGAAGCCCGTAATAAGTCTACTTTACGGCAGTTCACTTAGGATCTCCGCATTACCCGTCTTTAAGGAGCCGAGGTCCGTATTGTTCAAGACGGTAAAGCTGCTCTCTTCTATGAGCACGTGTCATTTTCGAGAAAACTCTTGACATGATGCTGGGCCCAAAAATGCTGTCTGCATAACCTTGGTTGAAAGACCTTGTTACCGTCTGATGGTAATGGTTGGTTCAGGGGGAAAGGGGTCTAGCAGGCCATCGCAATGCCAAGGCCGATCATTTGAACTAGCGTTGCTGATTCTGGATTTCCAAATTGCCCTGAACTTCAATGATTGATTCCTTTTTTGAACCTCCTATCTTGTCACAACACTTCAGGAGCAGATGGGACTGTCAATTCAGCTTCGGCAATATACCCATGTTTAGGCACCCGATGTGGCGTGTTGAAATCGGATTCGCTGCTCGTATATCTTAGCTCCTCCTTTCCCTTCAATTTCAAGCCGTTCGCCGGTCATCCCGACTCACCAAAGACTACGCCAACATGACGACGACACTAAGTAAGCGCAACCAGGCACGCAACGAGAAGACATTGCAGGAGCTCATCAAATCTGTACCTGGGAATGACAGATGCGCCGACTGTGGAGCCAAAAATCCAGGTACCCAGATCGCCTAAACCTATTGAGGAACACAATCTGACATAGTACTATAAAGGATGGGCGAGTTGGAGTGTAAGCTGGAAGCCTTCAACACCTTAAGATGTAGGATACTAATATACACCTTGCGACAATAGCTTGGAATATTTCTGTGCATGCGTTGCGCCTCACTGCACCGCAAGCTGGGCACACACATCTCGAAGGTCAAATCGCTCAGTATGGACAGCTGGTCAAACGAACAAGTCGATGTATGCATATGGGGCTTGTTATCCTAGCAGTGGTGTTGACGTTGGCGAATCAGGGTATGAAGCGCAATGGAAACATTGCTTCGAATCGAACGTACAATCCGCAGAACAAGAAGCCGCAGATTCCACTTGACGTTGATGAGGTTGACTCGGCCTTGGAAAGATTCATCAGGCAAAAGTATGATCAACAATCGTTCTCTAGCAATGCTCCTCGACCTGCGGTGCGACACGACACAGGAAGTACACGCAGTTCAGACGACCAACCGCCTCCACTCCCACCCAAACCAGGTAAACGCTTTGGCTTTGGTTTGCGTTCTGTATCCTCGGTTCTACCATTATCCAGGTCGAATCGCACGACTCCCGCTACGTCTCCAGATGGATCCACTGGTTATGGCGCCCCACCGTCACCAATCAGAGTGAACAAGCAATCAAGAGTATTTGGCGCAAGCGTCGGTGATACCAACGGGCAAGATATGGACGCCAAGCTGGGTACGCTGAGGGATATGGGCTTCTCAGACGACAGAAAGAATGCTAGTATATTGAAGGGGCTAGGGGGCAATCTTGAGCGAACACTCGAAGCACTTGTCAGACTAGGAGAGGGTAGCGCGCCCTCGTCAAGGTCAAGAACACCGGCACAGCCAAGGAATGTTGCCGTCAGTCAGCCTTTACCTTCGGTTCCTGTTACCCAAGCTCCTGCCAGGACCAATGGCGCCCACCCAGTCTCCAACGGATCGGCTTTTGCAAGCCAGATTAGCTTTCCAGGGCAATCAAGCATTCAAGGTGCTTCTACATCCCAGGAACAAAGTGACCGTAGCTTCTCCCCCGCCCCAAGCCAAGCATCGGACATGTCTTTCCATTCGACAAATCCGTTCCAACCGCGGGCTTACAACCCCTTTGAGAGTACGCACGGTCCCCAATCAGCTAATTATCTTCCGGCAAAGGCTTTCGAGAATATGTTCGTCTCGCAGCCTCTTTTTCCTAATGCAACCGGAGGATACCCTCAGCCGCAACCCCATGTCCAAGATCCTAGGATCCAGCATTCTATGACACCTCCTGTACCCCAGATACCTCAACAGCATCTTCAATCAAATCAATATGTGCAGCAAGCCCAACTAACAATGGGGAATTACAACCCTTTCATGCAAGCATCACAGCTGAATCATCCAACGCCAACGGACCCTTATGCAGCCCCAGTACAGCAGCAGAATAACGGATCCTCCTTCAACCCCTTCATGAATTTTCAGGAGACCATGATACAGTCACCCATCAGTGAACACCCACAACCGTCCATATATCAGCAGCAAGTACCACAAAGTTTCTTCCAACAGCACCAACAGCCACAGCAACCCCCTCAAAGTCTCGCTCCACAACAACCGAATGGTTCCATGACGCAACAGCCGCAGACATACCCGGGCAACTCGCACTATCAGCAACCTCAGCAGCAATACGCTCAGCTTCCACCTGCCCCACTGCAACCTCAACCAACCGGGCGCGTTGACAAGTCGAGTATCATGGCCTTATACAACTATCCGCAATTCGCTCCGCCACCTCTGAATAACATCAGTGAAGACGGTGTCATCCAGCCCTCACCGTCGAATGAAGCACCAGGACCACAATACCCGGCAGAGGTACAACCCAGGCAACCTCAGCGGAGCGTCACAATGCCAGCGCAGATGGCTTCTGGAAGTAGGAACCCCTTCCAGAGCGCAGTATCAGCCGACCCAGATACGTCGATGGCTCCGGCTATAGCGGTCAATGGGTCGGGTTCGAACAGACATGTCAGTCAGGAAAGTGTAGATATAGGAGGATTTCAGAGCGGACGGCACAGTCCAGACGCTTTCGCCAACCTAAGCGCGAGGTACGTAAGATGAGAGATGTACGAGTACAAGTATAGATGGGTGATGAAATATGGAAATTTTGCATCTGTCGGCCTCTTCGACTTCTTCTTCATCGGCTGTCATTCATTTGCTGCATCGCTTATCACCAACCCGTTGGGTTTTGCCTCGGCTCCAACCTTTCCCACGTTGTTTCTTGCTGCCTCGAATTTACCATATCCCATGCGTCTCTTCTTCCTTCATTGCCCTCTCTTCATCTTCCCTTCCATCTATCCAATCATCCCTGCTCTCGCCGGCGCACTTCCTCCCCACCCTCCAGAACAATGCCGCCCTCCTCCCCCACCCCCACCCTAACCACCCCGCTAACCCACCTCCTCTCAATCACCCACCCCATTCTCCTCGCCGGCATGGCCCACACCTCCACCACTCCCCTCGCCTCCGCCGTATCCCTCTCCGGCGGCCTCGGCGTCATCGGCGGCCTCGGCTACACCCCCCAGCAACTGCGCTCCATGATCCGCTCCCTGCAATCCACCTTCCCCCGCCCCCTCCCCTTCGGCATCGACCTCGCCCTCCCCTCCCTCGCGCCCACCGCCCGCAAAACAAACCACGACTACACGCACGGCAAGCTGCACCAGCTGATCGACGTCATCATCGACGAAGGCGCCACCCTCTTCGTCAGCGCCGTCGGCGTGCCCGACGCGGATGTCATCGAGCGGCTACACCGAGGCGGCGCGCTGGTCATGAACATGGTCGGCCACCCCCGGCACGCGGTCAAAGCGTTCGACGCGGGCGTTGATATCGTGTGCGCGCAGGGCGGGGAGGGGGGCGGCCACACGGGGGAGATCAGTGGGAATCTGCTCGTGCCTGCGTGTGTGGATGTCGCGCGGCGGTATCATCCGCCGGCGCTGAAAGGGCAGGTGGGGATGGTGGTTGCGGCGGGGGGGATATTTGATGGGAGGGGGTTGGCGGCGGCGCTGATGATGGGGGCGGTGGGGGCGTGGGTGGGGAC
>JAABUS010007107.1_pt1 | contig 13076 bp, 13 predicted proteins | sample 5560161 | NCBI WGS metagenome assembly JAABUS01 (sample SAMN10711885, study PRJNA513376) | rock metagenome | isolation source: Antarctica rocks | place: Antarctica: Victoria Land, Trio Nunatak nord | collected 2016-01-04 | reverse complement strand
TGCAGCGAAAAAGCACTCAAAAACAGCGAAATTTGAGTGTATATGAACAGTCAAATGACTTTGCAAAGACTAAATGCAAAGAGCAACGTCAATGTGAGATTATTCAATGATATACGACAAAATTTGACCAATTTACGTCAGAAACAATGTCAAATTTGCATACAGTGAATATCAAGTTGCAAAAGCATTATTGAGAACGAAAAAGTAAATCAATTGATCAAAATTACTGCTCAAGAAGTATCAGATATCAACAACATGAAAGCAATCATCATAAGCTTCGTCAAAAAGCAAATTTGCAAAGAGATGAAATTACAATAATTAAAAATCTGAAAAATCAGTATCAAAAGATCATATCAAATGTGAATTTAAATCATAAATCACTAAAAGAGCTGAGAAAAATTGATAGATTAACGTTTTCAATCTTTATTCAGCTGAAAATGAAACATGATTATTTCAAGAGTTATTTGCATCAATTATCAGAGAATAATTCAAACAAATGTTATGAAATATGCAATGCAAGGCAAACGTCGAAGCATTTACTGCTGAACTGCAGATATTATAAAGCAAAGCAGAAAAAGCTTAAGAAAAAAGCTCAGCTCAAAAATACAGACATTATATTGACACTGTTCATCATCAAGATTGAAAGAATTGCAACATTAAAGTATTTGAAAAATACTTGAATTACGATGAGAAAATGACTATTAGAAATGAAAGAGTAGAACGCGAAGAATGCGAAGAGACGAAGAAAAATGAAAGTACGATTGCGAGAGTTTGAGCGAGAGCGCTTGTATGTGCAAACTATCAATATGATTGATCAATAAAAAGATATAAAGTAGCGACTTTGATCAGATTATATGTAACGTAGCACACACACAGCGTCTAGACAGTGTCATAGTCATAGACTGCATGCACTTAATAAAGAAAAAGAAAAAAATTTGTTTAAACATCATTACTATGACTAAAAGCTTCTGATCATATGTTTCATAATTTCTTTCAACGTTTATCATCATTCTGAATCAGAATGCAATTAAATGTCATTAATCTTCATCATCTGACTGAAACAAAATACTCATGACTACATAGTTGAATGCATCAATCTCAATGTGTATATATTGCTCTGAATCTAAGTATCTTAATATAAATGCTTTCATAAAGACGTCATAAAGCTGATTAAATGCTTGTTTCACTTCATTTAATTATAAAAATGAGTTTATTTTTACATTTTTTACACTATCTTTCAGCAATTCTGTTAAAGACTTTGCTATCTGAAAGTAGTGATGTATAAAATGTTGATAGAAATTAATGAATCTCAGAAAAACTTATATTTCTTAATACATCTTTGATCTGAATCATGTTTTGATAATGTTTACTTTACTTAAATTCATCAAAACATTTTCTGTGAATATGATAAATTTTAGAAAGTTCACTTTAGTGATGAAGAATGCACACTTCTTCAAGCTAACATATAGCTTGAACTTTCTTAGTCTCTTCAAAATCTGCTTCATATGATTTACGTGATTAATCTTCTCTACAAAGAAAATTAGAATGTCATTCAAATAAATAATATAAAAGTCATTTAAAAACTTTGTTAAGATTTTATTAATATAAGTCTGAAAGATAATAAATGCATTGATCAAATTAAATGACATAATCATATATTTGAAGTGATCATAATGAGTATGAAACATTATTTTTCACTCATCTTCATACTGAATTCTGAAATGATGATACATATTCTTCAAATTTAATTTAGTGAACTGCTTGACTTAATTGAGTCTGTTTAAAGTTTCATTAATTAAAGACAGTGAATGATGATTCTTGATAATGATCTTATTCAGATCTCAATAGTTCATGCATAAATAAAGATTATCATTCTTTTTAAGAATGAATAAAATAAATATATCAGTTGAGTTGATGAAGTACTTAATTCATTCTTTTGCTAAAACATCATTTAAATACTGTTTCAGAGTCATTAACTTTGTGTTCAACAAATTATACAATGATTCATATGATGATTCTGCAGTGATTTCGATTGCATGATCATGATTTTCATTCAAAGACAATTTGTCTGCACTTTTTATTAAGAATACATCTTTGTATTCTTTCAATTCAACGAGTAAAATCTGTGTTTCAAGCACATTTGTGATACAACTCATCATGTTATTCATTGCTTTCACTTAATGTTCAATGATCAATTCTTTAACAACGTTGATCATAATAAAAGCATACACAGTAAACTCATTTTGTAAAGCTTTTACAAAATCTTCTGCAATAAATAACTTGAATGCATGCTGTGAAACGACAAGATCTCTTTACGTAAAACTGCGTAGTAAAAGATAATAAGATAATACTTTATTGATGATAGAACTAATTGTTAAGAAATGAAAGCGAAAGCTTGCAGAGTTTTCATCTTTTGTCAAGTTGTTATCTTTATTCATTCATTAATTTCTTTGATCTAATCTTGCAAGCTAGTCTTGCAGACACGCATCATTCATAGTCAATGAGATGCATTCTCACAACTGCATCTTCTTTTAAAGACTTGATCTCTGAATCTTCATAGCATTGTATTGTCTTCTTGTAGCTGATAGCATAATCATGACTTTTTCAACATTTTAGCATCTGTGTAAAAGTGTCATAAATTAATTATGTTAACAAGCATAAACAAAGCTAGTGCAAGATTGTTGATATCAACTCTTCAGCTTTGCTTTCTTTCTTTCTTTCTTTTCTTCTTGTCTCGTCTCAACATATTCTTTCGTGAGTACTGCTTTTTCAAACTGACGAAGCATGAGATTTGCTATGTGTATCTTGCATAGCTCGCAGCTCATAATATGAGTTTCTTTCGTTGCAACGTTGTTGTGATGCAAGTCAGCTCATGAGTTAACATGAATGACATAGCAGTATCAACATCATCATCATTATCATCATTATTATTATAAGTAGCAGCATTTGCGCTCATCAAGATCATGCTAACATGCTTGCGAAATCTGCTCATTTTCTTGAAATGTACATTTCTCTTTATGTCATCATCATTGCAACGTCTTGTTACGAGTGTATTGAGATTAAATAAAGTTTTCTAGTCAATAAGCTTTATAGATTTTGACTTATGTTAAATCTCTAGCTTCAACACTCTATTCTAGCGCTTTCAATACTTGAGCAAACCTGCTTCGCTTTCTTTGTTTTGCTCTACTATAGATACAGCTCGAAACTCTCTTGAATTTCTTCTGTATTCTTAATATTCTAGTTATAGCTATCTCTATTGATTAAACATTTTATTCAGCTACGCACTATCTCGCTGCAGTGTGATTAGATTCTAGGCATGATCTCAACATTATATTAAGAATTCGTGAATCATATGATACTGATATCAAGACTCGTTCAAGATACTTGACTAGAATAGAATAAGTCTAAAGAAATCTGTTTATCTGATGATTGACGCAATTGAAAGACAGAACAACATCAGAGAATCAATAGAATCAATGACTTAAAGAACTGTTAAATTGCTAGAGAATCTATTGCTCATTAAGTAGCATTGATTCACTCAATCAATAGAATCAACGAGAACATACAGTCATTGATTGCTAGAGAATCATCAAATCTCTCTTTCTCTCAAAAAAGCTTGTGAATCAGTCAAGTTGAAATAATCTGTGTCAACAAACTCTGTTCAATAGTCGATCTTTTCAATGAGCAAGTTGACTAGTGAGTCTGCTTCAATAATACTCTTCGTCAATGCAATAACATATCTACTCTCATCACTCTATCTATCAGTGAATCGATCTATCTCACGTTCACGTGCAACTAGTGAGTCTGCTTCAAGAGCAAGTCAATAGTCAATCTCTTCAATGAGCAAGTCGACTAGTGAGTCTGCTTCAATGATCACTTTATCTTACATAGTGAGTCTGTTACAATAGACATTTGACAAATTGATTTGAATCAATAGAAAGATTGATAGAAAGACAGACATCAAAACTCTACGTCAATGCTATGAACTACACTACAAGTCATAGAGACATGACTTTTAAAGAGAAAAAGATAATGTTATGAGTGTGTCGAGATTGAATAAAGTTTTCTAGTCAATAAGCTCTAGAAGTTTTGACTCATGTTAAATCTCTAGCCTCGACACTTTATTTTAGCGCTTTCAATACTCAAGCAAATCTGCTTCGCTTTCTTTGTTTTGCTCTACTATAGATACAGCTCGAAACTTTCTTTGATTTCTTCTGTATTCTTAATATTCTAGTTATAGCTATCTTTATTGATCAAACATTCTATTCAGCTACGCACTATCTCGCTGCAGTGTGATTAGATTCTAAACATGATCTCAACACGTCTGTCACGTCTGCTTCTTCTGCTTTCTTCACGTTTGCTGCATTGATTACTGAACTTACAACTTCTGATAAACATATTTATCTTTGCATGTTCAATAAATGCTGATGTATGTTAAATCATCATGATCAGAAGATCTGATGCTGTTGCTGCGTTTATCATCTGAGCGTAGTGACAATTCACATGTGTCGTGTTCTCATTGAATGTGCTCGCAAATGCAAGTATTGCTTTGAAGAAAAGCACAATTACGTGATGAATTTAGTCTTGTGTCTTTTTCAGCTGATGATGCATCACGCTGCGTGAACGATAACTCAACATTTCATCACTCATGCTTGAGATAATCTTGCTCTTTATCTTTAACAATGAAAGAGTGAGTAGTTTTTTCTCTCAGCATGTGAGATTGTATTTAACAGTTGAGTAGAAATTCTCATTTCTCTCGTTTTCATCACTTTTTATTGTCATCACGTTACTTTGTCTTCATCTCGTAAGTATTGACTGAAGCAAGTAATGCATGATGAGATTCACTGATGAATAAATAATTCTTTTCTTCACTTCAACGTTCTTGCTTGCAATCATTGATCACTTCTTTTCTCCATTCTTTCACAGCATTCATCATTTTCTTTTTTAGAAAACATATGTTGCATGAAATTTTATAATTGTAGTTTAGTATCAACTTTTTAAACTCACGTCTTTGCGCTTTTGATATTCTTTCAATCATGACTCTTACATGATCTGTCTTTCTTTTTTTTCTTTGACTTCTTCACAGTTAACTGATGTACTTGTCTTTCTATCTCATAGTTCTCAATGATCTTCTTCGCATTGCTAAGATTTTTCATTGATTCTCAGAAGTTTTCATAGAAAAATGAATCAGCTCATTGAACTAAGTATTTAATCTTTTCTTTCTTGATTCACTGATCAAGTATCTTTTTTATCTTTCATTTCTCTTTCTCTTCTATGAGAATAATTTGCGACTTCGAATTCTCGTCACGCAAGTGTCAGAATTTCAATAAAAAGACATGAAAAATCAAGTGAATTGTATCATATCTCTCAGATAGTTCAAGCTTATACGCTTGCATGTTGATCTTCTTCAATATTCTGAATGATCTCAATTGTTTGTAATCAATCTTTTTCTTTGATTGAAGTGTATGAATGTTTATACTTTGCAAAAGCACTTTGTCTTTCATTTGAAAACTTGCAGCTTTATAATGAGCATTATAATACTTTGCTTGCTGCTCTGCTACTTATTTTCATAGTTTTCTTAAATGTTTTCTGATACTTCATAGTTATTCTGCTCACTTTATAGTTAAGAATGTCTTTTTCTTTAAAGTTCTGTTCTCAGATGTTTTTGCAAAGCTCGCAATGTATTTCTTTAGAAGTTCATGTGAAGTTTTTTTAATACTAGCATGTACACTGTTGTTATATGCAAACATCATCATTGACAAAAGCTCTGATTAGTTATTCATCTTGTAATTGAAATACACTTGCAAATAATGCTCAAGCATCTGATTCTGTCTTTCTGTTTAATTATTGATTTGCAAACGAAACGCAGTGCTTAGCTTTTGCTTCACTTCAAGATATCAACATAAAGTGATTCAGAAATGATTAATAAACAGTAAGTCTTAATTTGATATAATGCTTCACATCATTTCATGCTGAGATATGAATTTTCGTCATAGCAGATTCATAAGTCTTTTGACGTTCAAATCTTTGATCATCGAAATATAAATTGTGTGCTTAATCAACTTATTTATTATTATCAATATAACATTGCTTGTTTTTTCAATGTATGAATTCTTTGCAGAAAGCATGTCTGTTATGAAATTCATGATCATCATGTGAAATGAATCTACATTCTCTGAAGATATAAACATCAGCTTTTCATAGAGCTTATGATGATGCACTTGCATTCATTAACAGTCTGAATAAATGTAAACATATTTCGTCATCTCTTTGAGCATTTTCAATCAGTAATATTTTCTTCTTATTGCAGTCTTAATACGAACGTATGCAAAATGATCTGTCTCAAGATCATCATGATTCATACGCAGAATCTTATTTCTTGTAACAGAGTCATTGAATACATAAATTGCAAGATCACGACGTAACAGTTCATCATTCTTCATACTTCATTTCAAAAGCTTATTCTTTCTAGATGTGAATTGTTGATGTCACTTCTCATTTGCAACAAAGATGTTTCTTTGTTGTAACTTCATCAGTCACGTAGTCATTGATTCACTCATTTTCAAATAAAATCTCTTCAACTTCATAATTTGATAAATCAGAAGTTGAAATGACACAGTGTTTAAAATTCTGCAAGATTTAGCGAGTATTTTCTCATTTAAACACATGACTTGAGTATCTGCAATGACTATGTCATTCAGTTGCATCATTAATGCTGCAAGTTTGATCGCTGTCAAAACTTCTTCATTCTTTAGCAGCTCAGATTGACATTTCTGATTGTGAAGTTTGTTTCACAAAGTAGATAGAAAATAATCATTATTCTTCTCACTATCATTCAATTTTATGATGTTGAATCTTCTTGATGATGCATTCGCAAAGTTTAATTTGTCTCTGCAATATTTTATATGAAAGTCAAATGCAGTTAATTTCTCAGTTTAATGCATCTGTCATATGTTGAGCTTCTTCATCATCATAAAGTAACGAAAATTATTGTGATCTGTTATCACATATATGAATCACTTGCTATTCTGAAGATAATGTTGTCAGTTCTTAAAATCAAGAACTATAGCATACAGCTTTTTATCATGCATGTCTTATTATACTTCAGCTTCTTTGAACTTATAACTATAGTATGCAATGAAATGTCATTGATCAGTCTTGCTCTTCTAACTAAGTATCTCTTCAACTTCGTGATTGAATGCATTGATCTTCATGCAAAGATCTGCATCTCAATCATAGTGTTTCAAAATGAAAACATTGATAAAGACTGCTTTCAATCTTTCAAAAGTTTTTCTTACTTTCAACATCATTGCAAAGAGTAAATGCATCATCTTCTTCTTTGCATTCTTGATTAAATTTGTTAAGAACATGATGATTTGAAAGAACTTTCTTATAAATCATCAATAAAATCTCATAAATCTCAAAAATATGAGAATATTCTTTGCAGACTTGAGCTCAGATCAGCTAGTGATTATGTCGATACAAGACTGTTTCATCTGAATATTTCTTCACTTTATCATGAATCTCAGAAAGATAACTTCACTATGATTAAAAGTGCATTTCAACAGCTTGACATACAATTAATATTTCAGTAGCGCGCAAAGAATTTTATGCACATGCTCTCAATGCTGTTCTTTCATCTCAAAGTATACTAAGATATTATTTAAATATATCACGCAGCAAATATTCATGAATAACTTAAGTGCATGATTTACATAGAACTGAAAGATTGTAGAAGCATTTGTCAGTTCAAAGAACATCATCTGATACTTAAACTGATCATAGCATGTATGAAAAGTTGTTTTTCATTCATCATTCTTGCGAATTTGAATGCGATGATAAATGTTGCAAATATCAATTTTGATAAAGTGTCTTGCATGAGCAAAGCAATTCAGCGTCTCAAATAGTAAAGACAATGAGTAATTGTTCTTTACTGTTATTTCATTGAGATCATGATAGTTCATGTATAAACAAAAACTTTCGTTCAACTTCTTTACAAACAACACAGATGCTTCTGCAGAACTACTTGATGAATGAATTCATTTCTTCTTTAATGCATTCTTTAAATAATCTCATATTGCAGCGAACTCATCTTGTATCATCTTATAAATAGACTCAATGTGAGACATTTTGCTCTTCATCAGATCAATGAGATGTTTCATCTGATTATGCATGTTCAAACTATTAGAAAGAATTTTAGAAAACACTTTCTTGAAATCTTGAATAGCAAAGAATATCTTTGATTCTTTCACTTGAAGCGCATTGCATCTTGCAATCTGATGATCTGTATTCTGCAATAAGTCATCTGTAGATAGCAGCTGATAAAGCAAAGTTACATAAGTCTTTCTTCTTTTCTTAGTTGTAAGCATTATCAGCTCGACAAATTTTAATATTTTGCACAGACTAACTTGTATTTGCTTTGCACGCTGAGTGCTGTTTTCTTGATATAATCAACAACGTTTGTGTCAATGAATATTCAAGTTAGTCTCATCTAATCATGAATAATCAAGAATCATATCATATTCTTGCATGTTCATAGCATGAAATTCAGTGTTTCAGCTCTTGCGAACTTTCTTATGATCAATCAACTCAATATTGATCTGATGTATATCATAACAAAGAATTCAATGATCATTAATTGTTTAAATCTGTTTCAGAGTTGCATGATTCTTCAATAACTTATGCTTTTTTACTCATGATTACAATATAAAATTTCGCTCAATCTCAGAATCAATAAAACAGTGAGCTTTACGCATTTTCTCAAAGACATTTGTCAGTACTGATATCATCAATGCACGTGACAATCATCTTTTTGTAGTTATATTTAATGATTTGATGATGAACATCAGACTTTCTCTTTTTTCGTCTTTTTATCATGATTGCGAGTCTTTTGTCTGAATGCATAATTGAGACACATTGAATTATTGATCTTGTGTTTCATCTTCTTGCATGATTAGCATATAAGATTGAATGAAGCAGCATTTTGCTTGAACTCATTGAACTTGAGTGTTGCATTGTTTTTAGATTGCATGCTTAAAGCAGAGAACTTCGAATTCTTCATTGTAACGACAGACTTCGTCTTTTCATGCGAGAATTAAAAACTCTTCTGAGACGTTGCATTCTCACTTTGCTGCAAATGTAACTTTGACAATGTATCAATGTTTTGCAAATGCAAGTCAATGTTTATAAAATGCTTTAGCAGATCAACATAATTGATAAAGATGTATGAAATGCAAAGAAACTCATTCATGATGATTTTGTTAATCTTCATTCATGATGATTTTGTTAATCTTCATTCATAAGTACATCATGCAAGTCTTGTTGAATATATGATAGTTCAGATCTGCATACAGTCTGATAAGATATTACTCAAAATTTGTGATGCTTTGATCAACTTGCTGCTTTGCAGTCTTAAGTCAATATTTTATTTGAAAGTTATGAATTTCAGAATTGTTAAGTTTAATACACAAGTATTCAGTGTAGTACTTTCAGTTGAATATCTCATTATGATTATGCATGCTCATCACATGATCTTGTCACTGATTGCAAGACTTCTTTGACAAGTATGACATAAATTATTGCAGCTTCTCTTCTTTCGTGATGAAATCAGATGATGTCATGACTATGAAGTCTTTGCAATCTTGCAGTCAGAACATCAAGAAATCATAGTTCATGATGCTTTGCTTTTTAGACTCGCGAAATCGATTAATACGTTTGCGTGCATCACTTTAATAGTGATTATCACTATGTTGATGTCAATGATCAGAAATTGATTGAGTCTTTCGCTTGAGTTTCAATACATGAAGTTGCAAAACAAGCAGTACATTTTGCATCTTTAGATTCTTTAACTGCTTGCGTACTTCGCTTGCTGATTGTCAAAAAATATGATCTGTCTGTTCATTAAATTCTTGCAACTTAAACTTCTCATCTGCATGTTTGAATGCGTGATTCTCAGATCTGTTCTGATGAGACGATGAATTCTCAATGTGAAAGAAGTTATCACTTCTTTCGATCATGCAACTTTTAGTGAGTCGTTGCGCATTTGACATCTTTTACTGAGCAGCTTCGTGCGAATGAAGCAATTAAAACTGTGAGATGACAAGATCTCTTTACATGAAACTGCATAATAGAAGATAATAAGATAGTACTTTATTGATAATAAAACTAATTGCTAAGAAATAAAAGCAAGAACTTGCAGAGTTTTCATCTTCTATCAAGTTATTATCTCTATTCACTCATTAGTCTCTTTGATCTAATCTTGCGAGCTAGTCTTGCAAACATGCATTGTTCATAGTTAATGAGATGCATTTTCACACATGCTCATTTATATTGAAACATTATGTTCTTGCAGTTATGTTTATTTGAATACGCTTGAATTGCATATTTAACATGCTTAAGATCAAGAAAGATTCTTTCTTGTTGATAGCATAAAAGATACTTATATCTTTCTTTTCTATCTCTCAGCTGTCTATAAGTTGATAATGCACATCATAGATGTTATAGTAATAAACACTCTGATCATTCATTCAGATAAATCTTGAGAGATTAATGTTCAGCAATGATATACTCTGCTCAATGATAAAATGTTGACTAATCATATTCATCTCAGCGTTGATATTTATGTAAATCTTCATTTCTATCTTCTGATTTCTCTGAATTACATGCTTTTTATATATAAAAGTCTTTATGAAGAGAACTTCTTGTTTTTCTCTTGATGATTTGAAGCATTCATTGAAAGTTTGTCTTTTTTTGAAATCTTGAAATGACTTGTATGCAATATTGAATCAATGAATACTCAATTTACATCAGACTCTTTTGATTTATTCTTGATTTATTCATTTTTATAATCAGTAAAGTAATGATTCTTTTGATTATACATATAACATATTATGTTGAATAAATTCTTGCTATAACATGATGAAGCATATGAACTTATTTTTAATGAAGAATCAAATTTAGTTGATTAATGAGATTTTTTTCACTTTGAATGAGTCTTCTTATTGATTTTATCTCAATCATGCAAGTTCTTATCTTGAAATCATTTCAACAACAAGATGTGTTCTTTTTGCAAATTTGTTTTCAATCGAGCAATAAAATCAATTAATGCATTTCATGTAGTAAAGATTGACTGAACATTAGTAATAATCACATACAGCTCAAATTTCAACTTGATGAATAAATGAGCTTGCTTATGCTCATTACTATACAATGAAAGTTGATGTTTCAAAGTGCTCAGATAAATTGCAAACATTCATATCATCTGATCTGAATGTTATGATGTATTTGCATATTGCTGAGTCACATTTATGTCTTGATTCATTGAGTTTTTGATTATGTTCAAAAAAAGTCAATAAAATTGAATCACATCTGCTGAGTTGCAAACATAGTCTCTTCATGATCAAATCAAAGTTTCTTTGATTCATTTTTAAAATAAATCATGCAGTATAAAATCTTTTTCTCTTTTTTATTTATTTCTTCAAGTTTTACATGCTTATGCAATCTAAGACTATGAAACACGATGCTATTTATTTAGATAGTAACACTAAAGCGCTGTGTATATGCTAAATTACATGTAATCTAGTCAAAGTTGATGCAGTATATCTTCTTATTGAGCAGTCAGATTGTTAAAATGCACATATGAGCGTGTAAACTGTTTATATAATCAAATGATCATATAAACAACTTGAAATTGTAAAAGCTAATCACTTTGACGTAAACTTTTGAATTTGCATTTAATCATCTGAAGAATAAATGATCTTTGATTTATGTATGTGAAAGCTGATCACTTTGATGTAAGCTTTCAAATTCGCTGTTTGATCATTTAGCTGAGCGAGTTAAACAAGCTTTGATCTATGTATGAAAGTTGATCACTTTGACGTGAGCTTTCAAATTTGCTGTTTGATCATTTAGCTGAGCGAGCTAGACGAATTTTGATCTATGTGCAAAAGCTGATCACTTCAACGTAAGCTTTCAAATTTGCATTTGATTATCTGAAAAGTAGATGATCTTTGATCTATGTATATGAAAGCTGATCACTTTGACGTAAGCTTTTGAATTCACTGTTTGATCATTTAGCTGAGCGAGCTAAATGAGCTTTGATCTATGTACGAAAGCTGATCACTTCAACGTGAACTTTTGAATTTGCTGTTTGATCATCTAGCTAAGCGAGCTAGATGAGTTTGATCTATGTGCGAAAGCTGATCATCTCAACGTAAGCTTTCAAGTTTGCTGTTTAATTATTTAGCTAAATGAGCTAAACAAGCTTTGATTTATGTATGAAAGTTGATCACTTCGACGTAAGCTTTTGAATTTGCTGTTTGATCATTTAGCTGAGCGAGTTGAATGAACTTTGATTTATGTATATGAAAGTCAATCACTTTGATGTGAGCTTTCATTCGCTGTTTGATCATTTAGCTGAATGAGCTAAATGAGCTTTTGATTTATGTAATTGAAAGCTGATCACTTCAATATAAGCTTTTGAATTTGCTGTTTGATCATTTTGCTGAGTGAGTTAAATGAACTTTAATTTATATAACTGAAAGCTGATCACTGTTACGAGCGTATCAAGGCTGAACAAGGCTGAAGCTCTAATCAATTCGCAGTGAACGCTTGCGAGTTCTCTGCGTAATGATTAGAGCTAATCAGCAAGCTAGTCAGATATGACTCAGATATGACTCAGATATGACTCAACACTCTTTTTCTTTCTCAACACTCTTTTCTTTCACCAACATCTTGTTCATTTACATCACATTCTTTTCATGTCACAAACACATTTCTTTCAAGCCTAGCGCAGTCTCTGAACATTACATAAATAGAAGCTCTTGTATCAATCTTCTTCTGTATTCTTAATATTCAGTTATAGCTATCTCTAAAGATCAAGCACTATTCAACCCTGACTTTCGCTGATTGACTCATCTAGGCACGATTCTGACATTATATTAAGAATTCGTTAATCACATGATACTGATCTCATTACTCATTCAACATACTTGTACAGACAGAATGAGTCTAAAGAAATTCATTTACCTGATGATCGACGCAATCAAAAGACTGAACAACACTAGAAAGTTTGATAA
>JAABUS010007106.1_pt1 | contig 13079 bp, 14 predicted proteins | sample 5560161 | NCBI WGS metagenome assembly JAABUS01 (sample SAMN10711885, study PRJNA513376) | rock metagenome | isolation source: Antarctica rocks | place: Antarctica: Victoria Land, Trio Nunatak nord | collected 2016-01-04 | reverse complement strand
CCCGCGGTGGTCAGCCCTCCCGCGGTGCCCAGCCCTCCCGCGGTGGTCAGGCCTCCCGCGGTGGTCAGGCCTCCCGCGGTGGTCAGCCCTCCCGCGGTGGTCAGCCCTCCCGCGGTGGTCAGCCCTCCGGCAGTGCCCAGCCCTCCCGCGGTGGTCAGGCCTCCCGCGGTGGTCAGCCCTCCCGCAGTACACAGTCGACGCGCAGTGGCCAGCCGTCTGCGGGCGGCCAGACCGCCCGCGGCGGTCAGCGTGCGCGCAGTGATCCGCCCTCGCGTGCCGCCGGGTCGGGCGGGCAGGGCCGTACCCCCCGCGATCCGCAGACTCGGGCCGGCACGTCGTCCGGGCAGGCGGGACCTGCAAGGACTCGGGACAGCCCGGTCGGTGCTTCGCGACCCCGCGGTGCGGCGCGAAGTGGCGCCGGGGCGGCGGACACGCGTCCCACCCGCTCTCCTCGTCCCACGGGGTCCCGGCCACCCGGCGACAGCCGCGCGCCCGAACGCCGTACGACCCAGGATCGCGCCGCCGGCGCGGGTTCAGGCGGCACCCGGGACGATCGCGGTCGGACCGCTGCGTCGCGTCGGGAGGAGGGGCCGGGTGCTCGGTCACGGGCCGGTGATCGTTCGTCCCCACCCCGCACTGCCGGTGGGGGGGCACGTAACGCAGCTCCGCGGCGCGGCGGCGCAGCGGCCGGTCGCGCGAACCATCGGTCCGGTCGCGTAAACGGGCCCGACCGAAGCTCGGATCGACCCGCACCGCCCCGTACGTCGGTCGCACCGGCCACCGAGCCGCCACCGCCGTCGGACGTCGACGTGCGGCGGCTGGGCGACGATGTCCGCACCGAACTGTCCGGGTTGACTGCCGACAATGCCGATCGGGTGGCCCGGCACCTGGTGGCCGCCGGTGATCTGCTTGAGGTCGACCCGCAACTGGCCCTGGAGCATGCGCGCGCGGCCCGCCGTACGGCCGGCCGACTTCCGGCAGTGCGTGAAGCGGTGGGGCTCGCGGCGTACGTGAGCGCAGAGTGGCAGGAGGCGCTGACCGAGCTGCGCGCCGTCCGCCGGATGACCGGTGACCCCCGCCACCTGCCGCTGCTCGCCGACTGCGAGCGCGGGCTCGGCCGGCCCGAACGTGCGCTGGACCTGGCCGTGTCGGCCGACGTCCAGCGCCTCGACGCGGCAGCCCGGACTGAGTTGCGGATCGTGCAGGCCGGCGCGCGCCGCGATCTCGGGCAACTCGATGCGGCCCTGCTGGTCTTGCAGGATGCGGGGGTCAACGCCACTGAACTGCACCCGTGGACCGTTCGGCTCTGGTACGCCTATGCGGATCTGCTGATGGCCGCAGGCCGTCCGGACCAGGCAAGGCGATGGTTCGAAGCGGTGATCGCGGCCGACGAGGACGACGGCACCGACGCGGCCGAGCGGCTGGCAACCCTCGGCGGCTGAGTCGAGTGGGCCGGCGCTGTCCACAGAGCGGTCCAGTCGTCCACAGCCTTGCGTCGGCACTGGTGGGCCCTCTCGTCCCGGCGCAGGCTGAACTCGTTCGCAACGACTAGATCGGGAGCAGCTGATGAGCCTGGCGGTCATCCATCGCAATGACGTGACGCTCGTAGGCCGGCTGTCCGCCGCGGCGACGGAGCGAACCTTGCCCAGCGGCGATCTCGTCGTGTCCTGGCGCGTGGTCGTGCAGCGTCCACCGGACGCTCGTCGCAGCACCATCACCGTCGACACCATCGATTGCGTCGCCCGGACGCCGGCCCTGGGACGGCGGGCCCTCAGCTGGCTGCCCGGGGACACGATGGAGATGACGGGGGCGCTACGCCGACGGTTCTGGCGGGGCCAGGGCGGGGTGCGCAGCCGCTACGAGGTCGAGGTGGCCGGCGCCCGGCGGGTCGCCCGCAGCGCGACGGGAGGTGGTGCTCAGAGCTCGTCGGCGTAGCAGCGCAGCAGCAGCCCGGTCCGTGGCTTCGGGACGAACAGGGTGGACTTGCGAGGCATCCGTTCTCCGGCGCGGGCCACGGCAAGCACGCTGTCGGCCGGTGTGGGGCTCAGCAGCAGCGCCGTGCCGCCGGCCCGCACCGCTGCCAGGGTGCTCGGCAGGTCGTGACCGAACCGGACCGCGCCCTCGTCGTCCGGGAGCTGCCAGAGGGCGCCGATCAGCAGGGCGTGCGCGAGGGTCACGTCCAGGTCACGCCAGGCCGCGGAGTGCCCGGGGTCGACCGTGGCTGCGACCGCTGCCGGGTCGGGATGGCGCAGGATGTGCCAGGACCGGCCGTCGGTGAGGGCGAAGGTGCCGCGCTCGAGTCCGGCCAGCAACTGCGCAGGGCCTCCGGCGGGGACCGGTGTCGCGATGATGTCGAAGACCGGCGCGGCCTGCTCCAACGCATCCGCGAGGCGCAGGGTCGGCAGGATCCGGTGGATCGCCTTGACCCGCGGCCCGTGTACGCCGGTGGCCACGAGGTAGGCCAGGCCGCGGTCCCACGGACGCCCGCCACCGTCCTGGCCGGAGCGTTCTCGCCGTAGTTGCTGGTTGAGCAGGTAGCCGGCGTAGCGGTGATGGCCGTCGGCGATCACCGCGGTTCGACCGCCCAGGTCCGCCGCGACGGTGGTCAGCGCCGACGGGTCGGTGATCGGCCAGACCCGATGCAGTACGCCGTCGTCGCCGAGGATCTGCAGGAGCGGCTCCTCCTGTGTGTGGCGGCGGGCTACGTCGTCGGCGGGGCCGCCGCCGTCGTAGACCAAGACGATCGGCTCGAAGTTGGCCCCGGTCGCCTCGGTCAACGCCAGTCGGTCCCGAACGGGGCCCGGCATGGTGTCCTCGTGCGGCAAGATCACCCCTTCCGAGGCGGCGTGCAGACCGACGGCTCCGACCAGCCCGCGCGTGCTGGAACTGCCGTCTGACATCTCGTAGACGTAGAGCGCGGGCGCCCGGTCCACGATCAGCACCCCGCTCGCCCGCCAGTCGGCCAGGGTGCGCGCCGCCCGTGCATAGGCGTCGTCACCCGTTCGGGGGTCCGGTCGTGGAAGGATGAGCCGCACGACGTTGTACGGATCGGCCCGCTCCAGAGCAACCCGGCTCGGTGTGTCGATGAGGTCGTACGCCGGTGAGGTAAGCCGAGCGAGCACGGACCGGTCCGTAGTCGCATAACGAACCGCCCGGAAGGGCGACAGGACCAGGCCGGAGGGAGGGGCGTCGGACGGGCCGGCAGGTAGCGGCTCGGGTCCAGGCACGCACGCATCCTAGGAGCCTCGGCCGGTTGCGACCGGGCGCGAGAAGAGGGAGGACCGCCGATGACCCGTCCAGGCGAAAGCCGAACCGGCGAGCACGAGGCCGACAGCGACTATTACGGGCAGGCCCCGGCTCGCCGCCCCTTCGACGACCTTCCGCCGCCACCGCCCGACGTGGTGCCGCAGGGCGAGGTCTACGACTGGTACATCCGCGGCCTGGATCTGCTCGGCGAGGGCAACCCGGCGGCGGCCGTCGTCCTGCTCGGCCACGCCACCGAGGCCGAGCCCGAGTCCCGCAGCGTGCGCGAGGCGCTCGCCCGCGCCCAGTTCGACGCCGGGCTCTACGACGAGGCGGTCGCCAGCTTCGAATGGATCATCGGTGTCAACCCGGCCGACGACTACGCGCAGTTCGGCCTGGGGCTGGCTGCGGCCAGCATCGGCGACCTCGCTACCGCCGTCGAGCACTTGGCACTGGCTGCGGCCATGCGCCCCGACGTGACGCACTACGGCACCGCGCTGCGCGGCGCCCGCGCCGCCCTCACCGCCAAACGGTGACCGAGCGCGCCGCGCCCGGTAGCAGCGCCGGGCTGCGCGCCGCACAGCTTCCGCTCTGCGAGCTGTACGACGTCGCCCTGCTCGACCTGGACGGCGTGGTCTACCTCGGCACCGACGCGGTGCCGGGCGCCGCCGAACACCTCGCCGCGACGGTGCAATCGGGGATGCGGCTGGGATTCGTCACCAACAACGCCTCCCGCACCCCGGCAGAGGTGGCCGCCCAGCTGACCCGGCTCGGCGTACCGGCCGGTGACGATCAGGTCGTCACCAGCGCCCAGACGGCCGCCCGGGTGCTGTCCGACCGACTCCCGGCGGCGGCCCGCGTCCTGGTCGTCGGTACCGACGCCCTCGTCGAGCAGGTGAACTCCCGGGGGCTGACCGCCGCACGCGACCTCGCCCGGCCGGTGGCCGCCGTCGTCCAGGGATTCTCCCCCCACACCGGCTGGCAGCAGCTGGCCGCGGCCAGCCGGGCCGTCCGCGACGGTGCCTGGTGGGTGGCTACCAACGCCGACCTCACCGTTCCCTCCGTGCACGGTGCGCTACCGGGCAACGGGTCCTTCCTCGCCGCCGTGACCGCCGCCACCGGGCTCACGCCGGAGGTCACCGGCAAGCCCGAGCCGGCCATGCACATCGAATGCCTCCAGCGGCTACGCGCCACCCACCCCCTGGTCGTCGGGGACCGGCTGGACACCGACATCGAGGGCGCCGCCAGGGTCGGCTGCCCCAGCCTGCTCGTGCTCACCGGTGTCACCCGCCCCGTGGACCTCCTCTCCGCACCGGCGGAGCACCGCCCCACCTACCTTGCGGCCGACCTGTCCGGTCTGCGGGCACCGCACCCGGTCATCACCGCGCAGGCAGGCGGGTGGCGGTGCGGCGGCTGGCTGGTCAGAACCGAGCGGTCCTTGACGTTGACCGGAGCCGGCAACGCGATAGACGCATTGCGAGCGCTGTGCGCGGCAGCCTGGGCCGAGGGCCCAGCACCGGTGCGTGCCTGCGGTTCCGCGGCCGAGGCGGCGTTGGCCGGCTTCGGCATCGACGCGGGTTGAGCGACTCAGAGCAGTGTGCGCAGCCGCAGCAGATCCGTGATGCTCGCGTGCACCCCCAGCCGGCCGCTTGCCCACGCGCCGGCGAAGCCGAGCGAACCGTCGACCAGGCCGAGCAGGTCGTCGCTGGAGGTGGCCAGCGTGATATTCGCGCCGCGGCTGTCCGTGACGGCGATCCGCCGCACGTCGTGCAGCGAACCGTCGTGCAGATCGCCGGCGAAGGCGACATCGAGGTCGGCCACCCGGCAGATCACCGAGCGGAGCAGCGAGCGCTCGTTGCGACCGGCCGCCTCGGCGAGGATCGCGGACAACTCGTGCAGCGCCTTCTCGCACTCCTGCAGGCTGGCCACGACCACCTCCTCCGCCGCAGGCTATCCCGGCGGCGCGGCCAGGCCAGGCCAGGGCCGCCAGGCCCGGTAGCGTAGGAGACCGCCGATCCTGGTCCGACCCACGCCGGAGGTACTGATGGTGCGCGATGCGGTACGCGGGTACTGGGCGCTGGCCAGTGGGCTCACCGAGGTGACCCGCCAGCGGGCCACCTCCGCGGCCCGGGCGTTGGTCAGCCAGGGGGAGGCGACCGCCGAGCAGGTCGGCGCGATCGCCGAGGACCTGATCAGCACGTCGCTGGCCAACCGCAGCGCCCTGGTGGCGGTCGTCCGGCATGAGGTGGACCGCGCCCGCTCGGCCGTCGGGGTCGTGACCGCGGCCGACTTGGCGGCACTCCAGACCCGGGTCGACGCGCTAGCCGCTCAGGTGGCAACCGTGCGTAGCGCAGCCACGACGAAGACCGCAGCAATGAAGAAGACCGCAGCAACGAAGAAGACCGCAGCAACGACGACCGCCGCGAAGAGGACGGCCGCGCAGAAGGTCACCGCCAAGACGACCCCAGCGACGACGACCGCCGCGCAGAAGACGGTCGCGCAGAAGGCCACCGCCAAGACGACCCCAGCGAAGAGGACTGCCGCGCAGAAGACCGCCGCGAAGAAGGCCACCGCCAAGACGACCCCAGCAACGACGGCCGTCGCGAAGAAGACGGTCGCGAAGAAGACCACCGCCAAGACGACCACCGCCAAGACGACCCCAGCGAAGAGGACTGCCGCGCAGAAGACCGCCGCGAAGAAGGCGACGTCGTGACCGCCGCACCGGCGCCCGATCCCGAGCACACCGCAGATCTCGGGGAGGCTGCTCTCGCGGGCACCGATCTCGCCGAGCTGGAGGAGCTGCCGGTAGCCGAGCATCCGGCGGCGTACACGCGGGTGCACGATCGGCTGCAGTCCGCGCTGTCCTCTCTCGACCACCTCTGACCGGGCGGCCGGACGTGGTCCGCCGCGCCCGGCTGGACGCCGAACTGGTCCGCCGGGGGCTTGCGCGCTCCCGCGAGCAAGCCGTCGAGCTGGTCCTCGCCGGTCGGGTCCGGGTCGGCGGGCAGCGGGCCACCAAGGCGGCCACCGCCGTCGAGCCCGGTACGCCGCTGCTCGTCGACTCCGCGGAACGCGATCCCGGCTGGGCCTCCCGCGGCGCGCACAAGCTGCTCGGTGCGCTGGCCGCCTTCCCGACGATCGGGGTGCGGGGTCGGCGCTGCCTCGACGCCGGCGCGTCGACCGGGGGCTTCACAGACGTGCTGCTGCGGGGGGGAGCTGTCGCGGTGGTCGCGGTGGACGTGGGCTACGGCCAGCTCGCCTGGCCCCTGCGCAGTGACCCGCGCGTCGTCGTCCACGACCGCGCCAACGTGCGCGACCTCGGGCCGGAGCAGATCGGCGGCCCCGCCGACCTCGTGGTCGCCGACCTGTCGTTCATCTCGCTGCGGCTGACCCTGCCGGCGTTGACCGCGTGCACCGCCGCCGACGGTGACCTGCTGCCGATGGTCAAGCCGCAGTTCGAGGTCGGCAAGGACCGGCTCGGCGCGGGCGGTGTGGTGCGTGACCCCGAGCTGCGCGCCGAGGCCGTACGGTCTGTGGCCATGCGGGCGCACGAGTTGGGTTTCGGGGTGGCCGGTGTCGTCGCCAGCCCGCTGCCGGGGCCGGCGGGCAATGTGGAGTTCTTCCTCTGGCTGCGCCGCGACGCCCCCGCCCTCGACCAGGCCGCGCTGGAGCTGGCGATCGAGCGGGGGCCGGCATGAGCCCCGGCGCGGGCCGGACGGCGCTGCTGGTGACGCACACCGGGCGGCCAGACATCGTCGAGTTGGCCCGCGACGTGGCCGACCGGCTCGGCGGCGCGGGGATGGCCGTTCGAGTGCTCCCCGACGAGGCCGCCGAGCTCGGCCTGGACGGGGTGAGCGTGCTGCCCGACGCCGAAGCTGCCGACGGCGCGGAGATCGTGTTCGTGCTCGGCGGTGACGGGACGTTCCTGCGCGCCGCGGAGATCGCCCGCCCCAGCGGCGCGGCGCTGATCGGCGTGAACCTCGGCCGGGTCGGCTTCCTCGCCGAGACCGAGCCCGAGGCGGTCGCCGAGACGGTGGCCCACATCGTGCACCGCCGGTACCGGGTCGAGGAGCGGCTCACCCTCGCGGTCACCGTCGAGGTCGACGGCGAGGTGGTGGCCGAGAGCTGGGCGCTGAACGAGGCCTCGGTGGAGAAGACCAGCCGCGAACGGATGCTCGAGGTGGTGATCGAGGTCGACGGCGAACCGCTGACCAGCTTCGGCTGCGACGGCGTCCTCTGCTCGACGCCGACGGGCTCGACCGCCTACGCGTTCTCCGCCGGCGGACCGGTGGTCTGGCCCGACGTAGAGGCACTGCTGCTGGTGCCCAACAGCGCGCACGCCCTGTTCAGCCGCCCGCTGGTCACCTCGCCGCACTCGGTGCTGACGGTCTGCGTGGCCGCCCGCGGGCACGACGCGGTGCTGTTCTGCGACGGCCGGCGTACCGTCCCGGTCCCGTCCGGGGCCCGTGTCTCGGTACGCCGGGCCGACCAGCCGGTGCGCGTGGTCCGGGTCCACCCCAAACCGTTCAGCGACCGGCTGGTGGCGAAGTTCCAGCTGCCGGTGAAGGGCTTCCGCGACCAGCGGACGGTCTGACCGGTGCTCGCCGAGATCCGCATCCAGGGCCTCGGGGTCATCGCCGACGCCACCGTCGAGCTGGTCGCGGGGCTGACCGTCGTCACCGGCGAGACCGGCGCCGGAAAGACGATGGTGGTGACCGGGCTGCAGCTGCTCTTCGGCGGGCGGGGCGACAGCGGCCGGATCCGGGCCGGCACCGAAAGAGCCTGGGTCGAGGGCCGGCTGCGGTTGGCCGCCGGGCCGGCGCTGACCCGCGCGGTCGAGGCGGGCGCTGAGATAGACGAGGACGGCTGCCTGCTGGTCTCCCGGTCCGTCGGCGTCGACGGCCGCTCCCGGGCGCACCTCGGCGGCCGCTCCGTGCCGCTCGGTGTGCTGGCCGAGCTGGCCGGCCACATCTTGGCCATCCACGGGCAATCCGACCAGATCCGTTTGCTCCGCCCGGCCGAGCAACGGGCCGCACTGGACCGCTACGCCGGTGCACCGCTGGCCGCCGCCGGCCAGGAGTACGCCGCGGCGTACGGAGGCTGGCGCGCCGCGGTGACAGCTCTGGCCGACCGGACGTCGAACGCACGCGACCTGGCCCAGGAGGCCGACCTGCTGCGAGCGGGGCTGGCGCAGATCGAGGCGCTCGATCCGCAGCCGGGCGAGGACGAGGCGCTGGTCGCGGAGTCCGGTCGCCTCGAGCACGCCGACGTGCTGCAGCTGGCCGCACGCCAGGCGCACGAGGCGCTCACCGGCGACCCCACCGGCGAGGCACCCGACGTGGCCGGGTTGCTGGCCGCGGCGCGATCGGCGCTGGCCGGCGGGGTCGCCCACGACCCGCGGCTCGGCGAGCTGAACACCAGGCTGGCCGAGGCGGGGTACCAGCTCGCCGACGTGGCGGGGGAGCTGGCCTCGTACGCCGCCCAGGTCGAGTCCGACCCGGCCAGGCTGGCCGCGGTCCACGAGCGCCGGGCCGACCTGACCCGCGTGCTCCGCCGGTACGCCGATTCCGTCGACGGGCTGCTGGCCTGGGCCGAGCGGGCAGCCCGGCGGCTGCTCGAGCTCGACCTGTCCGACGAGGCGCTGCACGCGTTGCGCCAGCGGCGGGACGCCGCGGCCGAGCGGGCCGGGGCGGCCGCCGCGGCGCTGTCCGTCGCGCGGCACGCGGCAGCCGATCGCTTCGGCGCCGCGGTCAGCGCCGAGCTGGCCGGCCTGGCGATGCCGGCCGCCACGGTGCGCGCGGAGGTGCGGCCGCGCCCGCCGACAGCGGGTCAGCCGGTGCTCGTCATCGACGGCGCGGAACGGGCGGCCGGACCGGAGGGCACCGACGAGGTGGAGCTGCTGCTGGCTGCGCATCGGGGAGTGGCGCCGCTGCCGTTGCACCGGGGTGCCTCCGGTGGCGAGCTGTCCCGGGTGATGCTCGCCGTCGAGGTGGTCTTCGCCGGCACCGACCCCCTGCCGCTGCTCGTCTTCGACGAGGTCGACGCCGGGGTCGGCGGCCGGGCCGCGGTCGAGGTCGGACGGCGGCTGGCCCGGCTCGCCCGGGACCACCAGGTCCTCGTCGTCACCCACCTCCCGCAGGTGGCCGCCTACGCCGACACCCACGTCGTCGTGGACAAGACCGCCGGTGAAACAGTGACCGACGCCGCGGTACGCCGGCTGGACGATGGTCAGCGCACGGAGGAACTGGCCCGGATGCTGGCCGGTCGCGGCGGGAGCGAGCACGCCCGGCGGCACGCCGAGGAGCTGCTTGGCGCGGCCGCCGAGGAACGCCGGTCGGGAGCCGGGTGACCCCGTGACCCGCCCCCCGAGGGGGTGGTCGGCCTGCGTGGCGACGCGGGGAACTGCCGGGAGGGTGAAACAATCGGCCGCATGAAGCTTGGCACTCTGCGCCGCGGGCGCGCCAGCGACGTCCTGCCAGGCGTGGTCGGTGTGGCCCGGCTGGATCGTCGTACCAAGAACCTGACCAAGCGCCTCAACCCCGGCGACGTGGCGGTGATCGACCACGTCGACCTGGATCGGGTCAGCGCCGACGCGCTCGTGGGGTGCGGGGTCGCCGCCGTGGTCAACGCCTCGCCCAGCATCTCCGGCCGCTACCCCAACCTCGGCCCCGGCATACTGGCGCAGGCCGGCATCCTGCTGCTCGACGACGTCGGCAAGGAGGTGTTCGCCGGCCTCAAGGAGGGCACCAAGGTCCGGGTCGACGGCGAGAGCCTCTTCGCCGGCAGCAAGCTGATCGCCTCGGGCAGTGAGCAGACCGACGCGAGCATCGCCGCGGCGATGGTGGAGGCCAAGGCGGGGTTGTCGACGCAGCTCGAGGCCTTCGCCGCCAACACGATGGAGTACATGAAGCGCGAACGCGCGCTGCTGCTCGACGGCGTGGGTGTCCCCGAGATCACCACGGCCATCGAGGGCCGACACGTGCTCATCGTGGTCCGTGGCTACGACTACAAGGAAGACCTCGTCGCGCTGCGCCCGTACATCCGCGAGTACCGGCCGGTGCTCATCGGGGTGGACGGCGGCGCCGATGCGCTGCGCGAGGCGGGGCACAAGCCGCACGTGATCATCGGCGACATGGACTCGGTCAGCGACGACGTGCTGCGCTGCGGCGCCGAGGTGATCGTCCATGCGTACGCCGACGGCCGCGCGCCCGGGCTGGCCCGGGTGCAGGACCTCGGGGTCACGGCGGTGACCTTCCCGGCCGCCGGCACCAGCGAGGACATCGCGATGCTGCTCGCCGACGAGAAGGGCGCGACGCTCATCGTCGCGGTGGGCACCCACGCCACCCTGGTTGAGTTTCTTGACAAGGGCCGGGCCGGGATGGCCTCGACCTTCCTGACCCGGCTGCGGCTGGGCGGCAAGCTGGTCGACGCGAAGGGGGTGAGCCGGCTCTACAGCCCGCGCATCTCCAATGCCGCCCTGGTCCTGCTCGTCCTGGCCGCGCTGGTCGCGATCATCGCGGCGCTGGCGATCTCGACGGCCGGGCAGACCTACCTGCAGGTGCTGCAGGACGCCTGGGAGAGCTTCCTGTTCTGGCTGCGGGACATCTTCTCGTGATCAGCTTTCGGTATCACCTCGTCTCGCTCATCTCGGTGTTCCTGGCGATCGCGCTGGGGATCATCATCGGCACGAGCGCCCTCAACGGCCGGGTCCTGGACAATTTGAACGGTCAGGTGGACAACCTGACCAAGGACAAGCGCGAGCTGGAGACCCGCAGCGAGGTGCTGCAGGGCCAGCTCAACCAGGGCGATGCCTTCGGCGAGGCGGTCGCACCGGTCCTCGTCGCCGACCGCCTTCCCGGTGCCTCGGTCCTGATCGTGCTGGCCGCCGCCGACATCGATCCCGACGTCGTCGACCAGACGGTGGCACTGGCCGAGGCGGCCGGTGCCACGGTGGCCGGCACGCTGCAGCTGGAGCCGGAGTTCAGCGACCCGCAGGTGGCGCAGGACCTGCAGAACTACGTCACCGACAGCGAGGGCCTACCTCCGGGCATCCAGCTCCCCAACACCGACGACGGCGCCGTACTGGTGGCGGCCCTGCTCGGCAGCGTGCTCATGCGACCGGCAGGTGCCACCGAGCCTGGTGATCCGACGGCCGCGACGACGGTGCTGTCGGGACTGTCCACGCTCGGCGTCCTCAGTCAGGACAGCGCCGAGGTGACGGTGGCCGACTACGCGATCGTGCTGACCGCGGGGGCGCTGGACGGGGACGAGGCCGCGGCGCGCAACTCCGCGCTGGCCGCGCTCGCCTCCGGGCTGGACGCCGCCGGCTCTGGGAGCGTCGTGGCCGGCGACGCGGTCGCCGCCGGGGAGACCGGTCTGGTGGGTGCGATCCGGGCCGACGCCACACTGGCCACCGCGGTCTCGACCGTCGACAACGTCAACGTGGCGGCCGGGCGGGTCAGCGCCATGCTCGCCCTGGCCGCGGAGGGCCAGGGCACCTCGGGCAAGTACGGCACCGGTGAGGACACCCAGCCGGTCCCGCCGCTCGACTCTTGATCTCCCCGGCCCGGCAGCTCGCCCTGGCCGCGGCCGGAGCGGCGCTGGCCGGCGGCTCGCTGCGGCTCCTGCAGCGACGGCCCCCGGGGGGACGTGACCGCTGGCAGCGCCGCAACCACCGCGGCGAGCCGGTCAGCCTGCTCGCCGGTCCCGCCGCCGGGCTTGCCGTGACCGTGACCCTGGCCGCGGCCACCCGCCCGCCGCTGCGGGACGCCGCCGTCCTCGCCACGGCGGTGACCTCGGCCGTCGGCGTGTACGACGATCTGGCCGGCGGCCGGCACGTCGACAAGGGGTTCGCCGGGCACCTGGCGGCGCTGCGCCGCGGTCGGGTCAGCACCGGGCTGGTCAAGCTCGCCGTCGTCGGGCTGGCCGGCCTGGTCGCCGGCGCCCGGGTCGGCAGCGGCCCCGCGGACCGGCTGGTGGCCGGTGGTGTCGTCGCCGGTACGGCGAACCTGGTCAACCTGCTCGACCTGCGACCCGGGCGGGCGATCAAGGCGGTGGCGCTGGCCGGGCTCCCGCTGCTCGCCGGCCCGCACGGCGCCGTGCTGGCCGGTCCACTGGGCGCGGCCGCCGCCCTGCTGCCACGGGACCTCGGCGAACGGGTGATGCTCGGCGACGGCGGTGCCAACCCACTCGGCGCCGTCCTCGGTCTGCGGCTGGCGCTGGCCGGTGGCCCGGGCTGGCGCCGCGGCGTACTCGCGGTGCTCGTGGCGCTGACCGCGGCCAGCGAGCGGGTCAGCTTCACCCGCGTCATCGAGGCCACGCCGGGGCTGCGCGAGCTCGACGCGCTCGGGCGCCGGCCCGCCGGCGGGTAGCGCAACCCCGGTGACTGCTTCCCGGCGGGCCGGGTCCGCCGTCCTGGGGATCGCGGGCGCGGCCGCACTGATCGCGGCACTGACGATCCTGGCCCGGATCACCGGCTTCGGCCGGATCGTGGTGTTCTCCCGCACCGTCGGCCAGACCTGCCTCGGTGACACGTACCAGACGGTCAACACCGTCCCCAACATCGTGTTCGAGATCGTGGCCGGCGGGGCGCTGGCGAGCCTGGTCATCCCGCTGCTGGCCGGCGCCATCACCGACGGGGACCGGGAGCGGGCCGCGCGGATCAGCTCGGCGCTGCTCACCTGGACCGTCGCCCTGCTCGTCCCGGTGGCGCTGGCCGTCGCCGTCTTCGCCGGGCCGATCGCCGAGCTGCTCCTCGGGGCCAAGGCCTGCACGGGCGCGGTCGACGTGGGCGCGTCGATGCTGCGGGTCTTCGCCCCTCAGGTGGTGTTCTACGG
>JAABUS010007105.1_pt1 | contig 13079 bp, 10 predicted proteins | sample 5560161 | NCBI WGS metagenome assembly JAABUS01 (sample SAMN10711885, study PRJNA513376) | rock metagenome | isolation source: Antarctica rocks | place: Antarctica: Victoria Land, Trio Nunatak nord | collected 2016-01-04 | reverse complement strand
GTGCCGCTGACGGCGCGCGGGGTGGCGACGAGAAAATCGATGTAATCGGTGTCGGCACAGCGCGGTGTGTTCATGCCCGCCACTCTACTCGTACCATGCCATTGGGCTCAACTGCGTAAGTCCTACAACCATTGGAACATTCCGTGCTCCGTTGTCGTTCTCTCTCCATTCCCGACCGCGCAGGCGGATGCTGGTGATTGTCTGGAGAGAGTCGAGAAGGGAGTCCAACGATGGTGACTATCGCGCGTTTCCGGCGGTCGCATCGATGGTGGCGCATGGGCGCGGTTGGCATGAGCGTCATCATTCTGCTCGTTGCGTTCGTCGTTTTCATCGGGCGGGACGGTCGGAATTCGAGGAGCACGACTTCTGACAGCATTGCACCTGGATCGACAGTGGCGAGCGGTCGGACGGATACGAATGCATCCGGCTCCGCCGCATTCGCACCTGCCGCGACCACGGCGGCGCGGCCCGTCTCCGGGTCGCCGGCGTCCAACGCGCCCGCCGCAGCGCGCGGCCAGGGGACGGATGCAACCGGGCTGAGCGGCAATGTGGGCGCACCGCTCCCCGGTGACCAACTGGTCATCCGCTCCGGCGCGCTCACATTGACGGTGAAGGATGTCGCGGGGACGCAAGCGGCGATCTGGACGCTGGCGTCCGATCTCGGCGGGTTCGCCGTCTCGTCCAATCTCTCCGGCAATGACGAATCGCAGCGCGGTGACATCACGATCCGCATCCCGGCGGAGCGGTATCGCGACGCGACGGACCGGCTGCGCGGCTACGCCGTGCGCGTCGAGAAGGAGCAATCCTCCGCGCAGGATGTCTCCGAGGAGTACGTGGACCTGACGGCGCGCCGGAAGAATCTCGAACTGACCGTCGCGCAGTTGCAGACGCTGCTGGGGCAGGCGAAAACGGTCGATGAGACATTGCGCGTGCAGACGCAACTGACGAGCGTGCAGGGCGATCTGGAGCGCGTCAAAGGCCGACTCAACTATCTGGAGAACCGTGCCGCCCTCAGCACCATCGTCGTGTCGCTGCTGCCGGTGATCGCGAAAACCACCTCCTCAACCGTCGGGTCCTGGAGTTTTGGCCATTCCATCGCGTCGGCGTGGGGGCGGTCATTACACGGGTTGCAGGGACTGGCCGATCTCATCATCGCGATTGTTGTCGGCGGGTGGTGGCTCGTACTGCCCCTGCTCATCGCGGGGATCATCGTCGGGCGACGGATGCGGCGGAACCGCGCCGCCACGCCGGTTGCAACCAGCGCCACCGAACCCGCCGTTGTCTCCGTGGAACCCTGATCGTGGCCGCGCACATTCGTGAGCGGCGATAGTGGCCTGCGTACTGTGTAAGGATGGTGCTCGAACCGCCCTCCGGGACCGCCCCGGCGGTTGCCATCCATCGTAGCAGCGACGCCAGGGAGGATGGGTCAAGCACCACCCCTACGGATGGTACGGCTTCCTTCACTGAACCGCAGCAGGCTGAAACCCACCGTCATATCTCTTGCTGTTGTCGCGGCGAAATTCCATCAATCCGCAGCGGGCACGCGGACGGTGGTATCGGTGGATTTTCGCGCGGCGGCGCGATCCGCGAGGTCCTGCGCGCTGGCGCGGGCGGCGGGCGTGACCGGGATACCGTCCAGCATCGCCGCCAGTTCCTCGACCCGCTCGCCCGCTTCGAGCCGCTCCACGTCGGAAATCGTCCTGCCGCGCACGTCGCGCTTGACAATGCGGAAATGCCCGTCCGCGAAGGCCGCGACCTGCGCGAGGTGCGTGATGCACAAGACTTGATGGTTCGCCGAGAGCGTCGAGAGCGTCTCCCCGACGACCTGACCGCTGCGCCCGCCGATCCCGACATCGACTTCATCGAAGACAAGGGTCGGCGTCGTATCCGCTGCCGCGAGGACGGATTTCAGGGCGAGCATGAGGCGCGCGGTCTCGCCGCCGGAGGCGATGCGGGCGAGGGGCTTCGGCGCTTCGCCGACATTCGGGGCGATCAGGAATTCCGTGCGATCAACGCCCCGCGCATCGAAGGCGAGGGTGCGCACATGCCCGTCGTCACCGGGGACAGGCGCGCCCTCCGGGTCGTCCTCCTGCGCGAGAAAGACATCGAAGCGTGTCTTCCCCATCGCGAGGTGCGCGATCTCCGCCTCCACCGCCTTCGCCAGTCGCCGCGCCGCCTTCTGCCGCGCCGCCGAGAGTTTGCCTGCGAGCGCGCCGATGCGCCGCAGCAGCGCGGCCTCCTCGGCGCGAATTTGGTCAAGTCGCTCGCCGCTCCGTTCGAGCGTCTCCAACTCGCGCGCGGCTTCTATCTCGAATGCGAGCACGTCATCGACCGTTGCGCCGTATTTGCGTTCGAGGTCGCGGATCAGCGCGAGACGCTCCTCGACATCGGCCAGGCGCGCCGGATTATCCTCGATGGTGTCGCGGTACGTGCGCACGGTCGCCGCCACGTCTTCGAGCAGGTAGACCATCTCATCGACCTCACTCTCGGCCTCCGCGAGCGACGGGTCGATCCTCGCGAGTTCGCTGAGGTTCCGTGCGACATCGCGTAAGCCCTCCAGCAGGCTCGACCCCTTCGGCGGCGTGCCCTCGCGCAGCAGGCGGTACGCCGTGTCCGCGACAATTTGGAGGTTCGCGGAGTTGGAGAGGAGTTGCCGTTCGGCGCGCAGCGTCTCCTCCTCGTTCGAGTCGAGACGCGCGCCGGAGATTTCCTCGACCTGGAAGCGGAGCAGATCAGTGCGCCGCGCCAGTTCGCGGTCGTCGCGTTCGAGCGTCGTACGCTCCGCGCGCAATTGCCGCACCGCCGTGACGAGGGCGGCGAGTTCGGCGCGCTGCCGTTGCAGACCGGCGTAGGCATCGAGGAAGTCGAGGTGTGTCGCGGGGCGCAGCAGCGAGAGATGCGCGCTCTGGCCGTGGATGTCCACGAGCCGCTCGCCGACCCGACCGAGCAGGCTCGCCGTGACCGTCTGGCCGTTGATGCGCGCGACGGAGCGACCGGAGGCGTAGAGTTCCCGCGCGAGGATCAGCGTGCCGTCCTCGCGCTCGATCCCGGCTTCATCGAGAATGGCGGCGAGCACGGGGTCGTCGCGGCTCGTCAGATCGAAGACACCCTCGACGCGCGCGCGCTCCTCGCCCGACCGCACCATGTCCGGCGATGTCCGCGCGCCGACGATCGCGCCGAGCGCGTCGATGATGATCGACTTGCCCGCGCCCGTCTCGCCGGTAAGCGCGTTCAGGCCCGGCTCGAACGCGATGCGGAGTCGGTCGATGATGGCGATGTTCTGGATACTCAGTTCAACGAGCATGGTCGATCAGTCCGTTGGCTCCTCGTCGCGCTTCAAGAATGCCGTCATGCAGTGAATGCCGCCACCCGCCTTAATCAGTTCGCCTACCTCGACCTCGATGCACGCGACGCCCGCTCCCTCGAAAATGGCGCGCTGGCGGGGCGCGCCCGTCGGCATCACGATGCGGTGCGGCGCGATCGCCACGAAATTACCCGGCAGGCAGTCGTGCGTCGCGGGTTCGTCCAGCAGATGCACGACGCGCACACTACGCTCCCGCAACACGCGAACGACATTCATCGGCGTCCGTCGCGGCCAGACGACCGCGAGGTCCGGCGCGGCGAAGTTCAGCAGCCCGTCGAGATGCATTGCGCCGTACGGCAGCACGACACGCTCCACCGTCACACCGATATTTTCCAACGCCCGCGTCACCTGATCCGCGCCCGCTCGGTTCGTTCGCAACCCTTCTGCCACGAAGCAGAGGTCCGGCGAGGCCCACATCGCGTCCGCGCCCTCGAAGGTACCGCCCCCGTGGACGCTCATCAGCACCGGCACGCCGAGGATGCCGAGCGTCTCCGCAAGTACCCGCTCCTCACCGGCGCGCATGGTGCTCGCCGGTCGTGCAAGTATCGCCCCTTCGGGCGTCATCGTCATCAGATCGCGGCAGAATAATTGGTTCGGCTTGTCCGGACGGTAGCCTTCGACGTAATGGACGGTGACACCTTCCGTGCGGTACGTGGCGGCGAGCGCATCGTGCTGCGCGCGGGCAATATCCGGGAGGAGGTCCGCGCGCATCTGCACGGCGTCGAAGTCCGTGATATCATCCAGTTCCGGCCCTGGTCGATGCAGGAGCACGGCGCGGAGGCGGCTGCATTCCGACCCCACTCCCCAGTCGCCCCAGACCGCCGACATCTCCTCGCGCCGGGACTGCACGCGCGGCGACCACTTCTCGCCGCCATAGGCTCCGGTCAGTGACATGTGCGCATCCTCTCTGTGCGAGGTGTTAAATCTTCACCCCCCAGCCCCGCTCCATCGCCCGAATGCTTCGACACACGCAAGTCACGGCGGCGATGGAGCGGGGAGGGGACTGACGTGTACGTGGCGATACATTTGCTTTGTCGCATCTCAGGTGTCCTCCAGCGGGACGTCGGCGCGGAGGAGGTCATCGTAGGTCTCGCGGCGGCGGATCAGTTGGTGCGTGCCGTCCTCGCGGACGAGCGCGATTGCCGGGCGGGGCACGCCGTTGTACTGGCTCGCCATCGGGATGCAGTACGCGCCCGCCGTGGGGAGCGCGAGCAGGTCTCCTGGTGCGATGTCGTCCGGCAGTGACACATCCCGCGCGAGCACGTCGCCGCTCTCACAGAAACGCCCCGCGATGGTGCAGGTCACGGGCGGCGCGGACGAGACGCGGTTCGCCAGCAGGACGGTGTAGCGTGCGCCGTACAACGCGGGGCGGATGTTGTCCGCCATACCGCCATCGACCGCGACGAAGCGGCGCACGCCCGGAATATTCTTGACGTTGACAACGGTGTAGAGCGCGATCGCCGCCGACGCGATCAGCGCCTTCCCCGGCTCGATCGTGATATCCGGCACCGGGAAGTCGTGCGCCGCGCACGCGCCGACGAGCGTGCCGATCAGTGCGTCCGCCGCCGTCGCTGCGTCGAGCACCGGATCGTCCGGCAGATACGCGACCGCGAACCCGCCGCCGGGGCTGCACTCCCGCATCGTCCAGCCATGCCGGGCGCGCATTTCGCTGGCGAAGGTGATGAAGCGCGTCGCGGTCTGCTGATACGGTTCCGCGTCGGCAATCGAGGAGCCGATGTGCGCGTGCAGCCCGACGAGGTCGAGATGGTCCATCGCGAGCGCTGCGACGACGGCACGCGCCGCGTCTCCCGTCTCAATCGGCAGGCCGAACTTCGAGTCGAGGTGGCCCGTCGCCATCGCGGCGTGCGTATGCACCTCCACGCCGGGGTTGCAGCGGAGCCAGATGGCGACCCGCCGATCAAGCGACCCGGCGATCCGGTCGAGCGCGGCGAGTTCCGTCATGTTATCGACGACGATCCGGCCCACGCCCCGTTCGACCGCCATGCGCAACTCGTCCGCCGTCTTCGCGTTGCCGTGCATGTGAATCTGATCGGAGGGCATCCCGCCGTGGAGGGCGATGTGGAGTTCACCGCCGGAGTTCACATCGAGACCGACCTTCTCCTCACGCAGCATCTGCACAAGCGCGGTGCAGAGGAACGCCTTCGAGGCGTACGAGAGCGTGAACGTGGCGGGCGGCGGCAGACGCTCTGCGAACGCCCGCTTGAACTGCCAGAGGGTGGAGCGGACGTGCTCGTCGTCGAACAGATAGAGCGGCGTACCGTACCGCAGCGCGAAGGTCGCCAGCGGGATATTCGCCAGCGTCAGCGCGCCGCCGGTTGCCCGCCGCGCCGTCCGGGGGAGGACGCGCTGTTCGTTTTGTGTCGTGAGAACGTCCATCATCTGCCTTTCACAGGAGCGGAAATCCGGAGCGCAATGGTACGGCAAATCCCCGATCGTTGCCAGTATCGAGTTGACATAACCATTAAGGTTTGACTTGACACGGGCTGTATCAAGTGGTATCTTCTCGATGTTAGCAGTCGCGAGGTGAGAGTGCTAATCGAAAGAGTAGTGCGTTGGACATGCGGTTGAGCGAGCGGCAAGAGCGGATTCTGCGGTTACTCGTGCGCGAGTACACCGCGACGACGCGCGCCGTCGGCTCGAAGACCGTCGTCGAGCGCGGCGGCTTGGACATCAGCAGCGCGACGGTGCGCAACGACATGGCGCTCCTCGAACGGCACGGCTTCATTCAGCAGGCGCACACCTCCGGTGGCCGCACGCCGACGGACGCGGGCTACCGCTACTACGTCGAGCGGCTGATGGACCAGCCGAAACTCTCGACGAACGAGCAGATGCTGATCCGGCACCAGTTCCATCAGGTCGAAGTGCACCTCGATGAGTGGGTCAAACTGGCCGCGTCGGTGCTCGCGCGGGTCGCGGGCAATGTCTCGGTCGTGACGACGCCGCGCGCGCGGCTGCCGCAGGTGAAGAACCTCGAATTAATTCCCGTCCAGGAGCGGACGGCGCTCCTTGTGCTCGTCACGCGCGAGGGCGCGGTGCGCCAGACGATGGTGACGCTGCCGGAGATCGCCGATCAGGCGAACCTGCGCGCGGTCGCTGATCGCGCGAGCACGCGCCTCGCGAACCTCGGACGGGGCGAGGTGCTGACCGTCGCGGAGGGGATGCAGGGGATCGACCGGATCGTCGCGGAGGAGTCTGCGCGGATGCTCCGCAACCTTGAGGAGGCAATGAGCGCGGAGGTCGTGCACGATGGCCTCGGCAACATCCTCCAGCAGCCGGAATTTGGTGAGCAGGAGCGCGCGGGCCGCCTGATCGAGATGCTGCGCGGCGGCGCGCTGCTGACGGCGTTGTTGCCGCAACTGCTCGTCGCGACGGAGGACGCCGAGCGGATCAACACCGTGCAGGTGATCATCGGTGCGGAGAACCGCTGGGATTCCCTGCGAGACTTCGGCATCGTCCTTGCCACGTACGGCATCCCGTCCGAGGTGACGGGGCTGGTCGCGGTGCTCGGGCCGACGCGCATGTACTACGAGCGCACGATCTCCTCGGTGCGGTACGTCTCCGAAGTGCTGAGTGATCTCCTGACCGAGTTGTACACGACGCAGGACTTGCGTCTTGAAATGTAGCGAAGACGGCGAACACGAAGGATGGTGTGTATGAGCGAAGAACAGACGACGGAGACCGTGCCCGACCAGCCGACCGCAGCGGAGGCCGAGGCGGCGACCGCGACGGCCGATGATCCTGCGGCGCAACTCGATGCGGAGCGCGCGCGCAGCGCGGAACTGCTCGACAGTTGGCAGCGCGCGCGGGCGGAACTGCTGAACTACAAGCGCCGCGTGGAGCAGGAGAAGCAGCGCGACGCACAGATGGCGGGCATGATTGTCATTGCCAAGGTGCTGCCGGTGCTCGATGACTTCGACCTCGCACTCGCGAACATCCCGCAGGGATCGGCGGCGGAGGGCTGGGTCAACGGCGTCGCGCTCGTGGGGCACAAACTGCGCAGCGTGCTCGAAAGCGAGGGCGTGCAGCCGATCGCGGCGCAGGGGCAGCGGTTCGACCCGTCGCTGCATGAGGCGGTGATGGTCGAGGATAATGGCGGCGATTTCGTCGTTGCGGAGTTGCGGCGCGGCTACACGCTCCACGGCAACGTCATCCGCCCTGCGCTCGTCAAAGTGGGGAAAAGTAGCCAGTAGGCGATATGTAAGGGCGGTACGTGAATCGCCCAACGGTGCTGAGACGACGACGTTCGTAGTCGTCGGTAGGTTAGAGGGGGCGGTTCGCGTACCGCCCCTACGAAAACATTGAAAGGAACAGCCATGGCACGAACGATTGGTATTGACCTGGGGACGACAAACTCCGTCATGGCGGTGATGGAGGGCGGCGAGGCGACGGTGATCCCGAACGCGGAAGGGAGCCGGTTGACGCCGTCCGTGGTGGCGCTCACGCCAGGCGGCGAGCGACTCGTCGGGCAGTTCGCGAAGCGGCAGGCCGTGATGAATCCGGAGAACACCGTCTTCTCCGTGAAGCGGTTCATCGGTCGTAAATTCAACGACCCGTCGATTGGGCACGACGCGAAACTCGTCCCGTACAAAATCTCCGCCGCGTCGAACGGCGGTGTGCAGGTCCACATGGGCGGCAAGACCTTCTCGCCGCAGGAAGTCTCCGCGATGATCCTCCAGAAGCTGAAGACGGACGCGGAGGCGTACCTCGGCGACAAGGTGGACAAGGCGGTCATCACCGTCCCGGCGTACTTCAACGACGCGCAGCGACAGGCGACGAAGGATGCGGGCCGGATCGCGGGCCTCGATGTGCTCCGCATCATCAACGAGCCGACGGCGTCATCGCTGGCGTACGGCCTCGACAAGAAGAAGGACGAGGAGATCGCCGTCTACGACCTTGGCGGCGGCACGTACGACATCTCCGTGCTCGACATCTCTGAGGGCGTCTTCGAGGTCAAGGCGACGAATGGCGACACCCATCTCGGCGGCGACGACTTCGACCAGCAGATCATCAACTGGCTGGCGGACGAGTTCAAGCGCGAGAACGGTATCGACCTGCGCAGCGACCGGCAGGCGTTGCAGCGGCTGAAGGAGGCGGCGGAGAAGGCGAAGATCGAACTGTCGTCCACGCAGCAGACGGACGTCTCGCTCCCGTTCATCACGGCAGACGCGACCGGCCCGAAACACCTCAATGTCACGCTAACCCGCTCGAAACTCGAGCAACTCGTCGGCCCGCTCGTCGATGCAACGATTGGCCCGATGGAGGCGGCCCTGAAGGACGCCGAGTTGCAGCCGAACAAGGTCGATGAAGTGCTACTCGTCGGCGGGCAGACCCGGATGCCGGCGGTACAGGAGAAGGTCGGCAAGTTCTTCGGCAAGGAGCCGAACCGCACGATCAACCCGGACGAGGTGGTCGCGCTCGGCGCGGCGATCCAGGCGGGTGTGCTCGGCGGCGAGGTGAAGGATGTCTTGCTCCTCGATGTCACGCCGCTGACGCTCGGTATCGAGACGCTCGGCGGGGTTTCGACGCCACTGATCGAGCGGAACACGACGATCCCAACGCGCAAGAGCCAGGTCTTCAGCACCGCGTCGGACAACCAGCCGCAGGTCGAAATCCACGTCCTCCAAGGCGAGCGCGCGCTGGCGGGCGAGAACAAGACCCTCGCAAAGTTCATCCTGGACGGCATCCCACCGGCGCCGCGCGGCATGCCGCAGATCGAAGTGACCTTTGACATCGACGCGAACGGCATCGTCAACGTCAGCGCGAAGGACACCGCATCCGGCAAGCAGCAGAGCGTCACGATCACCGCGTCCAGCGGCCTGTCCGAGGCCGAGATTCAGCGGATGGTCACCGAGGCGCAGTCGCACGCCGACGAGGACCGGCAGCGCCGCGAGCAGATCGAGACGCGCAACCATCTCGAATCCTCTGTCTACACGGCGGAGAAGAGCCTGAAGGATTTCGCGGACAAGATCGACGGGGCTGTGAAGACCGAGGTCGAGGACAAGATTCGCGCGGCGAATGACGCGCTCACGAGCAACGACGCGACGCGCATGGCGACGGCGCAGACGGAACTCGACACGGCGCTCGGCAAGATCGGACAGGCGATGTATGGCCAGCCCGATGCCGCCGGCGCGACCGGCACGCCCGGCGCGCCTGGCGACGAAACAATCGAGGGCGAGTACCGCGAGGCGGGTGCGTAATCCGGCGCGACCGTACGATGATTGAGTTTCGGAGGGCAGGCGTGATGCTTGCCCTCTTCTTTTTCACACGGTGAACCCCTTGCCCGATCCCTTGGAGCGAAAACGGGCGCCGGAATTCTCAGAACCCCCTCCCGTTTCGGGAGGGGCAGGGGCGGGCTTCCGGGCGCACGTTTGGACGGAATGCGCGCCGATGCGTATACTGCGGGCGTGCATTCAATGACTTCTTAAGGGAGCAATGACGGGTGGACGGCGTACCGACGAGCGTGCAAGTGAGCAACCTGCCTGTGCCGCGTACAGGCCGTGCCGATGTTCACCTTCATACGGACGAAGTTGACGGCCTTCAGAGCGTGCGCGACCTCCTCGATTATGCCGAAACAGAGACTAACCTCGATGTTGTCGCGATCACCGATCACGATGCGATTGGCGGCGCGCTCAAGGCGCAGGAAATTGCGGCCTCTGAGGGCTTGCGCGTGCAGGTAATCGTGGGGACGGAGGTGACGACCCGCCACGGGCATGTGCTCGCGCTCTTCGTCGATCGCGCCTTCCCGATGCTGAAATCGATCGACGCAACGCTCGCGGCGATCCACGAGGCGGGCGGTATCGCCATCGTGCCACACCCGATGTCGTGGCTGACAACGAGCATCGGCGAGCGCAACCTGCGCCGGATTCACGCGCTCGGCGACGCGGGGTGTGTCAGCGGCGTCTACTTCGACGCGGTGGAGATGCTTAACCCGAGCGTCGCGGGGCGTGTTGCCTGTCGGCGGGCGCGCGATCTGAATCAGACGGTGCTCAACCTCCCGGTGATGGCGGGGAGCGACGCGCACGCTACCTCGATGATCGGCACGGCGTACACGACCTTCCCAGGCACGACCCCGCACGACCTTCGCGCCGCGTTCGCGCGGCACGAAACCCGCGCGCACGGTCGCTTCTGGACCTTCAGTGAACACCGTGCGATCGCCTCGGAGAGTCTCTACCGCGCGTGGGTGCTCGTCCCCGCTCGCAAGGTGCGCGAGATCGCGGGGAGGGGGCAGAAGCCAGAAACCAGAAACCCGATGGGAAGATTCAGCATCCAGCCTCTGGCTTCTCCACTCAGTCCTCAGTCCTCAGTCCTCAGTCCTCACCAAGTCGGAGGCGACGAATGAGAGTCGGCCTCGTATCGCCGTACGACATCAGTTATCCCGGCGGGGTGGCAGATCATATCCACCACCTGTCGCACGAGTTGCGCGCGATGGGGCATCAGGTGACGGTGCTTGCACCGACGAGCACCGGCAGCGACGATGATTTCGTTGTGGGGCAGGACTTCTACGGCATCGGGCGGGCGGTGAAGTTCCCCGCGAATGGCTCGACCGCGCGGATCACGCTGCAACCGTTCGCCCTCAGTCGCCCGGTCAGGGAGGTGCTGCGGCAGGAGCAGTTCGACATCATTCACCTGCATGAGCCGTTGATGCCGAACCTGCCGCACGTCGTCCTGAGCCACTCGACGAGCATCAATGTCGGGACGTTCCATGCCTTCAGCGAGTCGAACATGGGGTACGCGACATTCCGGCCCTACCTGCGCGGGGATTTCCGCAGGCTCCACGGGCGCATCGCCGTATCGCAGGCGGCGCGCCGCTATGTGCAGAGTTACTTCCCGGGTCGGATGGCCGTCATCCCCAACGGCATCGAATTGGATCGCTACGGCGCGCACGTCCCGCCCCTGCCGCAGTATCACGACGGGCGGCCAACCATCCTCTTCGTCGGTCGGTACAATGACGCGCGCAAGGGATTCAAGTATCTGACGCGCGCCATCGCGCTCGTCCGCAAGCAGTACCCGGATGTGCGCCTGCTCGTCGTCGGGCGGGGCCAGCCGAAGCGATACCTGCGCTTCATCGAGAGCCACGGGCTTGAGCGTAATGTCGCGTTTGTCGGCTTCGCGAGCAACGCGGATTTGCCCCGCTACTACGCGAGCGCGGACGTCTTCTGCTCCCCCGCGACGGGGCGCGAATCGTTCGGTATGGTGGTGATGGAGGCGATGGCGTCCGGCAAAGCGGTGGTGACGACAGCGATTCCGGGCCATCAGGGCATTCTCACGAACGGTGTCGAGGGGCTGATGGTGGAGCCGGAGTCGTCACAATCGCTCGCCATCGCGCTCGTTCGCCTGCTCGCGGATCGCTCCCTCGCCCGCGCAATGGGCGATGCCGGGCGCGCGACAGCGATGAACTACTCGTGGACGGAGGTCGGGAAGCGGGTCGTGGCGCAGTACGAGCAGGCCGGGCGGTTGCAGCGGCGCGTCGCCACGCTCGGTGTCGCGGCTCGATGATCTCGAACCTCGTCAAAGAAGGCGTCCGGTCGCGCATGGATCGCATTGGCGGTGCCCTCGCGCGCACGGGCCTAACGCCGGACCTCGCGAGCATCCTCGGGTTCGCGATCAACTGCGGCGTTGCGGTGGTGCTCGCGACGGGCCGCTTCGGCCTCGGTGGCCTGTTGCTGCTCGCCGCCGCGCCCTTCGATATGGTCGATGGCGCCCTCGCCCGCGCGACGGGACGCAGCTCGACGTACGGCGCGTTCCTCGATTCTATGCTGGATCGCTACTCGGAAGTCGTCCTGTTCGGCGGTCTGCTCTGGCACATCCAGCATGATCCGACCCACGCCGCCACGCGCACGCTCCTCGTCTATGCCTGCGCGACGGGGTCGCTCCTCGTCTCCTATGCCCGCGCGCGTGCCGAATCCCTCGGCTACGACAATGAGGTCGGCTTGTTGGCCCGCCCGGAGCGCGTCGTTGGGCTGGGCGCTTTCCTGCTTTTTGGCTGGACGGATATCATCCTCTGGCTGCTCGCCGTCTTCACGTACATTACCGCCGTGCAGCGCATCATTCATGTCTGGCTCACCAGCCGACAGCGGGTGTCCCAACAGAGCGAGTCGCCGTAGCACGCGGCACACGCCGATTACCTCATACAACGCACAAAACCCTTGCATGACGGCGCTTTCAAGTATCACTACCGGGGAGAAGCACGCCCATCGTCTGTCGTTGGCTGGGTAATTTTGCCAAATAATCCAAAGATAGGCCATAGAAAATAAAAAGTTATATGTATAGAATATTACCAAAGCACGGACTTTCGCTCTGGTAGTTGATTTGCCTCATCTTTGATGTTACAGTAGCGTAGGATCGCAGTATATGGAGGCAAAGTGTGCTGCGATTCAAGAGTCGTATTGGGGGATTTGGCAGATTACTGAAGGAGTAGCGCGATGAAGTGGACTGACGCCGTCTGGTCATGACTTAGGTTATGAAGACGAGCCGCTTGATGGAAGAATTCATCGAGCGGCTTTTTCTTTTGCTTTTTTTCCTGATCAGGATAGCAAAACGACGCTAGAATCAAGGATTCCAGACATATACACGGTGGAATATCTGGTCAAGTCCGGGTTCTTCTGTAGATTCCTCCACGGCGCTCAATCCTATCGCGCCACCTCGCCGCCCTCCCTCCCTCCGCGCTCACAGCGCCTTCCACAGATTCCGGTTG
>JAABUS010007102.1_pt1 | contig 13081 bp, 8 predicted proteins | sample 5560161 | NCBI WGS metagenome assembly JAABUS01 (sample SAMN10711885, study PRJNA513376) | rock metagenome | isolation source: Antarctica rocks | place: Antarctica: Victoria Land, Trio Nunatak nord | collected 2016-01-04 | reverse complement strand
ACCCTAACCCTAACCCTAACCCTAACCCTAACCCTAACCCTAACCCTAACCCTAACCCTAACCCTAACCCTAACCCTAACCCTAACCCTAACCCTAACCCTAAGAATTCTGATCGATTCAAACATGTTTGTAACAGAATGAAAAAGCATCAATATGATGTTTTGCATAAATTTGCTGATCAACATCATTTTCTAGTTTGAAATCACATAAATAATATAAATCTTTTCAGTAAAATAATGATTTACATTGACATCAAGCTTATCAACTATCTTAATGTTTCATGATTTTCAGATAAAGTAGAAGATTTTCATTAAAAGTAAGTTTTAAAAATCAAGTTTCATTCAACTTTCTGATTAATTCATTGCTCAACTGACTGAGTATCTTAATGAAGCATAAATCAATCAGCTTGATGTTGTTTCACTTTGAAGTTCAATCATTTATCTTATAATTGATTGATTTTTTTCTTTAATTCATTATTTTTATCAAAAGTAACTTTTAATTGTTTTACTCTTTTTTTGTAATCATTTTATATAAAAAGTCAATGTTCATTGAGTTGTAAAGTTAAGTCTCATTAATTTCAAAACTCATTCAACATATTAATGATTTTGTTAAATTAATTGCTGACTCAATGAAACAATTGTTTTTCAATGTTTATGTTTCATGCAATGACAGCTTTCTCAACTTTGATTGAAACATCAATGAGTAAAAGTGAAACTCTTCTATTGACAATGCTTTTAAGCAAATGAGTTGTTCAAGACTCAACTGACTCAATATCACATGTTATGATGAAAGAAGATAAAAATTGTTGAGATAAAAGTAAATGAAAGATTGATGTTTTAAATTGATGTTTTTTGATGAGTGAAAATTCAAAGAATTTCTTGTAAATTTCAAATAATAATTAAATACTTTATTTGAAGAATTTCTTGCAAATAAAATTATGAAAATGAGTGTAGAATTGAAGAATTTCTTGCAATTTAAAATGATAATGCAAATTTGAAAAATCTCTTGCAAATTTTTCTTATTAAATAAATTGTTTCATATTATTTATTCATCAATAACAAAGTAGTTGATGAGCATTTATTTAATGTTAGAAATTAGCATAAAGTGAGTCAATATGAATGTCATTTAACTAGAAAATAAATGCTAAGAAAGAAAGATAGTTACAGAAAAAAAGTTGATTACATATGTATGTTTCTCAGTTGATGCTAGACTCAATAAAGACTAGTCAAGATGATGAAGTGAGAATAAATTTAACAAGATTAAAAGATTGAGTTTGACAAGACTAAAATCATGATAATGTTCAAAAATATCAAGAAATAAATCAAATAACTTGCTTTAATTTCTATTTATATCTGAACAGCAATGACAAAATATAATCATGAACTTCATTATCAATTTATTTGATTCATACAACTATAATACTATTCTGACTATCATTTGCAAATTATTGAAAGAAAAACATTATATTTCTTACATCATTGATGATGAAAATATCATAGTCAAAAAGACAGCTGAAATGTTACTTCAATGAATATATTAAACTCATGATTTATCAAGCTTCATTGTATTTGATTGAGATTTTCAGTTCATTTTCATTCTTTGAAAGTTTCTTTGCAAACAACTGAGCATTTTTCTTTGATTATTCATCATTTATTACTTTCAAATCAATAATCAAAGCAAACAAGTCAATCAAAATATCAAGTGATATCTTTGTTTCTTTTATTTATACATGCAAAATAATTGATTTAAATGATTATTTATGATCAAGTTTGTCAACAATAATATCTTGTTTTCAATCATTTTTTTAATCTTCTTCTTCATGAATAAGAACTTTCACTTTTGTATAAGTTTCAACTTTGACATCATTAAGTATGAAAGCATTCATGAACATCTGCAGATCACTCAAATCAAAAATATATTTAATCATATGAATAAAACATTGATCTTTGCTTGCAAAACTTTGATCAAAACATGAAAGTAAATGATGAATTAAACTAATAAGCATAAAAAGAAGATTAATTATAAAATTGAATTAAAAATGTTTTTGAATGAACAAAATATTATTATAATGAGATTTTTCAAAAAATTGAATGATAAGATGCTTAACTCATTTCAGATCACTGAGTTTGTTGACTCATTTTATAAGTTGAAACTATCAAAAACTATGCATATACATGATATATTTTATTCAAAGCTTCTTTATTCTGTTGTTAATGATTTTTTATCTGATTAAAAGAATGAATTCTTAAAGTTAATAATAATAAATGATAAAAATAAATGAAAAATCAATAATATATTGAACTTTTGATGATATTAAAAACAACTTTAATATCAAGTTAAATGAAAGAATTATGATAACAATCTTAATTAATATAATGTTGATAATGATGAGTTTATGAACATTCAAGAAATGATTGATGAATTTTATTACAAGCATATCAAGATTGAAACTTTAATTAATTTGCAATGCACATTAGTGAATACTTTGTATAATGATTAAAGTTAATCAATGATTTAGCTGAAATCTGATTTAAATCTGACTCAGATTTAACTTAAATATGACTTAGCATTTTTTCTCTTTTTTAACATTTTCTAATCAACTTTTATTGTCTTTTAAACAAACACACTTTTTTATATTACAAGTAATTAATAAATTTTTATGATAAATATATTTCTTTATATCATAAACATCTTTTAAATCAATATTTTTCTTATGTTTTAACACATCTTCTTTGAAACTAACGTTGATCTGAATAATTATTATATAAAGTGTATTCTTCTTGTCTTTTATATCTTCTTTCTTTTGTATTCTTAAAGTCTTAATTATAACTATCTTTATAAATTAAACATTTTAATCATGCATGCACTTTGATTAGTTTTTAAACATGATCTCAACATTATTTTAAAAATTTATTAATCATATGATACTGATCTTTATATTCATTCAAATTCACTCAACTGACAACAAAATGAGTATAAAGAAATTTATGTATTTAATAATTAACAACATTGAAAAATAAAACAACATCAAGAAATCAATAAAATCAATGAAAATATATAATCATATAATTGCTAGAGAATTTATCGCTCAGTCAATAGCATCAGTTTAAATCGATTAATAGAATCAATGATAAAGAATCTTTATTGATTGCTTGAAAATCACAAAAAATCTTCTCAAATTAACAATACTTTTCTTTAAAAATTAAATACTTTAACAAATGATTTCATTATTTACTACTGAGCATCATTATTCACTTGATCATTAAAATCTTCATTATGATTCAATCATTTGTGAATACTCAACTTAATTTCTTCAAAAGTAATTAAAGTCTTGATTTAATCATTTATTTTAAGTTATTTTCTTATTTATTAAAATTTCTTAGAACTGACTTTGTATGAAAACATCATCAATTCATGTCTCATTCTCAAATGTTCAATGAATTTCTGAAAGTCTTTATTTTCTAAAATATTAAAAATGTAAAGCAGTTACAACATTGAGTTAAACAAGATTCAGAAGTTTTTCTAGAAGATTTAAATGTAGAAGCTTGTGAATTATTTAATAAAATATTCAGTGAATAAATATAAAAGACTTGTTTTGAAAAAATTGATTAAGCAAAAAAATGATTGAATCTAAATCTTAAAAAACTTTAAGATCAAATGATGAAACTACAACATTAATTGCAATTGATTAAAGAAAATACTTCTACTTCTTTCATTATGTTCAATTCATTTAAATGATTTCAAAAACTTTCAAATTCATTTTTATTTATTGATGAAACAGAATTTTTCTGAAATAATTGATAAAAAAAGATTCATGACAAGCTAAAAATCAACATTGATCATTTCAATACTGATAAAGTCATACTGATTTATATTCACTTCAGAATCAATAAAAATGCAGTCAAAGTTACTTTAACTTAACATTAACATGATTCATTAAATCTTTATAAAATGATTAATGATTTATTAAATGAACTTGCTCAATTATACAATGATTTTAACAAAGAGATAAACTTTCAAAGAAAATATATTAATCTTATTTAAGAAAAGAGTAAATTCAATGACTTTTATTCAATATTTCAACGTTTGTTCTTTTATTTAAAGTATCATAAAAAGCAATTGATCATTGATTTACAAGATAAGATAGTTTATCATCTTCATGCAGCTTAAAATAGTCAGCTGATTCAATCAGAATCTTTCAATGAAATTTGTAATTATTTGATTTGTTTAAACAATGAGCATCAAGTCATGAATGATATCAAAGAAAAGTCTTGATCAAAGTCAGAAAGCAAATCATCTTTATTGAAAAATAAGATTTATTAAATCTTTATAAAAAGATCAAAGTTATTATACTCATCAATCATTCAAAGTTGCATGATGCAATTTTAACTAATGTTAAAGACATTAATTTACAAGCTGAAATTTGTTTCATCTGTTACAAATCAAATCATACTTTTAAAAAGTATTTTGATTGATTGAAAGTTAATGCATTAAAAGATGATAAGTTTGATTAATTTACATTGAACTCTGAGTTTGATTCTGATTTCAAAAACTAACTATTTCTTTCAAAATCATTAAAAAGATAAAGATTATATTTTTGTGCAGTCAAATTAAAGTTCTATTGAAAGAAAATTATTTTAAAAAGTCATTTCTGATCAATGCTTCTTTTATTTTTCAAAGTAATTCTTTCAATCTTTGCTCTTTGATAGATAGTAATTTTATCATCTACATGCTGATACATGATAAGTTAGTCAATAAAGTATGTCAGAAACTTGAAATACAATTTATATTACTAGCAAAAGAGAAGTTAATATGAAACTATAGTGAGAAGTTAATTAGAAAAACTATTACTTATAAGATTCTACTTAATCTTACGATCAAAAGTCATAAGAAATTGACTATATTAATGCTGATAGCTGATATCAAGCATCATGAAGTTATATTGAGCAAACTTTGAATGAATAAAAATGAAATATTATTGAACATAAGACATGATACTATCATATTTTCTGATCAAGTAAATATTTTGATTTTGATTTTTTCAATTTCATCAAATATAAAGCACTTAAGTTGATTGCAATCAACTTCAATCTCTTCAGCAGCTCACAGCAAAATCTTTAAAATGCTTAAACATTTAATTTCATTCATTCAGAAAGAATCATTCTTGATTCAAAACATAAACATCATCTTTTTTCAAGCTTTAGTAAAATGAAAAAAGAAGAATCAAACAGAGATTTTTGCTATGTTCATTGAAAACATCAATAGAAAAATCATTTATAATATTCAATGCAAACTAGATGTCATAAACATCTTTTTAATCAATGAAATGACTCAGAATTTAGAAAATATTAAAGTCAAGTTATCATCAAAATATCAGAATTTTCTAAATATTTTTGATTAAGTTTAAACAAACAAGCTATTGTCTCATCATTTGTATAATTATAAGATAAAGCTTATTAATGATGTAACATCATTTCATTGTTAAGCATATTAAATGTCTTTTTACAAGCTTCAGAAAGTAAAGAAATATTTGAACAAGAATCTTTTCAAAGAATTTATAATTTTTAACAAAACTTTGTATTTCTCATTCATTCTGTTTGCTTTAAAAGCAAATGAAGATTTACAATTTTGCATTAACTATCAAAAGCTCAATGTTATTATCAAAAGAAATTGCTATTCTTTATCATTTATAAATGAGATGATCAACAAAATAATTGATTGCAAACATCTGATTCAATTGAATATCATTTCAACTTTCAACAAACTGCAAATGCATTTTGATAGTGAAAACTACACTATTTTTATCATCACTTTAGAAGCATATAAGTCAAAAGTGTTACTCTTTGAACTTATTAATGATTTTGTCTCATTTCAGCAATATATGAATGATGTTTTTTGAGACTTTCTAAATGACTTTTATCAAGTTTATTTAAATGATATTCTAATCTACAGTAAAACTCAATGAAAACATTAACAACATGTTAAAATGATATTAAATCATTTATGAAAAGCTGATTTATAAGTAGATATTTGAAAGTGCAAATTCAACATAGAAGAAACTATTTTCTTAAAAGTCATAGTTTTAAAACAAGATCTTTGTATGAACTTTATTAAAGTGAAAGTCATAGTCAACTGAGTTACATCAATTAATTTAAAAGAAGTTCAGAACTTTATGAAATTTATTAACTTCTATTATTGTTTCATTAAAAACTTCTTAAAGTTAGTTAAATCATTTACTTAACTGACTAAAAAGAATACATCTTTTATATAAAATGAAATTTATGTTTAAGCTTTTGATGATTTAAAGAAACAAGTCAGCTCAATCTCAGTATTACGACATTTCAATTTCAAATGATAAACTATTTTAAAAATCAATGCATTTAACTATATCAAAGATAAAATTCTATCACAGTATGATGATGAGAAAGTTCTTCACTCAATAACTTTCTACAGCAAAAGCATGATTTTTGCTGAATGCAATTATCATATTTATGACAAGAAATTATTAATCATTATTCAATGTTTTAAACATTGAAGACTTAAGCTTGAATGCACAAAGCTGCTCATTTAAATGTTTATTGATCATCAGACTTTAAAAATCTTTATGAAAAACAAACAGTTAACTCAACATTAAATCAATTATTTAGACATTTTATTCAAGTTTAACTTTCAAATCATTTTTCAATCAGATAAAATGAACATTAAAGTTAATGCTTTAATCAGAATGTTTTTAATCAACGTTTTTGAATCAACTTAATGTATTGAAAATTACTATCAAATCATTTTAACACTTGATAGAATAAATATTCTAGCTATTGAATTTAAAGTTGATTTCTATCAATGAGTAAAAGATGTCAACAAGATAAATGAGCTTTGCAATAAGTATAAATAAGTTATAAGTAAAAACAAGCTTAAGTTACATAGCATTGAATTAAAGCATTGCAAGATTGTTGATGATATTTTGTTTAAAAAAAATTTACTGTGAGTTTCTGAAAATATGCATACAAAATTATTAAAGAAAATTCATGATCAATCTTTCATCTTTCATTCTGACAATCAAAAAACTATTAATTTAGTTCAATGTTTCTACTATTGATCAGATCATTGAGCAACAATTAAATGTTACATTTGAAACTATCATGCTTATCATTGAAGTAAAATATTTAAAGATAGCATCAATGAACTTCTTCATTCTTTATTAATTTTACAGAAATGCTGAAAAGATATAATTATAAACTTTATTACTGAATTATCTTTACTGAAAGATTATAACATCATTTGCACAATCATATATCATTTCATCAAAAAACATTATTATGTTTTTTATCATTGAGAAGATGAAGACATTTCAGTTGAAGAAATGATTTAATTATGCTATGAAACATTTATTGACTTCATGATTTACCTAGTTCTATTGTTTTAAACAAAGACTTTCAATTCATATCAATCATGTGACAAAGTCTTTGCAAGCAATTAAGAATCACAATTAATTTATCAACAATTTATCATTTTGAAATCAATAATTAATTGAAATAAGTTAATCAAGATGTTGAACGTGAATTAAGAATTTACTGCAATTACATGCAGAACAATTAAGCAAAATGATTATCAATGATAAAATTCAGCAAGAATTTTAATATTTTTTGATCATTTCAATAACTTCATTTTACTTCAATAAAAATTTTCACACACAAATGAGTTTCAATTCAGATACAATTAACTACAAAACTACTTGTGAATGTTTTGAAGTTAGAAAAGCAAATAATATTATCATTTGAATGAAAAAGCTTTTTATTTTTAATCATCAGCAATTGAAAAAGATGAAACAGATCATCAAAGCTCAAATCAATAAACATAAATGAAATATCATTTATGAAGTAAATGATTGAATTTAATTATTCTTTAGAAATATAAAAACAATTAAATCATGTAAGAATTTAAAAGATAAACAGTTAAAATCTTATCAAATTACTGTCAAAGTTGAAATTTTCTATCATTTTCATTTATCAATAAGCATGAAGCAGCTGCATTTGATATTCAGTTCAAAGTTATTACATTTTTATCTTAATAACTTCTTATCAGAACAGCATTCAGAATCATTTAAATCTTTCACTATCAAAAATGATGAACATTAAAAGATAAATGACATTTTAAACTTTAAATATTATCAAGATTGAATACAATATAAAGTCAAATGAATGAGATTAAATTGAAACAATAAATGATACTATGTCAACAAAGAAGAATTCAAGAAATTGAAAGAAGTTTTAATTGAATTTCATAAGTTTTATTCAGACATGTCATACTAAATTGAAAAACAATGGAAAAAAAAATTCGTTTCATTTATTCTATTTATGTAAACATGAATTTTCAAAGAAGAAAGTAATGTTACAAGCATATCAAAACTGAAGCTTTAATCAATTTACAATGTATGCTAGCAAGTATTTTGCATAATAATTAAAGTTAGTTAATGATTTAGTTGAGATTTGATCTAAATCTGACTCAGATTTAACTCAGATATGATTCAGCATCTTTTTTCTTTTTTAGCATCTTTTAATCAACTTTTATTATCTTTTTAATAAATACACTTCTTTATGTTACAAGTAGTTAACAAATTTCTATGATAAACATATTTCTTTGTATTGCAAACATCTTTCAAATCAACATCTTTCTTATGTTTCAACATGTCTTCTTTGAGACTAACATCAATCTGAGTAACTACTATATAAAGTATGTTCTTCTTGTCTTTTATATCTTCTTTCTTCTGTATTTTTAAAGTCTTAATTATAACTATCTTTATAAATTAAACATTTTAATCATGCATGCACTCTGATTAGTTTCTAGACATGATTTTAACAAATTTCATATCAGATATTCAAGAAAAGCGCACTAAGAAACAATATTCATGTAAACATGAATAGTCAAGAAAAGAAGATAATGTTATGATTTTAATCTTTATTTATTCTTCATCTAATCTTTATTTAATCTTCATCTGATTTCATTTTAATTAAGTCTAGTGAAAATCTGATCTAGAAGTGATATTATTGAAACTTTGCATCATATGTGTAAGATGTTAATTCAATCAAGTTTAATATAAAGCTAAAAAATATACATATAAGAATTAAGTTCTTTTCTATAAATACTTTTCTTTCTTAACATTTATTTATTAGTTAAATGACATTTTTATGACTTACTTTAAATTAATTTCTAACAAAAGTTTTGAATGAATTTCATAAACTATATTTAAACAAATTATGTTAAAATATTGAAATAATTATTAACAAAAGTAAGTAAATGAACTACATTCATGCAAACATGAATTTTCAAAAAGAAAAGTAATATTATGAGCATATTAAGATTGAACAAGACTGAAGTTTTAATCAATTTGCAATGCATGTTAGCAAGTTCTCTGCATAATGATTAAAATTAATCAATGATTTAGTTGAGATCTGATCTAGATCTGACTCAGATTTGACTTAAATATAACTCAACATCTTTTCTCTTTTTTAACATTTTCTAATCAGCTTCTGTTGTCTTTTAAACAAATACACTTCTTTGTATTACAAGTGATCAACAAATTTCTATGATAAACATATTTCTTTGTGTTATAAACATTTTTTGAATCAACATTTTTCTTGTGTTTCAACACGTCTTCTTTGAGACTAGCGTCAATCTGAGTAACTACTATATAAAGCATGTTCTTCTTGTCTTTTATATCTTCTTTCTTCTGTATTCTTAAAGTCTTAGTTATAACTATCTTTATAAATCAAACATTCTAGTCACGCACGCACTTTAATTAGTTTCTAGACATGATTTCAACATAAATAAAGATTATTCATACATACACATTTTAAAAATTCATAATTTCATTCTACTAGTACTTATTTCAAATAATTAAAATGTCTAGACATGTTGTTAAGTTTAAGTCAACTCGTTGAGTTGATTGAGTTGAGTCAAGAGTCTGACTCAACTCTGAAACTCAACTTGAGTTGAGTTGAGCAATTCAAACTCGACTGCAGGTTTAATCAAGGCTAGACAGTAGTTTTATTGACTTAAGATTGCAGAAGTTCACGCACACGACTGAGATGATCAAAACAGAATTGCTGAGACTAGATTAAGATGATGATGATTAGATTGATAGCTTGATTCATTGAACTGCGAAACAGGTTCAATGAATCGAGATTATCTAAGATATCGATGATCTATGTTCTAAATCGGGTTGATGATCTGACATCATGACATATATTGACTGCATCTCTCTGATTTCTGTTCTGGTTATGACGCGACTGATTACGATTATGACAGATCTGCACAGTTATATGATCAGTCACATAATCAGCACGCTAGAGTCGAATATGCCAGGTCACTTCTCTGAATCATATCGAGCCTCGAGAAGTGCCTGAAGATCTCAGCCAATTTAGATGTACTATTTGCTTGGAAACTGACTTTCAAGACGACGAGCCCATCAAAGCAGTGAGCTATAAATATTAATGGGCGAAAGTAATATTCCTTCCACATACTTATGTTAGCGAGACTGCGGTCGCGCGCGCTGTGAGTTTTCTCCAAGTTCGCAGTATAAGGGTCAGCTTGACTGAAGGCTATCGGCAAGCGAAGGGGGGCATGGAAAGTGGTAGAAGGGGTTGTCACCCCGTTGCCATCGATTACCAATAGATCTCGGCAGCTAGGCGGGGAACAGAGGATAAATAGACGGTCCCCCCTTCTGTTTCTGCCCTTCGTCTCTTGAGAATCAGCCAGAAACTCGCTTTCGCTCCACCCACCCACTTCATAGACTCAGATCGCTTAGATAGAGGGAGTGCTTGACACCTCAGAGCGGCTTCCGGGCAAAATTTAGCCCTGAAAACCGTCAGGAGCTGTCGGTTTTGCCCAAACAAATATAATATATATTTATAGTTCAAACGAAGTCGATGCTCGATAGAGTCACTTCGTTGATCACAAGTAGTGACATTCGATACCGGTTAGTCTTGTAGATGCAATTCATAAGTAGAACCTCGCTATTCATCTTCAGTATGTTTTAGAGACTTGTTCGACTGAAGAAGACCTTGGTGATCCTGTTCAAATCGTCCTGCTCGTACTTAAAGTATCAGTTCTCATTCAGCAGATGACGAAGCAGAGCCTGCACAGAAGTCAGAGGCTCAAAGCTTGACGTCGCAAGCGTCTCTTAGATATTCGAACGTTCAAAATTTTGAAATACGTGATAAAAAAGGACTGTGATATACTGAATCAATAAGGCTGATTAAAATTTTACATAGGGAAAGACGCGCTATTCGAACATAATCTTGAAAGAGATGCATATTTTGAATGCTCGAAAATTCAGTTCTGGCCTCTATTCCCTCTTTGAGCTGAACTCTTCTCCATTCTCTTCATTGGCAACCTGTTCAAATCAAAACATTACGCTACCACATTGCCAAACATCTCTCGAGAGTATGCACATCTTCAGTTTAGCAGTCATGCGTGCATATGGACCACTTCCTACAGCTCAGCAGAAGTCGGGGCTGTGTGCCACTATTCATATCTCACGTTGAGCGTAGCATGATATCCTGTGCTCGTGCTTCCGCACCCTGCAGTCAATCGCCTAGCGCTATTCACTTACCAGCGTTGCCAAGGCTCCCACTGACGAAAACCACGAGCACAGCAGCATAAGCAGCACAAGCTGCAAAGACTTCAGATTTCCTCGCTTTTGTCACCAGACCTACGCACATGGCAAACGCAATTGTGTACCCAGCAATCAGACCAAGTCTTTTTCGCTCGTCCGTCACGTAATACAAATTCAAAATTGCACCGAAAAGAAGTGCTGCTGCCAAGATCAAATTGATAATGGCCACAGCGATGTGAAAGCGGCGTTCGGAAATATAGGCAAGACGGCCGTCTGTCCGTTGAGTCTATTCAGCGTGAGTAACATCCTTTGAAATGATGGCTGAGATCTCGAGGCGAGGAAGCTCTTTCTTGACTCACCACGAAGAGAATTGGAGCACAATGCCGAAGAAAGCTTGTCAGCCGGTCTTCATCGATGCGAGTCCTTATTGCCATTAGATCGCCACTATCGTCTAAGATCTTCGCACTGTGACCACCAAGGGCAGAAAAGCCGCCCGTAGGATTGCTGCTATTGTTGAATACGTTTCTAAATGCCGTGAGGGTCCGTCTCGACGGCTGTCTTACAGACAGCAATGTACTCTCAAGTACGAGAGCTTCTCCTAGGCTGACTCAGTATCATCCAGGGTAATGGTGCGACGGCGGAGAAGCCGAACTATATTCCTTGATCTTCTCTCGAATCTTCAAAGCAGTTCTCAACTGCTCCTTTTCTCGCAAATTGCCAGCCTCGTTAGCCCTTGCTTTCAGTGTACGCCAATCCCGAACACTTTCCATTTCCTCCGTCGCAGCGTTCAAGTCTAGTGCATCCTTTACATCGAGCGTCTCTTGTTGCGCCTCTAACTCTACTAATTCGCTTTGCAGATACAAAAGGTTCCTAGCTGAAAGGCGATCGAAACGTCGATATATAGACGTACTCTTATCGTCATCACTAGCCATGAAAGCCGCGAGAGAAGGGTACCCATTGATGTATCGAACCTGGAGGGTATCCTTCTCCAGGTCTTTTGGCATTTTGCCCGGAGGTAGGGTCAAAGTATCAATAGCAGCACTGCATCGTACGAACTCGCGGTTCTTTCAACACTTGAGGTTGTCCTGACACATATGCCCGATAGGTATGGCTGAAGATTTCTGATTGGTGGATCTTACGCTAGGAGCCGACGCCAATGCATGACCACGAACGTGGGACAGAGTGAGGCTGAGGAATCAGACAAGAAAGCCGTACCCTAAACTTGAGGATGCCGATCTCTAAGAGTAAAATTATTGTTAGATAACGATGGATTCAAGATACTATGCTCCAGATAATCTACTGGTTGCAGAAAGTCCACCACTTCAGCCAGTAAGGCTAAGTTTGGAACCGCTCGAGGACCTGACATGGGAGCCTTTAACCTTCGAAGAGCACAAGTACAGTTGCAGTGGCCAGTTCCCAAAGGCGGACTCTTCGCTTCAAGTTCTCTATTCGTACCCTGAGCTAGAT
>JAABUS010007101.1_pt1 | contig 13082 bp, 12 predicted proteins | sample 5560161 | NCBI WGS metagenome assembly JAABUS01 (sample SAMN10711885, study PRJNA513376) | rock metagenome | isolation source: Antarctica rocks | place: Antarctica: Victoria Land, Trio Nunatak nord | collected 2016-01-04 | reverse complement strand
CGACGGTGCCGTATTGAATCATGTGCCCGACCTTGGCCGCGAACCCCGCGGCGATGCGGTCCATGCCGCCCACCGGCTGGAACATGGTGCGCTGCTGCATGAACCCGGCGACCGAGCGCAGCGTGCGCCACGCCTTGGAATGCAGCACGTCGGCCATGGGGAACGGGGTGCTGGGCTTGCCCGGCCCCGGGTCGGTCAGCGCGCCGGGCCACAGGTCGTAGCCGCGGCCGTCGGCGCCGGAGTAGGACAGGTCGTTGGACGACAGATAGCCCTCGCGCACCAGGTAGGACACGAACATCTCTTGATCCTCGGCGCTCAGCGGCGTGTCGAGCCGACCCCCACGGACCGCCTTGGCCAGCAGTTCCGCCGTGTGCCCGCGCATGTCGGCCGCGACCTCGGCCTTGCGCAGAGGCTTGCCCGCGAGCGGGCCGGAGCCGCCCTGGAACAGGACGTAGGAGGCGTCGTTGTCGTTGACCATCACCTCCAGCGGCACCCCGAACTCCTTGGTGTAGTGCAGGGTTGATTGGTGGTTGAACGGGATGCGCCACGGGCCGTGGTTGATGTACTGGCCGTCGTCGAACGCGCAGCGTTGCGCCTCGCCGCCCAGCTCGGTCAGCGAGAACCCGGCGCGGGCGGTCTGGCACCGGCCGCCGGCGAAGCTGCGCGCCTCGATGACCCGGCACTGGTAGCCGAGCTTGGACAACTCATAGGCCACTGTCATGCCGCCGACGCCAGCGCCCAGGATGACGACCCGCTTGCCTGCCCCCGATCCGGTCAGCGCCGGCGGCGCGGTCTGGGCAGACGCCATGGACATGCCGAACGTTTCCAATCCCGCCATGACGGCGCCGGCCCCGCCAACGGCGCCGAGCCTATACAGGAACTGCCGGCGCGACGCAGGCTTCAGGGGAATTTCAGTCATTTGGACCTCCTTCGCGGCAGGACCGGCATCGCAGGCCGCATTGCGACGAAACTGAAACTTTCAATTACGAGCAGTGATTTGCAAGCAGAATGCCAAGTTGTCCGGCGCGGCCTGCCTTGCTTGCCGGGGAACATGCGGTTCCGGCATCGCCCCGTCCTCCGGCATCGCCCCGTCCTCTGGCATCGCGTAGATGCTGCGCGGGCGAAAGCCGGACACATTGAGGGTCGGCAGCCCGATGAACTGGGCGCCATCGCAATGGTGCACGTCGACATCGGCGATTGCGGCTTTGCCGAAGCGCGTGCCGAGCTGCTGGGCGGCAATCACCGCGTTGTTCAAATAGGGGCGGACAGCATGACCCAGCGGCGATGCTTGTCGGCCAGCGGTGACAGCACACAGGCGCCGATGGGACAGCCAAGGAATCCGATGGCGAATGCGAGAAAGCTGGCGATCAGTGATTCCGCCGGATCGTTGGCACGGAGTATTTAGGAAGTGAAGATGCCGGCCAGAAGGGGCCGCCGCCCCACAGCGTCCTTTGCCGGCCTGCCCGGCTGGCATACGTGGTGTCGGCCTCGACTGCGTTGCTCATGGAACCTTCCTTTCGTTGCGGCTGCCCCTGACCCGGGGAATGCTGTCCCGCCAGGTGCCCGACTCCAGCGGAAGCCGCCTTTCGCGCGGCAGCCAAGCGCAGGGGGCATCGGTCATCCCGCATCGGACACACCAAGTTCGGCCATGACCTCGGCCAGCCGTCCGGGATCGGAGCAGGCCAGCAGCGCTCCGAAGAAGCCATCCTGGCCCCCGGTCAACAGCAGGGTGCGCGGGACGAGCCCCTCCGGCGCGTCCCCCGAGCCGATCTCGGCCACATCGGGCCGCTGGCGGAGGGCGTCGAGGGAGGGGGCCAGTTCGGCCGCCGTGCCGAACAGGAAGCGGTGAGCCGGCCACTCGGCGCCGTCGTGGCGCTGCCCCGGCGCCGCGGGGAGCGACAGGGCCGTCAGTTCCTCCCGGCTGGTGAGGCCATGGAACAGCGCCAGCGCCGCCGCGCGTGCCGGGGCGGGCAAGGCGAGGCTGTCGGCGGAGGCCTCGATCTCGACGGGGGATGCGGCGGACAGGATGGGCATGGCTTGTTCTCCGAAATGCTGCGGTCTTAGCGGATGGCGGCGATGGCGGTTCCGGGCGGTTGTGGTGCGATGCTGGCCCGCAAGCAAACGGCGGTGGCCGCCTTCCCATCCCTGGACCTCAAGCCTACATTCCCTCCGTATGCAATGCCCGCCGGGCGTTCCGGGGAGAACGGCCATGCCGGACCATGGGACCGCAGGAATGCGGCGGCGGCACATGCTGCAACAGGTAGGGTGGACCTTGGCCGGCGCTGGGGCGGCATCGGGCGCCAGCGCCGCCGCAGCGGAAACCGCGCCGCCGCCCTGGATGACCGAGCAAGGCACTGCCGCGGACGACACGCCATACGGCAGCCCGTCGCCGTTCGAGCGCGCGGTGGTGCGCCGCGTGCGGGACCGGTCGCCCTTTATGACCACCGCCTCCGCCCACGCGCCGCTGCAGGACCTGCATGGCATCATCACGCCGAACGGCCTGCACCACGTCCGCAGCCACGCCGGCACCCCGGCGATTGATCCCGGCCGCCACAGGCTGCTGGTGCACGGCCTGGTGGAGCGCCCGCTCAGCTTCGGCATGGACGACCTGGCCCGTTTCCCGTCCGTGTCCCGGCTGCATTTCCTGGAATGCTCGGGCAACACCCCGCTCTACAAGACCGAGAAGATCGACGCGCGCTGGACCGTGCAGGACACCCATGGGCAGGTGAGCTGCGCGGAGTGGACGGGGGTCAAGCTTGCGGACGTGCTGGCAGAGGCCGGGGTGAAGCCCGGCGCCGCGTGGGTGCTGGCGGAAGGAGCGGATGCCGCGGCGATGACCCGCTCGGTGCCGATCGAGAAAGCGTGGGACGACGCCATCCTGGCCTATGCGCAGAACGGGGAGCATCTGCGCCCGGAGAACGGCTACCCGCTGCGCCTGGTCCTGCCGGGCTACGAGGGCAACATGAACGTGAAATGGTTGCACCGCTTGAAGCTTGGCGACCAGCCGTTCCAGACGCGCGAGGAAACGTCGAAGTACACCGATTTGCTCCCCGACGGGATGGCCAAGCAATTCAACTTCGTCATGGAGGTGAAGTCCGTCATCACCCGGCCTTCGCCGGGACGCGGCCCGGGGCAGCCGGGCTTTTGCGAAGTCACCGGCCTGGCCTGGTCCGGACGCGGCCGCATCGCGCGGGTCGAGGTTTCGACGGACGAGGGCGCCACCTGGCAGGACGCGGCGCTGCAGGAGCCGGTGCTGCCGAAATGCCTGACCCGGTTCCGCCTGCCCTGGACCTGGGACGGTGGCCCGGCCACCTTGCAAAGCCGTGCGACCGACGAGACCGGCGCCGTCCAGCCGACGCGCGCCAACCTGCTGGCGGAGCGCGGCCCGAACTTCTTCTACCATTATAACGCCATCAACACCTGGCGCATCGCGCCGGGTGGGGAGACGGCGCTTGCGGTGTAGCGCCGCGCTGGCCGCTTTCGTCGTCCTTGCAGGCGCGGCCGCGGCGGAGCCACAGCGCCTCGGCTTCGGTCGCCCGGCGACGCCGCAGGAGCCTGGCGCCGCCGACATCGACGTGCGCGCGGACGGCGCCGGGCTGCCGCCGGGGCAGGGCAGCGTCGAGCAAGGGGCGGCGCTGTTCGCCAGCACCTGCGCGGCTTGCCACGGCGAGCGGGGGGAGAAGCCGCTCATCCCGGCGCTGCGGCTGACGGGTGGGCGCGGCACGCTCGCGACGCCTGGCGCAGTGCAGACGGTGGGCAGCTACTGGCCCTATGCCACGACGCTGTTCGACTACATCCGGCGCGCGATGCCCTTCAACGCGCCGGAGTCGCTGACGCCGGACCAGGTATACGCCGTGACCGCCTACCTTCTGCGGCTCAACGGCATCGTGCCCGACGGCACCGTGCTGGACGCCGGCACCTTGCCGCGCGTGCAGATGCCCAACCGTAACGGGTTTGTGGGCGTCTATGCTCCTAGTCATTAAAGCAGGCAGGATGGCCGGAGCGCTTGTTCCGTGGCCTGCCCTGCCCTACCTGAGACGGCATGAGCACTGAATCGACCACACCTCCCGAGGAGGACCCCGCGTTGCAGGATGACGCCCGGGCCCACGCCGCGCCACCCGACGCCGACTCGGCCGAGCCGTCGAGCCACGAGGCCGAAATTGTCCGGCTGACGGCCGAGCGCGACGACATGCGCGACCGCTGGATACGCGCAGAGGCGGAGATGGCCAACGTACGCGCCCGCGCCAAGCGCGACGTGGACGACACGCGTCAGTACGCCGTGCAGAAATTCGCCGCCGACGTGGTGGAAGCAGCCGAGAACCTCCGCCGCGGCTTGTCGAACCTGCCGGCGCAGTCGGCGGAGGAGCCTGAGATCGTCACCAAGCTGCGCGACGGGTTCGAGGGGGTGGAGCGCAGCTTTGTCGGCCTCCTGGAACGCAACGGTATCCAGCGCATCGACCCCACCGGCCAACCGTTCGACGCCAACCTACATCAGGCGATGGCCGAGCAGCCCTCGGCGGAGCATCCCCCGGGCACGGTGATCCAAGCGTGGACCACGGGCTGGACGCTGAACGGACGCCTGCTCCGCCCAGCGATGGTCGTGGTCGCCAAGGCCGCGCCCGCCGGGTCCGCCTCGGGTACCGAGGCCGCTTAGGCGGCACGACAGTTGTGCGGCGCCGGGCCTTGTCCGGCGGGCATTCGCTGAATACATCCGCATCGTTACAACCGTAGGGTGGCGCCTGGTGCTTCGGGCCACGCGCCGCTGCTGAGAAAGGAATACGAATGAGCAAGGTCATCGGCATCGACCTCGGGACCACCAACTCCTGCGTCGCAATCATGGAAGGCAGCACGGGTGCGGACGTCCGGGTAATCGAGAACAGCGAGGGTGCCCGCACCACGCCGAGCATGGTCGCGTTCAGCGACAGCGGAGAGCGGCTGGTCGGCCAGAGTGCGAAGCGCCAGGCCGTCACCAACCCGACCAACACCCTGTATGCCGTGAAGCGCCTGATCGGCCGCCGGTTCGAGGACCCGCTGGTGGAGAAGGACAAGGGCATGGTCCCTTACACCATCGTCCGCGGCGACAACGGCGACGCCTGGGTGAGTGCGCGCAGCGAGAAGTATTCGCCGAGCCAGGTCAGCGCCTTCGTGCTCGGCAAGATGAAGGAGACCGCCGAGTCCTACCTCGGCGAGAAGGTGACGCAGGCCGTCATCACCGTGCCCGCATACTTCAACGACGCGCAGCGCCAGGCGACCAAGGACGCCGGCCGCATCGCCGGGTTGGAGGTGCTGCGCATCATCAACGAGCCGACAGCGGCGGCCCTCGCCTACGGCATGGACAAGAAGCAGGGCGGCACCATCGCAGTGTACGACCTGGGCGGCGGCACGTTTGACGTGTCGGTGCTGGAGATCGGCGACGGCGTGTTCGAGGTGAAGTCCACCAACGGCGACACGTTCCTGGGCGGCGAGGACTTCGACAACCGGGTGATCGGCTACCTCGCAGACGAGTTTAAGCGCGAGCAGGGTATCGACCTGCGCAACGACAAGCTCGCCTTGCAGCGGCTGAAGGAAGCGGCGGAGAAGGCGAAGATCGAGCTGTCTTCCTCCAAGGAGACCGAGATCAACCTGCCGTTCATCACGGCCGACGCCAGCGGGCCGAAGCACCTGGTGATGAAGCTGTCGCGCGCCAAGCTGGAAAGCCTGGTCGACGACCTGATCGAGCGGACCCTGGCGCCGTGCCGCGCTGCGCTCAAGGATGCCGGCGTGACCGCGGGCGAGATCCAGGAGGTCATCCTGGTCGGCGGCATGACGCGCATGCCGAAGGTCATTGAGGTCGTTAAGCAGTTCTTTGGCCGCGAGCCGGCCCGCAACGTGAACCCGGATGAGGTCGTCGCCATCGGCGCCGCGGTGCAAGGCGCGGTGCTCAAGGGCGACGTGAAGGACGTGCTGCTGCTCGACGTGACGCCGCTGTCGCTTGGCATCGAGACGCTGGGCGGCGTGTTCACCCGGCTGATCGACCGCAACACCACGATCCCGACCAAGAAGAGCCAGGTGTTCTCGACGGCCGACGACAATCAGGGCGCCGTGACCATCAAGTGCTACCAGGGCGAGCGGGAGATGGCGGCGGACAACAAGCTGCTGGGCCAGTTTGACCTGATGGGCATCCCGCCGGCCCCGCGCGGCGTGCCGCAGATCGAGGTGACGTTCGACATTGACGCCAATGGCATTGTCTCCGTCCAGGCGAAGGACAAGGCGACCGGCAAGGAGCAGCAGATCCGCATCCAGGCCAGCGGCGGCCTGTCCGATGCCGACATCCAGAAGATGGTCAAGGAGGCCGAAGCCAACGCCGACGCCGACAAGAAGCGGCGCGAGCAGGTCGAGGCGCGCAACCAGACCGAGGCCATGGTCCATCAGGTCGAGAAGACCTTGAAGGAGAATGGCGACAAGGTCCCGGCCGACGCCAAGTCCGAGGCGGAGGCGGCGATGGCTGCAGCCAGGACCGCGCTGGAAGGCGACGACGCGGAAGCGCTCAGGCAGGCGAATGACCGGCTGACGCAGGTCGCGATGAAGATGGGCGAGGCGATGTACAAAGCCCAGGCAGAGGCAGCCCCGGCCGATGCCGCGGGCGCCGCGGGTTCGACGGCGCAGGGAGAGAAGGTCGTCGATGCCGAGTTCGAGGAAGTGGACGAGAAGAAAAAAGCCTCGTAGTCGCGTCGAGGCTTAGATATCAGGAAAGGCGTCCGTGCTCGATCGAGGCGGGCGCCTTTTCCATTACGGGGCTACGCCGGATCCGGCGCACGACCGGCGCTGAGCACGGTGCGTGGGGGTTGCGAGCGCCGGCCCAGCGCCAAGGATGAGGGCTGAAGTGGCAGCGAAGCAGGATTACTACACGACGCTTGGGGTGGGCCGGGAGGCCGGCGCGGAGGAAATGAAAAAGGCGTATCGCAAGCTCGCGATGCAATACCATCCTGACCGCAACCCGAATGACAAGCAGGCCGAGGCCAGGTTCAAGGAGCTGAACGAGGCCTACGACGTGTTGAAAGACGACCAGAAGCGCGGTGCCTACGACCGGTTCGGCCACGCGGCCTTCGAGCAGGGCGGCGGCCCCGGCGCGGGCGGCTTCGGCGGCGGATTCAATTTCCAGGACGGCGCTGGGCTGGGCGACATCTTCGACCAGATGTTCGGGGAGATGACCGGCCGCCGGAGCAGCGCGCGTTCGCGCGCCGGCGCGGACCTGCGCGCCCAGGTGGAGATCGACCTGGCCGAGGCCTTCGCCGGCACCAAGACCCAGCTCCGCGTGCCCACCCGCGTGCAATGCGACCATTGCCGGGGCACGGGGTCGGAGAGCAGGGAGCGGCAGGCCGATACGTGCTCAACCTGCGGCGGCGCCGGCAAGGTGCGGGCGCAGCAGGGCTTCTTCCTGATCGAGCGCACTTGCCCGACCTGCGGCGGCGCCGGCCGGGTCATCAAAAGCCCCTGCAAGGTGTGCGGCGGCGCCGGAACCGTGCAGCGGGAGCGCAGCCTGCAGGTGTCGATTCCCGCGGGCGTGGAAGATGGCACGCGCATCCGCTTGACCGGAGAAGGCGAGTCCGGCGCCAGCGGCGCGCAGCCGGGCGACCTGTATGTCCACGTCGCGATCCGCCCGCATGAGATCTTCCAGCGCGACGGCGCCAACATCTATTGCCGGGTGCCCTTGCCGATGGCGCAGGCGGCGCTGGGCGGCGACGTAGAGGTGCCGGCGATTGACGGCAGCCGGGCGAAGGTGAAAATCCCGCCGGGCACGCAGACCGGGGATCAGTTCCGGTTGCGTGGCAAGGGCTTCTCGGTGCTGCGCAGCGCGGCGTGCGGCGACATGTATGTCCAGGTCGCGGTGGAAACCCCGCAGCACCTGACGAAGCGGCAGCGCGAGCTGCTGGAGGAGTTCGAGGCCGAGGCGAAGGAGCACGCCAAAGGCAGCCCCGAAAGCGAGGGCTTCATGGCCAAGATCGCCAAGTTCTTCGAAGGGCGGGCCTGATCGTTCAGCACCTGGCTGTTCAGCTTGGGCGCCGCGTGGCGGAAGGCGGCGGCAAATCTTCCTCTAGGATCGTGATATGGAGCGAGAATGAAACCTCGCCGTCCTCTTCGTCGCGGTGAAGGGTGCCGAGGAACTCCTTATCGACCGTCACTTCGACCGAGGCGCCCTTCCGCTTTGGCACCTCGACATGGATGCGGTCGGACCCGAGCGTACGGCGGAGGTAGGTTTCAACCCGGGCGTAGTCGGTCGGCTTCATGGGGCGTATCCTTGCAAGTCGTTCACCCGGGCTTAGCAGCCTGGCGACTCCAAAGGAACCGCTCCTAGGCGGCACTGAACGACCGGTCAGTGCGGCTGCGGGCGCGGCACGCCGGGGAAGATCCCGTTCGGCAGCGGCGCGGTCTGGCCTGGCGGCGGAGGAGGAGGTTGACGTGCCGGCTCGGGCGGGCGGGACCGCTCGACCCGATTGCCCTCAAAGCGTCCGCGGTTGAACGCCCCCTGGTCGTCGCGGAACCGGCGCTCGCGCTCTCCACGCTCCTGGAAATCGCGGCGGAACTCACGCTCCCGAAAGTCCTGGTCCCGGAAGTCGCGCCCACGGCCGTAGCCATAACCGCCGTAGCCGTAGCCGGGCGTCACCGGAACCGGGACCGGGTAGCCGTAGGGCGGCACGTACCCGGGACCGGCATCCGGCGCGAGGTAGCCCGGCTGGGCATAGGCTGGCGGCACGTAGCCGGGTTGGACATAGCCGGGCTGAGCGTATCCGTCATAGGCCGGCTGCAGGTTGCCGTAGTAGTTGCCCGGGTCGGGCGCGCAAGCCGTCGTCGCCATGCAGGCCGCAAGCCCGATCCACCATCCCCGCCACATCACACGTTTCCCCTTGCCCAACGTGACACACCCCACGGCATGAGCTTATCGTAGCGAAACGTGGCGGGACCGCGGCGGTTTGAGGGAGAGTTTAAGGATGCCGGTCAGCGGCCAGGGACCCTATGACGACCAGAACATCTTTGCGCGCATCCTGCGCGGCGAGATCCCATCGCGCCGGGTGTATGAGGACGAGTGGGCCGTGGCGTTCCACGACATCGCCCCGCTGGCGCCGGTGCACATCCTGGTCATCCCACGCGGGCCTTATGTCGCGCTGACCGACTTCGTGGCGACCGCCTCCGACGCGGAGATCGCCGGCTTCTTCCGCGCCGTGGGCCGCGTGGCGCAGCAGACGGGGCTGGAGCAGCCGGGCTACCGCGTCCTGTCCAACATGGGCGTGCATTCCGGGCAGGAGGTGCCGCACCTACACGTTCACTTATTCGGCGGCGCCGCACTCGGTCCCATGCTGGCAAAGCCTTGACATACATTGCGGCCCGTCCGACGTTCGGCTGATCCGAGGGGAGCCCTGGCAAGGGGCTGAGAGTCCGTTGGTCCATGTGAAGGACAGCGCGGAGACCCTGTGCAACCTGATCCGGGTCATGCCGGCGTAGGGACGGGAATTCTCATGCCACTCCCGGCTCGGCTGCATGTCCTTTCTGGGAGGCGACCATGACCTATCAGCAAAAGCCGAGCGCCGTCACCACCGGGCCGATCACCGGCTCCCGCAAGGTGTATTCCAGCCCGGCGGACCGCCCAGACATCCTGGTGCCGTTCCGGGAGATTGTGCTCGACCCCTCCGCTAAGGAGGAGCCAATCCGGCTTTACGACTGCTCCGGCCCCTACACTGAAGGCAACGCCCGCATCGACCTCGCAGCCGGCCTGCCACCCATCCGTGCGCCCTGGCTCGCCAAGCGCGGCTTCGCACCCGCCGCCGCCCGGGTGGTCAAGCCGGAGGACAACGGCTTCGTCCCCGTCGACCGCCTGGTGCCCGCCTGCCCGGCGCCGCAAACCCTGCTGGAAGGCCGCGACGGCCAGCCCGTCACCCAGTACGAGTTCGCCCAGGCCGGCGTCATCACCGAGGAGATGGTCTACGTCGCTCACCGCGAGAACCTGGGCCGCGGCGCCGCCCATGCGGAGGCCGAGGCCCGCGTCGCCGATGGCGAAAGCTTCGGCGCGGAGATCCCGGCCTTCGTGACGCCCGAGTTCGTCCGCAGCGAAATCGCCCGCGGCCGGGCCATCATCCCCGCCAACATCAACCACCCGGAGCTTGAGCCGGTCATCATCGGCCGCAACTTCCTGGTCAAGATCAACGCCAACATCGGCAACTCCGCCGTGACCTCCGGCGCTGCGGAGGAGGTCGAGAAGCTGGTCTGGGCCATCCGTTGGGGCGGCGACACGGTGATGGACCTGTCCACCGGGCGCAACATCCACAACATCCGCGGCTGGATCCTGCGCAACTCGCCCGTTCCCATCGGCACGGTGCCGATCTACCAGGCGCTGGAAAAGGTGGGCGGCGACGCCGACAAGCTGGATTGGGAGGTGTTCCGCGACACCCTGATCGAGCAGGCCGAGCAGGGAGTGGACTACTTCACGATCCACGCCGGCGTCCGCCTGGCGCACGTGCCGCTCACTGCCAAGCGCACCACGGGCATCGTGTCCCGCGGCGGCAGCATCATGGCCCGCTGGTGCCTGGCGCACCACAAGGAGAGCTTCCTCTACGAGCGGTTCGACGAGATCTGCGACATCATGCGCAAGTATGACGTGAGCTTCTCGCTCGGCGACGGCCTGCGTCCTGGCTCCAACGCCGATGCCAACGACGCGGCGCAGTTCGCCGAGCTGGAAACGCTGGGCGAGCTGACCCAGGTGGCCTGGGCCAAGGGCTGCCAGGTGATGATCGAAGGCCCCGGCCACGTGCCGATGCACAAGATCAAGGTCAACATGGAGAAGCAGCTCCGCGAGTGCGGGGAAGCGCCGTTCTACACGCTGGGACCGCTCACCACGGACATCGCGCCGGGCTACGACCACATCACCTCGGCGATCGGCGCCGCCATGATCGGCTGGTTCGGCACGGCGATGCTCTGCTACGTGACGCCCAAGGAGCATCTGGGCCTGCCCAACCGGGACGACGTGAAGACCGGCGTGATCACCTACCGCATCGCCGCCCATGCGGCCGATTTGGCGAAGGGCCATCCTTCAGCCAAGCTGCGCGACGACGCGATCAGCCGCGCCCGCTTCGACTTCCGCTGGGAGGACCAGTTCAACCTCGGCCTCGATCCCGACACCGCGCGGGCCTACCATGACGAGACCCTGCCGAAGGACGCGCACAAGGTCGCCCACTTCTGCTCGATGTGCGGCCCAAAGTTCTGCTCGATGAAGATCAGCCAGGACATCCGGGCGGATGCCGAGCGGCTGGCCGGCATGGAGGCCAAAAGCGCCGAGTTCATGGAGGGCGGCGCCGCGATCTACGTGCCAGCGGCCGAGTAGGATCGCCGCTGTCGGTTGCAGCGTGCCGGGTCCAATCCCACTTTCGGAAGCTTGATGGGATAGGACCCGAGCATGATTGACCCGCGGGACGCGCTGGATGCGGTCGGACAGTTGCCGGACGTGGAGATCGACCTCGGCGGCGCCGCGATCCAGTTGGCCCGGATCGACGAACCGGGGCTGGACTGGCAGGCCGCCGTGGGACATCTCAGCGAACTTGCGCGGAATGCGGTTAGGCTGGCTGATGACTTGCCCAGCACGGATTTAGCTACCCGCGCCGGGGCCTTGGCTCAATTGGTCACGGGACGTCATGGGTATGCCGGCGATACCCAGACTTATGACGACGCCGCCAATGCCAACCTCATCCAGGTGATCGAGCACCGGCGTGGCTTGCCGGTGGCGCTGGGCATATTATGGCTGCATTGCGCCCGCGCGGTGGGCTGGGGTGCCCATGGGGTCGATTTCCCCGGCCATTTCCTGCTGGCGTTGGAAGGCGACAACCCGACCCGCCGGGGCCGCACGGCCGAGCACCGGCAGATGATCGTGGACGTCTTCGCTGGAGGCGTGCCGTTGGCCGCCTCGGACATGCGCAGCTTGCTGAAGCATGTGGAAGGTCCAGGGGCTGAGTTGCGGCCCGGCGTGTTGCAGCCGATGTCGAGCCGCAGCGTCCTTCTTCGTTTGCAAAACAATATTAAAAGCCGGCGGCTGGCGAACGGCGACCCATCCGGTGCACTGTCCGCCATCCAAGACATGCTGCGCATCGCCCCGGATCGATCCATTCTCTGGCGGGAAGCCGCCTTGATCAACCAGCAGTTGGAACGTGTGGGTGCTGCGGTGCGCTGCTATGAGCGGTTTCTCGACTTGGTGCCGCAGGGGGACGCAGCCTTGCGCACCCGTGCGGCCATTGAGGAACTGCGCTCCCGGCTGAATTAGTCCTTCTTCGCCGGCTTATTCTCTTCGACATATTCGGAAGGGGCGCCCGGCTTATGGCTGGCGTCCTTGCTGTGGCCGCCCAGCCCGCGCGCGGCGTCGCTGCTGCCGGTCTTGGGGTTGGGGGCGCCACCGGCGGTGCCGGTCACTTTGGTATCAGTCACTTTGGGGTCCTGTGGCTCGCTCATGATGTTACCTCGGGTTGTCTGTCTGAGAACGCAGCGGCATGCGTGCGGTTCGTCTTTCTCGGTCATCGTTGCCGCCGCGGTGCGGCCCCTGCCCTTCCATCCGCCTGCCGCAAGCGCCACCTTCCGTATATGAACCGTCGCACCTTGCTGCTCGCCCCGTTCCTGGCACCGCTCCTTGCGCTGCCTGCCCAGGCGCAGGCGCCCGCGGCCTTGACCACCCAGGATCGTGCCGACATCGCTCGGGTCGAGGCCTACCTGAACGGCATCCGCACGCTGCACGCCCGCTTCCGCCAGATCGCGCCGAACGGCGGCACGAGCGAGGGTCAGGTCTGGCTGGAACGGCCGGGCCGCCTGCGGTTCGAGTATGATCCGCCCAGCCCGTTCTTGCTGGTCGGCGGGCACGGTTTATTGGTGTTCCATGACAGCCGATTGCAGCAGACCAGCAATATCCCATTAAGCTCGACGCCGCTGGGCCTCCTGCTGCAGGACAACCTGCAGCTTTCCGGCGATATCACAGTGACAGGGCTAGCCCGGGCGCCGGGCCAATTGCAGCTTCGGCTGCTGCGCACCAAGTCCCCGGCCGATGGCACGTTGACCCTGATGTTTGCCGACGC
>JAABUS010007100.1_pt1 | contig 13083 bp, 11 predicted proteins | sample 5560161 | NCBI WGS metagenome assembly JAABUS01 (sample SAMN10711885, study PRJNA513376) | rock metagenome | isolation source: Antarctica rocks | place: Antarctica: Victoria Land, Trio Nunatak nord | collected 2016-01-04 | reverse complement strand
TCATCCGCAAGTCGATCGCGGCGGCGACAGCCCGTCTTGCGGCCCGCAAGGCACGCGACCTCGCTCGCAACCGCAAGGGGCTGCTCGGCGGCGGCGGTCTGCCCGGCAAGCTCGCGGACTGCCAGTCCACCAACCCCGAGGAGTGCGAGGTCTTCGTTGTCGAGGGCGACTCGGCGGGTGGCTCAGCCAAGGGCGGTCGCGACCCGAGGATCCAGGCGATCTTGCCAATCCGGGGGAAGATCCTCAACGTCGAGAAAGCCCGCATCGACCGGGTGCTCGCCAACACCGAGGTGCAGGCGATCATCTCGGCCCTCGGCACGGGCATCCACGAGGACTTCGACATCGCCAAGGTGCGATATCACAAGATCGTGATGATGGCCGATGCCGACGTCGACGGCCACCACATCCGCACGCTGTTGCTGACGCTGCTGTTCCGGTTCATGAAGCCCCTCATCGAGGCTGGCTACGTCTACCTCGCCCAGCCGCCGCTGTACCGGCTGAAGTGGAGCAACCCACATGAGCACGAGTTCGTCTACTCAGACCGTGAGCGAGATGTGCTCACGGAGGCTGGTCTGGCTGCCGGCAAGCGCCTGCCCAAGGACAATGCCATTCAACGCTACAAGGGCCTGGGCGAGATGAACCCCAATGAGTTGTGGGAGACGACCATGGACCCCGATAACCGCGTGCTGCTCCAGGTGACCCTCGACGACGCGGCTCACGCCGACGAGATCTTCTCGATCTTGATGGGCGAAGACGTCGAGCAGCGGCGGTCATTCATCCAACGAAACGCCAAAGACGTCCGCTTCCTCGACATCTGACGATGAACGCCGAAGCGACGCCCGACAAGCGTCGAAAGCAAAGGGAATTCGCTGGTGACTGACGACACGACGATCAGCCCCGACGGCCCAGGCGGCCGAATCGAGCCGGTCGAGCTGCAGACGGAGATGCAGCGCTCCTACATCGACTACGCCATGGCGGTGATCGTCGGGCGCGCGCTGCCCGACGTACGCGACGGGCTGAAGCCCGTGCACCGCCGGGTGCTCTACGCGATGTACGACGGCGGCTACCGGCCCGACAGGGGCTTCTCCAAGTGCTCGCGCGTCGTCGGTGACGTGATGGGCCAGTACCACCCCCATGGCGACACCGCCATCTACGACACGTTGGTCCGCCTGAGCCAGCCCTGGGTCATGCGGGCGCCGCTGGTGTCCGGCCAGGGCAACTTCGGCTCGCCCGGCAACGACCCAGCTGCCGCCATGAGGTACTGCGTCATCGGCGACACCCGCGTACGGACCTACGACGACGGGACACTGTCGATCGCCGACCTGATGCGGAACGCGCCACCGTCTTCTGAATCCGACCTCGATCTGAAGGTCGTCGGGAAGGACGGCGAGCCAGTACACGCAAGCAAGTTCTTTCACTCGGGGAAACAACCCACGTTGCGGATGACGACCAAGGAGGGACACTCACTCACCGGCTCGCTCAACCATCCAGTCCTGTGCTTGTCAGCGATCGCAGGCGTGCCCTTGCTCTTGTGGAAGCAGCTGGCTGAGGTTCAACCTGGCGATTCTGTCGTGATGCTGAGGGCCAAGCCGGAGGAGTGGGGGTCAGCCACCGATCTCGAGAAGAAGACAGCACTGCTCCTCGGCGCCTGGGTGAGCGAAGGGTTCGCGAGCAGGGGACGGGCCGGTTTCAATCACGTCGATCAACGCTATTTCCGCTCCGTCCTAGAAGCGTATGACGCTGTCGTCGGGGGGCCGCGATACGTCTATGCACGAACCATCGTCTCGGGATCGATTCTGCACGAGCTCGATGTGCAGCGGATGGACACATTCCTGGCCAGCCCACTAGGCCCGCTGGTTGGGGAGAAGAGCACGGATAAGCGAGTCCCAGAGCTGATCTGGCAGGCGACTCCTGAGGTCAAAGCCGGGTTCCTACAGAGCCTCTTCACCGGCGACGGCTCATGTTCCGCCTTGCCTCGTCACAGCACCCAAGTGCGTTGCTCGACGCGAAGCTTCCAGCTGGCTACCGAAGTCCAGGTTCTGCTCATGGAGTTTGGTGTCGCCGCACGGCTTACCCGGCATGCAACTGGTGAGTACAAAGTGGTCATCGCCAACCGTCGGGACGCGAGGACCTTCGCCGTGCAGGTCGGCTTCCTGGGCGCAAAACAGCAACGGTTGGAAGACATTCTGTCGTCTGAGCCCTCGATGTCGCGAGCCATGAGCCGCGACCACGTGCCGTACGTTGCCGCGTATCTGCGCCGCTACGGCGCTCGCAACAAGCAGGCAGCCAGTTGGCTGAACCGGCACAATGTCGACAGGCTCGAGCGGTGGGAACGAGACAGGCCAACTATCCTCGGCCACCTCACCGAGGAAGCCGCCGAGGTGGTCTGGCCCCTGGTCGACGGCCGGTTCTACTACGCAACGGTGAGCGATGTGGTGGAGGCGGGCGTCCAAGACGTCTACTCGTTGCGGATAGACACCCCGGATCACGCATTTGTGACCAACGGCTTCATCAGCCACAACACCGAGTGCAGGATGGCGCCGCTGGCCATGGAGATGGTGCGCGACATCGACGAGGGCACCGTTGACTTCCGGGCCAACTACGACGGCCGGAGCCAGGAGCCGGTGCTGCTGCCGGCTCGCTTCCCCAACCTGTTGGTCAACGGCTCAGCCGGCATCGCGGTCGGGATGGCGACGAACATCCCCCCGCACAACCTGCGCGAGGTCGCCGAAGGGGTGCAGTGGGCGCTGGCGCACCCTGAGGCGTCGAGGCCGGAGCTGCTGGAGGCGCTGCTCGAGCGCGTCAAGGGTCCCGATTTCCCCATGGGCGCTCTGATCGTCGGTCGTCAAGGCATCGAGCAGGCCTACCGCACGGGCCGGGGCTCGGTGACCATGCGCGCGATTGTCGAGGTCGAGGAGGACAGCAAGAACCGCACCAACCTGGTCATCACCCAGCTGCCGTACCAGGTCAACCCGGACAACCTGGCCTTGAAGATCGCTGAGCTCGCCGACTCGGGCAAGGTGCAGGGCATCGCCGACGTACGCGACGACTCGTCGTCGCGAACCGGGCAGCGGCTGGTTGTGGTGCTCAAACGCGATGCCATCGCGAGGGTCGTGCTCAACAACCTCTACAAGCACACGCAGCTGCAGGACAACTTCAGCTGCAACATGCTGGCTCTTGTCGACGATGTGCCGCGGACGCTGACCCTCGACCAGTTCGTGAGCAGCTGGGTGCAGCACCAGATCGACGTGATCCAGCGCCGGACGCGCTACCGGCTCCGCAAGGCGGAGGAGGAGGCGCACATCTATCGCGGCCTGGTCAAGGCGCTCGATGCGCTCGACGAGGTGATCGCCCTGATCCGGCGAAGCCAGACCGTCGAGGAGGCTCGAAACGGCCTGATCGGCCTGCTCGATATCGATGAGATCCAAGCTCGAGCGATCCTCGACATGCAGCTGCGCAAGCTCGCGGCGTTGGAGCGGCAGGCCATCAGCGACAGGTTGAGCGATCTCGAGCGGGTCATCGCCGACCTCGAAGACATCCTGCGCAGCGAGCCAAGGCAGCGGACGATCGTCAGCGAGGAGCTGACGGCGATAGTCGACAAGTACGGCAACGAGCGCCGTAGCCAGATCATCGCCGCTGATGGTGACCTCTCGATGGAGGATCTCATCCCCGACGAGGACATCGTTGTCACGATCACCCGAGGCGGCTACGCCAAGCGCACCAAGGCTGACCTGTACCGGCTACAGAAGCGCGGCGGCAAGGGCGTCAGGGGTGCCACTCTGCGAGGCGACGACCTCGTCGAGCACTTCTTCGCATCGACGAACCATCACTGGTTGCTGTTCTTCACCACCGCTGGGCGCGTCTACCGCACGAAGGCCTACCATCTTCCCGAGTCTGCGCGCGACGCGAAGGGTGGCCACGTGGCGGGGCTCTTGTCGTTCCAGCCCGACGAGCAGATCGCCCAGGTGCTGGCCGTCCGCGACTACGACTCCGCGCCGTACCTCGTGCTCGCGACGAGACGGGGGTACGTCAAGAAGACCCGGCTCACCGACTACAACTCGCCTCGGCAGGCGGGGGTCATCGCGATCAACTTCCGAGAGGACGACGACGAGCTGATCGGCGCGGAGCTTGTCACCTCCACGGACGACCTGTTGCTGGTCTCGCGCAAAGGCCAGTCGGTGCGTTTTCGCGCCGACGACTCCCAGCTGCGACCGATGGGGCGTGCCACCTCAGGGGTCACGGGGATGAAGTTCAGGCCAGGCGACGAGCTGTTGTCGATGTCGGTGATCGAGGCCGGAGCCGACGCCGCCGATGCCGGTCTCTATGTGTTCACGGTGACCGACGGTGGCTACGCCAAGCGCACCCGGGTCGCGGAGTACCGGCGGCAGGCACGCGGGGGAGTCGGGATCAAAGCCATGCGCCTCGTCGACAACCGCGGGTCACTCGTCGGCGCCATGATAGTGAACGATCGTGACGAGGTGATGGCCGTCCGGGCGAGCGGGCAGGTGACGCGCTCGCCGGCTGTAGGCGTTCCGGCCAAGGGACGTGACACCATGGGAGTCAAGTTCGTCATGGTCGGCGGCTCTGACTCGGTGGTGGCGATCGCCCGCAACACCGAGCGAGAGGTCGACGAGGTGCTCCTCGAGTCCGCAGTCGCCGGCACAGGCGACGCTCAGGAGAACGACGTGCCGACCGACGAGGCAACTGCTCGATCAGGAGCTGCCGAGGAGTTGACACCCGACGTGACGGCGACGCAACTGCAGGAGGAACAACCCGAATGAGCAACTCCGGTGACGACCAGCCGTTGGCGCCGCGCCGATCGCTGCACAAGACGCCAGCGTCAGTGGACGGGCCGACCCAGCCGGTGTTGGCGCCGTCGTACGCCGGGTCAACTCAACAGCGCCCGACCCAGGCGTCGTCGGCCCCCGCTGGGTGGCAAGGTGCGCCTACTGCTGCTCCACCATCGGCCGCTCAACCTGACCGCTCATCGGCACAGCCGCGGGCGTCGTCCGCCGGCGCCTCGAACCGCCCGCGACGGGTGCGCCGGGCCCGGTTGCGGTTTGTCCGTATCGACCCCTGGTCCGTCACCAAGATCGCGTTCCTGCTGTCGATCGCCTTCGGCATCATGGTTGTGGTTGCCGTCTTCTTGGTGGTGTCGATCATGAATGAGTCCGGTCTTTGGGACAACGTCAACGAGTCGATTCAAGGCGTGCTGAACCAGGAACCGGCAGACGCCTTCGACATCACGGACTACGTCGCCCTCAACAAGATCCTTGGCGTGACCATGCTGATCGCGGTGCTCGACGTCGTGCTCATCACCGCGTTGGCGACCCTTGGCGCTTTCCTCTACAACTTGGCAGCCTCTCTGCTTGGAGGAGTTGAGGTCACCCTCGCCGAGGACCAGAAGTAGACGGCGCAGGCAGGCGGAAGACGTTTGAGCTGGCTTCAGTCGATGGGGTAACCTTCCCCGGGCGACCTCGCGAGCTCAGGGGGCCTATAGCTCAGACGGTTAGAGCGCTTCCCTGATAAGGAAGAGGTCAGAGGTTCAAGTCCTCTTAGGCCCACTCTCCACCTCTTCTAAGGGGGCATCATGGTCAAGAAGCTGCTCGCCGCTGCTGCCGTCGGCGCCATCGTCAAGGTGGTGATGGCGAGGTTGAAGGGCCGCAGCGACGAGGCTGACCTGTGGGCGGAGGCGACCGACTCCGTCGCCGCTAACCGCTGACCCCTTGGGTCAGCCCGACCACCTGGGGGACGTAGCTCAACTGGCAGAGCACTGCCTTTGCAAGGCAGGGGTTGAGGGTTCGAGTCCCTTCGTCTCCACCCAAGCGACCGGACCACCATCAAGGTGGCATAGTCGAGGCTGCCGTAGCCGGCGGGCGGCTCGCGGTTCGGTGGAGGGAACGAGCGAATGACCGAGCAGAGCTGGAAGCCGCTGTTTCGCTCGCCCAAGTCGACCGTCACCAAGGTCTTGCGCAGCCCGGCGTTCATCGATTCCCGCGAACGAGCCGCGGCGATCATCGAAGATGCGGCAGCTTTGCGGTCGCTGGCTGACGTCGTTGAGACGATGGACCACACCGACGCTCCGCTGTCCGCCGTCACCGACCGAGTGGTCGCAGCCGTTCGGTTTTTACGGGCCACGGCAGACCGCCTCGACATCGACGCCGCAAGCCCCCCTGACGGCCGCAAGGCTCGGTCGCGGCCAGACGCGGAGACGTCATCTGCCGCTGGGCGATCGGCTCGCGAACGGCTCATCGTCGCCGCCCTCCACTACCTCGTCACGCCTGTTGATCTGGTCCCCGACTTTCGGGTCGGCGGCTACATCGACGACGTGTTGTTGCTCAGCTGGGTTTTCGGCGCGGCGGTCAATGAGCTAGAGCCGTTCTTAGACGACGACCCCGACGCCTAGCGAGCCGTCGAGCAGGTTCGAGTCCCTTCGTCTGCGTCGACGGGCGCTGGCAGACTTGCCGTATGCGCCGCTGGCTCTCCCCTCGAGCCTTGAGCCTGGGCGCGCTGGCACTGCTGATGATGGTGGCCATGGTCGCGCTCGGGCTGTGGCAGCTTGGGGCCTACGACCAGCACCAAGCCCACGACGCCCGCTCCCGCCTGCAGCAGCCGCCGACTCCACTCGGCCGCGTGCTAGGCCCCGATGCCGCCTTTCCCGCGGATGGAGCGGGTCGACCTGTCACGGTCACTGGTCGGTACGTGGCGGCCGAACAGCTGTATGTCCGCGGCCTGACACGTTCGACTGACGCGTATGCGGCCACCACACCGCTGCTGACGCCGACCGGGTCCATGGTCTTGGTGGTCAGAGGCTCGACCGGCGAGCTGGCCGGCGCTCCACCGCAGGGCAGAGTCACCGTCACCGGCGTCCTCGAGCCGTCCGCGGCGACGGGAGGTCAGCTCAGCGAGGAGAGGGTGACCGACGGCGTGCGCATCGCCAGCCTGCTCGACGGGTTCAGTCGCGACCTCTACGCCGGGTACGTGGTCCTGACGGCGAGCCAACCTGCAGATTCGCTGCCCCCCGTGAACCCACCGCTGCCCGACCCGTCTCAGTGGGCGGGGCTTCGTAACCTGCTGTACGCCGTCCAGTGGTGGGTGTTCGCCGGGTTCGCCGGGTTCATGTGGTGGCGCATCATTCGCGACCTCGACGTGGTGCCAGCCAGCAGCGAGCCTGACGCCGTCCGCGATGCCGGCAGCGTCTCGCCCACCGGCGTGGGATAGCGTCACGACCCGTGACTGGAGCGCTGCTGCGGTACCGAGCGATGGCGTACGTCGTCGGCACCCTGTTGATCGTGCTGGTGTGCGTCGGCGTCCCGCTGAAGTATCTGGCCCAAAACGGCTCGAACTGGCAGCACCTCGGTGAGTGGATCGCGTCTAATCTCGGCGTGCTGCACGGCTTCTTGTACATGATCTTCTTGGTCGCCGCAGCCGACCTGGCCAGACGAGCCCGGTTCCCGCTCGGATTCACCGCGCTCATCTTGGTGCTCGGGACTGTGCCGTTCCTCAGTTTCGTGGCCGAGCGGATGGCGACCGGGCGAGTCCGGTCGGGCGGGTCTGACGGTAACCTGCGGGGCCCCGGTCAGGTGCCGAGGTAGACCGCGAGGTGCTCGCCGGTGAGGGTGGAGCGGGCGGCGACGAGGTCCGCGGGTGTGCCCTCGAAGACGATCCGGCCACCGTCGTGGCCGGCGCCAGGGCCGAGATCGATGATCCAGTCGGCGTGCGCCATGACCGCCTGGTGGTGCGCGGTGACGATGACCGACTTGCCGGAGTCGACGAGCCGGTCGAGCAGGCCGAGCAGCTGCTCGACGTCGGCGAGGTGGAGGCCGGTGGTCGGCTCATCGAGGACGTAGACGTCGCCCTTGTCGCCCAGATGGGTGGCTAGCTTGAGCCGCTGCCGCTCGCCGCCGGACAGCGTCGTGAGTGGCTGGCCGAGGCTGAGGTAGCCGAGCCCGACGTCAGCCATCCGAGTCAGGACCTTGTGGGCAGCCGGCGTTCGCGCCTCACCGGCGCCGAAGAACTTCTCGGCCTCGGTCACCGACATCGCGAGCACTTCGCTGATGTCGCGGCCGCCAAGGTGGTAGTCCAGCACCGATGCCTCGAACCGCTTCCCGTCGCATTCCAAGCAGGTGGTGGCGACGCCGGCCATCATCACCAGGTCGGTGTAGATCACGCCGGCTCCGTTGCAGCCGGGGCAGGCGCCCTCGGAGTTGGCGCTGAACAGCGCCGGCTTCACGCCGTTGGCCTTCGCGAACGCCTTGCGGATCGGGTCGAGCAGTCCGGTGTACGTCGCGGGGTTGCTCCGTCGCGAGCCGCGGATCGGGGTCTGGTCGACCGACACCACCCCGTCCAGCCCCGACACCGCTTGCCCTGAGGAGCCGAGGAACGAGGCGTCTCGAGGGGCGCCGTGCATCAGTGAGCTCTTTCCCGACCCGGCCACACCGGTCACCACCACCAGCACGCCGAGCGGGATGTCGACATCGACATCCCGCAGGTTGTTGGCGCTGGCGCCGCGGACCTCCAGCGCTCCCGACGGTGTCCGCACCGACGGCTTCAAGGAGGCACGGTCGTCTAGGTGCCGCCCGGTCAGCGTGCCACTCTCCCGTAGCCTCTCGACGGTCCCCTCAAACACCACCTCGCCACCGGCAGTGCCAGCGCCGGGGCCGAGGTCGACGATGTGGTCGGCGATCGCGATCGCCTCCGGCTTGTGCTCCACGACGAGCACGGTGTTGCCCTTGTCACGCAGCCGCAGCAGCAGGTCGTTCATCCGCTGGATGTCGTGGGGGTGCAGCCCGATCGTCGGCTCGTCGAAGGCGTAGGTGACGTCGGTGAGCGACGACCCGAGGTGGCGGATCATCTTGGTGCGCTGAGCCTCGCCGCCCGAGAGCGTGCCCGACGGACGCTCGAGCGAGAGGTAGGCCAACCCGATCTCCACGAACGACTCGAGGGTCTCCCCCAGCGCCTCGAGCAGCGGCGCCACCGACGGTTCGTCCAGTTCCTGCACCCACCCGGCCAAGTCGCCGATCTGCATCGCGCTGGCGCCGGCGATGTTGATCCCCTTGATCTTCGACGACCGAGCCTCCTTGCTCAAGCGGGTGCCGTCGCACTCGGGGCAGGTGGTGAAGGTGACCGCCCGCTCCACGAAGGCGCGGACGTGCGGCTGCAGCGCGTCGACGTCCTTGGACAGCATCGACTTCTGGATTTTCGGGATCAGCCCCTCGTAGGTCAGGTTGATGCCGTCGACCTTGATCTTGGCCGGCTCCTTGTAGAGCAGGTCTTGGAGCTCCTTCTTGGTGTACTTGCAGATCGGCTTGTCCGGGTCGAAGAAGCCGCAGCCGCTGAAGATGCGGCCGTACCAGCCGTCCATGCTGTAGCCGGGGATTGTGAGCGCCCCGTCGTTGAGCGACAAGCTGTCGTCGTACAGCTGGGTCAGGTCGATGTCGTTCACCGAGCCCCGGCCCTCGCAGCGCGGGCACATGCCGCCGAGACGGTTGAACGTCGCGCGCACGGTCTTCTTGTTGCCGCGTTCGACCGTGATCGCGCCACTGGCCCGGACCGAGGGGACGTTGAACGAGAACGCGTTGGGCGAACCGATGTGCGGCTTGCCGAGTCGGCTGAACAGGATGCGCAGCATCGCGTTGGCGTCGGTGGCGGTGCCGACCGTGGAGCGTGCGTCGGTACCCATCCGCTCCTGGTCGACGATGATCGCGGTGGTCAGCCCTTCGAGTACGTCGACCTCGGGCCGCGCCAGCGTCGGCATGAAGCCCTGAACGAAGGCGCTGTAGGTCTCGTTGATCAGCCGCTGCGACTCCGCGGCGATCGTGCCGAACACCAGCGAGCTCTTGCCTGAGCCGGAGACGCCGGTGAACACCGTCAGCCGGCGCTTCGGGAGCTCGATGCTGACGTCCTTGAGGTTGTTCACGCGCGCGCCGTACACGCGGATCGCGTCGTGGCTGTCGGCACCGTGCGGCGCAGGCGACTGCCTGTCCGTCCTCGTGGCCTTGCTCATCGTGTCTCCATCCGTCGGGTGGAGCCGCCTGGCTCGATCTCACCGGCTTCGAGATCGCGGTCGAGCATCATCGCCGGGCGCTCAGCCCAGCTCCTGGATGCGGATCAGGCTGCCCGCGGGGTCGCGGAAGGAGCAGTCGCGAACGCCGTACGGCTGCTCGGTCGGCTCCTGGACGACCTCGGCGTCGCCGGCCTGCAGCCGCTCGAAGGTGCCGTCGAGGTCGGTGGTAGCCAGGTTGATGCTGGCGTAGGTGCCCTTGGCCATCATCTCGGTGATGGTGCGGCGCTCCTCGTCGGTGATCCCGGGGGTGGCGGCCGGCGGGTACAGAACGATGGACGTGCCGGGCTGGTCCGGGGGGCCGACCGTGAGCCAGTGCATCCCGGCGTATTCGACGTCGTTGCGGACCTCGAAACCGAGGGTGTCGCGGTAGAAGGCCAAGGATGCGTCCGGGTCGTCGTGCGGGAGGAGGGTCTGGTAAATGGTGATGTCCATGGCGGTCAGGCTAGCTGCGGCTCGCTGACCGGCGCTTCTCGATTCCTGATCGGTCTGGTCACCTGCTTTGCGACGCACGGCGGCATCCCCGCCATCGTGCGCGCCGCCCGGCGCCGGTAGGCACTGGGCGGCACACCGACCAACTCGGTGAAGCGACTGCTGAAGGTGCCTAGCGATGCGCAGCCGACCGCGAAACAGATCTCGGTGACGCTGAGGTCGCCACGACGCAGCAGCGCCATCGCGCGCTCGATACGCCGCGTCATCAGATAGGCGTACGGCGACTCACCGTAGGCGAGCCGGAACTGGCGGCTGAGGTGCCCGGCCGACATGTTCACGCCGCGGGCGAGCGCCTCGACGTCCAGCGGCTGCGCGTACTCCCGGTCGATCCGGTCGCGAACGCGGCGCAGCCGCGCGAGGTCGCGCAGGTACTGCGCCGCGGCGGGTCTGCTGGTCACCTGCGACACGTCCTAGGTGATGTCGCGTCGCTCCAGCGGTTCGTCCGGGGTAGTCGGCACCGGTGACTCCACCGTCTCTTCGGAGGCGAACGGGGCGGTGGGAGCCGTCTCCGAACCGTCGATCGGCCGAGCCGCCGTTGACGTGGGCTCGGTAGTCATCAAGGGGTCGCTGCCGGCCGGTTCGGCCACTACCGGGTCGACTGCCCCCGAAGTGGGCTCGTCGACAGCTGCCACTGTTACCGGTGAGGTGGGCGCTGCCGCCGCGGTGTCGCCCCGAGCTGTCCACGCCGAGTCGGCGTCCTTGCCCGTCATCATCTTGTAGACGCCGGCAGCGATGGCCCCTAGGCCGAGCATCAGCATCAGGTTGCGAACCTTGTGGCTGTCCTTCGGCTCCTCGACCACGCCGAGCTTGACGGCGGCTCGGCGTCCCTGCCGCTTGCCGTGAGCGAGCGCCTGCTCGGCGACAGGAACGAACCGCTGACGGGCGTCTACCAGCGCCGGCCCGACTGATGAGGCGACCGAGGCCAGCGCGCTCTCGGCTGCGCCCGTCGCGGCCCCGATCTTCTCCCTGGCGATGTCCGCCGTCGGACGCGCGTCGGACTGGTCTGTCACAACAGTGGTTCTTGTTACACGTTCGGTCTTTCGTGCCACGACGAAAGCCTCCTCAAGATCGTTGTGTCGACGGTTTCTTCTCCGTGCGGACAATCCCGTACCCCCCGCTGCGCGGCGTACACCCGTGCGGTCCCATCGGTTAACGGCCCAAGTCGTGACCGGTTGCTGGCGTGCAAAGATAGGAGTTCCGGCGCCTACAGCATCCAAGCCGCGCCGACCGACGACATGAAGAGGTGACAAGTGGCCGAGAGCCTTCACGCCACACTGAAGACCAATCGGGGCGACATCGCGGTGGAGCTGTTCCCTGACCACGCGCCCAACACGGTGCGGAACTTCGTCGAGCTCGCCGAGGGTACGAAGGAGTGGACCGACCCCAAGACGAGGTCGGCCTCCCATCAGCGTCTCTACGACGGCACGATCTTCCACCGGGTGATCGAGGGGTTCATGATCCAAGGCGGCGACCCCGAAGGAACCGGACGAGGCGGACCGGGCTATCAGTTCAAGGACGAGTTCCACCCCGAGCTGAGCTTCTCCAAGCCCTATCTGCTGGCCATGGCCAACGCGGGACCGGGCACCAACGGGTCGCAGTTCTTCATCACCGTCAGCGCCACCTCGCACCTCAACCGCAAACACACGATCTTCGGCGAGGTCGCCGACCAGTCGAGCCGCGACGTCGTCGACGAGATCGCCACCACGGCGACCGGCCGCGGCGACCGCCCCGTCGATCCGGTCGTGCTCGAACTCGTCGAGATCGAGCGTCGCTGAGGGGCCGGGTCCCTCCGGCGATGAGACGAGGTCTTGCGTGAGCGGCCTAGACCCCACGGCGTACGGCGCGGCGACGATCCCTCACTGCTATCGCCACCCGGAGCGCGAGACCTACATCGCCTGCCAGCGGTGCGGGCGTCCGATCTGCCCAGACTGCATGCGGCAGGCTTCGGTGGGGTTTCAGTGCCCGGACTGCGTACGCGCCGGTGCAGCAGAGGTGCCTGTTGCTCGCACCGCGTTCGGCGGCAAGGTCAGCGCTGGTTCGGCCTTGGTCACGATCGGGCTCATCGCACTCAACGTGGTCCTGTTCCTGGTCGCAAACGCCACCGGGGGCGACAACGGAGACTTCGCCAGCTCGATGGGCCTGCTGCCAGACGCCGCGCTTTTCCCGCCGAGGTTTGGCCTGGAAGGCGTCGCTCAGGGCGCTTACTGGCAGCTGATCACCTCGACGTTCCTGCATGTGCAGGTGCTGCACATCGTGATGAACATGATCGGGCTGTGGATCTTCGGGTCGTTCTTGGAGACGGCCCTCGGCCGGTGGCGTTTCCTCGCGCTCTACCTGCTCACCGGGCTGGCTGGCTCGGTCGCGGTGTACTGGTTGGCTCCGCCTGTCAGCTTCTCCCTCGGGGCTTCCGGCTCGGTCTTCGGGCTGTTCGGCGCGGCTCTGATCGTTCTGCTCAAGCAACGCCGCGATGTCACGCAGCTGGTGATCCTGCTCGGGCTGAACCTGCTGATCACGTTCACGGTCCCCCA
>JAABUS010007099.1_pt1 | contig 13084 bp, 10 predicted proteins | sample 5560161 | NCBI WGS metagenome assembly JAABUS01 (sample SAMN10711885, study PRJNA513376) | rock metagenome | isolation source: Antarctica rocks | place: Antarctica: Victoria Land, Trio Nunatak nord | collected 2016-01-04 | reverse complement strand
GCGGGCGGGGTGGGCGAGTGGCCCACTCCGCCCACCCCACCCACTCGCCATATGCTACAGTTTCCCGATGACAGACTTGAGCGGGCAAACGTACGGGAAATATCGCCTCGATGCAGCACTCGGTGAGGGGGCGCTGGCGGAGGTCTACCGCGCAACCGAATCGACCACCGGTCGCATTGTCGCGCTGAAATTGTTCCGTGCCGATCTCTGCGCCGCTGCAGATTTTGTCTCTCGCTTCCTCGCGCTGGCCCCAAAACTCGCCGCCGTCACCGGGTCGCAACTCGCGTCGCCGCTCGATTGGGGCGAGGCCGAGGGCCGGTGCTATCTGACGCTAAGATTCTTTCCCGATGGGTCGCTCCGTCAGCGCCTTGATGCTACCGGCGAGGCGCGGAACGGGCCGATCGATAGCAGCCTTATCCTGCTCAGTCAGGCCGCGAGCGCCGTTGCCGAACTCCACCAGCAGGGTTTCGTTCACGGCGATCTGCGCCCGGAAAATTTGCTGCTGGGGCGGGTCAACGAGACGCCGCCACAGGTCCATCTCGCCGACTTTGCCCTCGCCGATCTCGTCGAGCAACAGTTAATGATCGGCGCACCCGCCTACCTCTCCCCTGAGCAGTTGGCCGGGCGAGTGCCCGACCGCCGGGGCGATATCTACGCGCTCGGGGTGATCCTCTACGAGATCCTGACCGGTGCCCAGCCTTTCGCCACGACCTCGTTCAGCGATGCGATCTATCTGCATAGCCAATTGGAGCCGGTGCCACCGCGCACGCTCCGCCCGGACCTCCCGGCGACCGTCGAGGCGATCGTGCTACGGTGCCTGGCGAAAGATCCAGCCGCGCGCTACGCCTCTGCCGCCGCACTCGCCGCCGACCTCAGCGCGATTGCCGATGAGTTGCGCCCGACCGCAGCAACGGACGCCCAGGAAATAGACGAACTGAACACACTAGCGCATCCATTATTGCCCGAGCTCGCGGCCACGACGATCGTCCTTCAGTTGCCGGAATCGGCGAGCCTCACGTTCACACCGGGTGAACCGCAAACCTTCACGATCGTGCTCGAAAACCATGGGAGCGTGACCGCGCAGATCGGGCTAGCCGTCGAGGGCGCACCGGCAGAGTGGGTTACGCTGCCTAGCGCAGAGGTCGCCATCGCGCCGGGTGAACGCGAGGAATTGGCGCTCGCGATCACGGTCGCCCGCGATCCCCATCACTCTGCCGGCGAATACCCGGTGATTTTCCGCGCCACGTCGCGCGACGATCCAGACGCCGGGGCGACGGCCACCGCGCTCTGGACGGTGCGCGCGTTTACCGAAGGCGAACTGACGTTAACCCCTGGCAGCGCGGGAGCGCACGGCGAGGCGCGCTACACGCTGCAATTGCACAACAGCGGCAACGCGCCCCTACGCCGTACCCTCGCCATCAGCGCCGCCGCGCCGCTGACCGGCCAGATAGCCCCGGACACCGTCGATCTCGACCCAGGCATTACGGCGACGATCGATCTGACGATCACCGCCCCTCGACGCGTCTTCGGGCGCGTGCGACAGCAGCCCTTCACCGTCGAAGCGATTTCGACCAGCGCCACACCGCTGACAACCGCAGGGTTCTTCACCCAGCGCCCCATAGTCCCCCTGTGGCTCGCTCCGGTCATCATCGTGGTGCTGGCGGCGGCGATCGCTGGCGCGTTCGTTTTCGGACCCCTGCTGGTCGGTAGCTTCAGCGCGGTCGCGCCGTCGCCAACAGCCGTTGTCGTGGCGCAGGGAGACCCGACCGTCGCGGCAGCAGCGGCGGTCGAAGTCACGCCCACGCCGTCTGCAGTAGCCACGACAACGCCGCGCTCGACCGTTGCCGCGACACCGGGGCCGCTGGCCCTCTCGTCTACCAACCTGAGCTTCGGGACGGTGCCGGTCGGCGGCAATGCAGTGCAGAATATCCAGGTGCGGAACACAACAACGCGCACGCTAACCTTCCAGCAGATCCGGATCGATGGCACCAATGCGACCGACTTCACCCGCGCCGGTCCGTGCGGACTCGATCCGCTCGATGTTAACCTGGCCTGTCCGCTGACGGTGATCTTCAGCCCCTCGGGGAGTGGCAGCCGCGTCGCTCGCCTGACGATCACCCTCACCGATGGGGCGATCCAGGCGGTGAACCTCAGTGGGGTTGCCAGCGGGAGTTCGCTCGGCACCCCGCAGATCGCGCCACCGGCTAAACCGTCACCACCGTTGGCGGGCGCGCGAGGCGGCCAGGCTGCGGCGATCATGGCGACCGGGCGAAAACTGCTGCTAACCGGGGGGCGCAACGGGCCGAACAGCCTCAAGTCGGTCGAAATCTACGACCTCACCACCAATACCTGGGTCGGCGGGCGTGACATGAGCGAGGCCCGCGCGGGTCACACCGCCACGACCCTGCCCAATGGGATGGTCGTGGTTCTCGGCGGGCGCGGCGGTGCGCAGACCTTGAAGTCGGCGGAGATCTACGATCCAGCGACCCAGGGTTGGGCGGCTTTCCCGGCGCTGACGGTCGAGCGCGAGGGCCACACCACCACACTGCTCGTCGATGCGCGCACGCGTGGCTACCGCCTCCTGGTCCTCGGCGGGCGTGGCCCCAATGGTCTCGCACTGACCTCGGGCGAGATCTACGACTCGAACACGCGCAGTTGGACCGAGAGCCCGCGCCTGATCCCAGACGGTCGCGCCGGACATACCGCCACCGTCCTCAACGGCGCGGCGCAAGATGCCCCGCGCCTCCTGATCGTCGGCGGCCTCGACGGTGGCAACCAACCCGCACCGGCGCGGATTTTCGACCCGCTCGGCAGCGGCGGCTGGACCGATGTAGCGGGTGAACCCGCCGAGTTGAGCGCCCGCAGCGACTTCAGCGCCACGCTTGTGACCGCGACCGGGCAAGTCCTTTTCATCGGCGGGACAACGGGGCGCACCGATACGAGCATGGTGACGATCTACGACCCCGCAGCCGCGCCGGAGAATGCCTGGCGCGAGGCAGGTGAACTCCTCACCGCCCCCCGCGCCGAGCATACCGCCACCCTGCTCCCGTATGGTCGTATCCTGATCACCGGCGGCAAGAACGGCTCGCGCGAACTGACCAGCACGGAGCTTTTCGACCCCGCGCGTTTGACGACAACACAACCATAGGCGAACTGGTTCAAGCGAGGAAAGGGGGTGGGGGCTTTGCAGCCCCGCCCCTCTCATTCAGGATAGCCTCGCGAGCAGATGTAACGCCCGGACATCTTCGCCGTGCACGATCCGCTTCGCCCAGGAGGTCTGACAGTCGCGCAGCGCCACGCGATCCAGCACCGCAAAAGATTCGAGCTGGCAGCCAGCCTCGTGCAGGTTGGCCCGCAGTTGCCGCTCACCGGCGTCCAACGACCAGCCAGCCACGGCGATCGCGCGCTCGTTCAGCTTGATGTCGAGCGAGGCACCAGACGACGCGGCGAGCCTCCTTAAGCTGCCGTAGAGTCCCAGTTCGATGCGGAGCAGACCCTGAATCAGGCTCCCCCACGCGAAGTTGATCGAGATCCGCGTCGCGACACCGTTTAGCTCGGCGGGCAGCGCCAGGGCATCCGCGATCAGGTAGAGCGCATTATCCGGCGCGCGGCGCGACACCTCGCGCATATTCTCGCGGCAGAGATCGATCCCGATCGCCAGACAGTCCGGCTCCCGCCGCGCGAGTTGGCGCACATAGCGCCCATCGCCAGTACCCAGATCGACCGCGACCTCGCGGTAAGCGCCCAGGCGCTCCGCCAGCGTGGCGCGATCGAGCGACAAGGATCGTGTTCCACAGATCGTTTCCACGACAATTCTCCCTTTACTCCTGCATCAATCGGGGGGATCGAGCAGGGGCAACGGGGGAGCGCGGGCATTCGGTCGTGGCGCACTATGGCGGAGGTTGCAACGTCAACCACCAGCCAGATCGTCAGGTGTATGCGTGAGTCGAGGGCGGCGCAGGGCGAACAACGAACAATCCCCTGGCCCAACAGCCAGAGGTATCGATTGACAGTAGCTTATGGGGCGAGGATCAACTTAGCAGGGGGGCCGCGCCCAGGGGCAATCGCGCAGGGTGATCATCGTGACCTCGTCGGTACCGTCGTCAGCGCCGTGGCGGAATGGTACCACGCGCCGCCAGATCACCGCACCGGGAGTGTGCTATCCTCGCCGCGACGACATCACCCGACGATCTGTGCGGCGCTGGCCCAACCCTTTGGAGGAGCGATGACCGCCCAACTCTACCTGAACGCCAACGTCCTGACGATGAACCCGGCGCAACCGACCGCTGAGGCCGTGGTGGTCGAGTACGAGCGGATCGTCTTCGTTGGCAGTATCGCCGAGGCACGCACACACGCCCGCCCCGGAGCCCGCACGATTGATCTCGCGGGGCAGACCCTTATCCCCGGCTTCAACGAAGCGCACAATCACATGATCACCTTCGGGCTGACCCTCGTGCAGGTGGATGCCGGGTATCCGGCGATCCGCTCGATCGCGGCGATGATGGCCGCATTCGCCGAACGCACCAGCACCACGCCAGACGGTGTCTGGGTGCGCGGGCGGGGCTACGATGACAACAAGCTCGCTGAGCGCCGCCACCCCACCCGCCAGGACCTCGACGCGGTCGTGCCGAATCATCCGGCGATCGTCACCAACGCCTCGGGGCATATGAGCGTCGTCAATAGCCGCGCATTGGAACTCGCCGGGGTCGGGCGCGACACGCCCGATCCGCAGGGCGGGCATATCGTCTGCGACGAGCATGGTGAGCCGACCGGCCTGTTGCAAGAGACGGCGCAAGAGCTGGTCACGGCGTATATCCCGCCGCCGAGCGCGACAGATTTGCGCGAGGCGGTGCAACGCTGCTGCAAAGCCTACGCGGCGGCGGGGATCACCAGCAGCCAGGATGCGTCCAGCATCACCGCCGAGGAGATCGCCGCCTACCAGGAGGCGCGATCCGCCGGGCAATTGCTCCTCCGCACCAACCTGATGATCCGCGATAACCTCCTGCCGCACCTCGCCGGGCTTGGTCTGCGGAGCGGCTTCGGCGATGACCGACTGCGGATCGGGCCGATCAAGTTCTTCTCCGACGGCAGCCTGATCGGGCGCACCGCCGCCGTCACCGAGCCGTTCCTGGCCGACCCGCGCGACGATAACCTGGGATTGGAGATGATGCCCCAAGAAGAACTCGATCAGCGCGTCTGGCTGGCCCACAGCGCCGGCTTCCAGGTAGCGACGCACGCGATCGGCGACCGCGCGATCGGGATGGTTCTCGATGCCTACGAACGCGCCCTGGCCCGTCTGCCGCGCGCCGACCACAGGCACCGGGTCGAACACTGCGGCATCCTGCGCCCGGACCTGATCGGTCGGCTGCGCGATGGCAAGTTTTTGGCTGTCAGTCAGCCGATCTTCGTCTCCGAGTATGGCGACGGTTTCCTGCGCCATCTCGGCGAGGAGCGGCTACGCCTGACCTACCCGTTCAGCACCCTGATCGACGCTGGGATCACCCTCGTCTTCTCCTCTGATTGCCCGGTTTCCGCCTTCCAACCGCTGAAGGGGATCCGCGATGCGGTCTGCGAGCAGACCGGCAGCGGCGCACCATACGTCCCCGCCGAGGCGATCAGCGTGGAGGAAGCGCTACACGCCTATACCGTCGCCGGAGCCTATGCCTCATTCGAGGAGCGGATCAAGGGGCAGATCGCGCCGGGGATGCTGGCCGACTTCGCGATCCTCGCCGCCGATCCGCGTCAGGTCGATCCGCACACGTTGGCCGAGTTGCCCGTGACAATGACGATCGTCGGTGGCGAAACGATCTACGAAAGCTGAGAGCGGGGGACGCGGGGATGGCAACAACGAAGCGGGGTGCGGAGACTGAATCCGCCCCACGAGGAACCATCCCGCGTCCGGCCACCAGAAGCCGCACGCAACTGGAGGCCGTCATCTTCACCGGCCTCCAGGGCGCGGGCAAATCCACCTTCTACCGAGAGCGCTTTTTCGCCACGCATCTGCGCCTCAACCTCGATATGCTACGGACGCGACGCCGCGAAGCCCTCCTGCTCGATGCCTGCCTCGCGGGGCGAACATCGTTCGTCGCCGACAATACGAATCCCACCATCAAGGAGCGGGCGCGCTACATCGCGCCCGCGCGTGCGGCGGGCTTCCGCGTCATCGGCTACTACTTCGACATCCCAATCGCCGTCTGCCTGAAGCGTAACACCGCCCGTCCCGCCTCCGAGCGCGTCCCACCGATCGGCCTGTATGGCACGCGCAAGCGCCTCCACCCGCCCACACCCGACGAAGGTTTCGACGCGCTCTATCGTGTATACATCGGCGATGACGGCGTGCTGGTGATCGAGGCGACAATGGATTAGGCTCACGGCCCTGGAAATACTGCCGCCGAGCGCTGCTGGCCGAGGCGGAAGCGGCGAGGATCGCCAAGCCGTTGCTGTAAAGTTGCCTCGTCATAGTCGGTGTGCGCTAATACCCAGTCGATCTCTGATGACAATGTAATGTCGAAGTTTCCAGGATCGTCGGCACAAATCGCCAGATTTACCTCAGAAGCGAGAAACGAGTGGGTAGGATGATGAGCGGGATCGAGGATGCCACCGATCCGCAGATTTGAGGTAGGGCAGCACTCGATAACCGTGCCGAGCGCCGCGAGACGATCCAGCACGAACTGCTGGCGCTGGCGCAACTCGACCAATCTCGTGGCGTCGTAAGGCTGCTCAACCTCCCCGGTAGGATCAAGCGCCGCTAGCTGCTTCCGCTCAGCTTGGAGCGCCTCCAGATCGACCGGGACACCATAGCCGATCAGCGCATCGCGGTAGTGCAGATCGTAAGCAATCTGGTCTAGGCGCTCGCTGACAGGTTCGCGCTCGTGTGCATTCGTGCGGCGGGCGATAGACACGGCAGGATCGAGGCCCAGCGCAGTCGCGTGGCCGAGGCGTCGCGCCCCCATCTCAGCCATCTCGTGGCACCAGCGAACAGCGCTCTCCAGCGACTTGTCGAAGTACGATTCCCCGACATGGCAAATCAGATCGAGGGCGCTGGCGGGATCGGCGCGATTATCCCGCATGACTTGGTCGAAGAGGTGGCGCAGTTGCTTCGGCGGGTACCCTTCCTCCACGCTGGCAACATCGACACCGACAATGGTTGGGATGATCTCAGGATAGTCGGCCAGCAACTGACGCAGTAGCGCATACCCTTCCAGCGCCGCCCAGCGCGGCAGGCTGATGATGTAGCGCAGTTCCTGCCCATCACGCGACGCCTCTTGCAAAGTAGTCGCGCAGAGCTGGTGCCAGTAGCGGAAGCCTTTGGCATCCATCCCGGCCCCACAGCGATACTCGATGTAATCCAACCCTTGAGCGCGGTAGCGTCCGATCATACGGTTGAGCAGGATGAGATCGCTCGCATGACCCCGACGACGGTACGCACTCCAGATTCCCATGTAGAAATTAAACTTTGCCTCCCAGCGGCCGAAGTCGCCGCCGTCTTCGGCGGTGTAGGTATGCAGCCGTGCCAGGCGCGCATAGCCATCGGCTTCCCCGGCCACGGCAGCATCAAAGATCGCGATCGGGTCGACATCCACCCCGAAGTGCTTCCGGTATTGGTCACGGAAATCCCGCCAGTCCACGTCACGGTAGCGATCACGACCCAGGGCGAGCACATCCTCGGAATAGAATGCGCCGAGGATGTGCATGTGCAGCTCGCAGCCGCGCAAGACACGATCGTTCATCTGGTACCTCCGGCACGCCCTGCTGATGGACGTGTGTCTATACGGATAGGTCTGGGCGCACTGACGGCCTCTTGAGGTAGGGCAACATGAACCCTGCCGTTGATGGCGGCCAGCAAAGAGCCTTAGACCAACCTGTTTTTATCTGATCAGGCTATGGTTATTGATTACGGTGAAGACGATGGCAGTCTAGCGACCGACATCAGCGGGGGTGATCATCATCACAGCACCTCCAATTGCGAAGAACCACAGCGTAACACAGTGATTATCGACTGTCAATATGCCTTGCGTTCGCGCAACCAACGGACAATGTTATTGCAGAGTCAGCCCACCTCTTGACTCTCCCCTGGCGGGAGGCGCTATCGTATCCTCGGACGGGCAAGGCGCACGAGGGGGGATAGAGCAGATGGCGGAAGGTATGGGCACCCTGGTGACGATCGGGCGCTTCTCGACGATCTGCAAACTGACGATCAAAGCACTGCGCCATTACGATGAACTCGGGCTGCTCCGGCCAGCCCTGACCGATCCGCGCTCCGGGTATCGCTACTATCGCCTCGATCAGGTCGCCACCGCCAACCTGATCCGTGACCTTCGTGTCGCCGAGATGCCGCTAGAAGAGATCGGCAAGGTCATTCACGATCCGACTTCGGATGAAGCTCGTGCGCTGCTCATCGGTCAGCAACAACGGCTACGCGATCGGATCGCCACACAGCACACGGCAATCGGGATACTCGATCGACTCGTGGCTCGCGAGGATCACCCGGCGCAGCAATACACGATCGATCTGCGCTTTGTGCCGATGCAATTGCTCGTGAGCGAACGCCTGACGATACTGCCAACCGAACTGAGCAGCGCAATCCCTCGTGCTATCGCGGCAACCCAGGCGTTGATCGCGCGGCACGGTGCCCATCCCACAGGAATGCCGATGACGCTCTACCACACGGCAATGCCCGATGGCGAGACGATGGCGATCGAGGTTGGTTGGCCGGTCATTGCGCCGATCCCGGCGGAAGGCTCGCTCGGGATGGGGACACTCGGCGGTGTCACCGTTGCGCGCACGACCCATCGCGGAACGTATAACGAGATCTCGGGGGCTTTCGCGGCGCTGGCCGCCTGGATCCACGGGCACGGCCACGAAACGACGGGAGCGCCGTGGGAAACATACCTCTCCAACCCAGGCGATTCGGACGACCCAACCGCGCTACTCACGGACGTCTGCTGGCCGATTCGCTGAACACATGCACTCATCGCATCTGCATATAAAGGAGGAACCTGATGGCCGCGATCGATCTGCGGAAGGAGCGCAAAGATCTCTATACCGCACCGGTCGGCACCGTGCAGTTGGTCAAGGTGCCGACGATGCAATTCCTGGCGATCGATGGGACCGGCGACCCGAATACCAACCCCGCCTACACCGAAGCCGTCGCCGCGCTCTACGCCGTCGCCTACGCCCTGAAGATGCGGCGGAAGCGTGAGAGTCCCGCGAACGATTACGTTGTCATGCCACTGGAAGGACAATGGTGGATGGCCGACAACGCGGCGTATGCGCCCGAAGCGCGGGAAGGTTGGGCCTGGACGATGCTGATCCGCCAACCCGACGATGTCACCGCTGAACAGTTCGCCGACGCACGCGAACACGTTGCCACCAAGAAGGCCATGCCGCGCTTGGCAGCCTTGCGCCTGCAAGGGCTAGTCGAAAGAAGCGTCGCCCAGACGATGCACGTCGGCTCCTACGCTACGGAAGCCCCAACGGTCGCCCTCCTCCATGACTTCATCGCCGTGCAAGGCCACACCGCGCACGGAAAGCACCACGAAATCTACCTCGGCGATCCACGCCGTACCGCGCCCGAGCGACTGAAGACGATCCTGCGCCAACCGATAGAGTAGAAGCTATTCCAAAATGGTGAGAAACAATGGATGTGATACGTCGAGTCGAGTTAGCACGCGACCGCGAACTCGCGGTCGGGTCAATGCCCCAACCGACTGCACTAGAGATACGACGGGTCGAGGCCATGTGGCAGGGTGTGCATCGCACGTATTTCTACCTTGTGTCACTTGACGCCGAAGGCAATGGCATCGGGGGTACTTTCCACGAATCATTGTCCAATGCCGAAGCACAGGCCGAGTATCAATTCGGGGTAAGCCCGGACCGATGGTGTGCAGTGCAGTAACCCTATGGTGTTTTAAAACTGCTTCTCGTGATAGCGCAGCGGGGCCAACGTTAGCTATAACCTCATCATCGCTATACACGGGGCCGACCGATCGATTGTGCCGCGCTTCTGGGAACATGGGACAACTCACGGTACAATCATCGCACATAGCCCAGATGACGAGGCAGCAATGATTCCCGAAGTAAGCGTAGGCTGCGCCACGGCAACGCGAGGAGAGCAGGATGATGGTGGGGGACACGTCACCCGAGGAGCAACCGACGACGGCGGCGTTGCAAGCACGCCTGGCCCAGGTGGAACGGACCCTTGCGCGTTACGAGGCCGAGCGTGGCGCACGAAGCAGCACGCCGAAGCGTGGTGTGCGGCGTCGCGGCTTGTGGGCAGGCGCGGTGGCAGCATTGTTGATCGCACTGGTACCGATTTCGATCCTGGGTGCGGGGCCGACATTTAATGATCTCACCACGGCTGGTGTCGAGCATCAGGCCGATATTCAGGCGATCGGGGCGGTAGGGATCACCACGGGATTCGATGACCCCAAGAGTAGCGATCCGAATCAACGACTCTACGATCCGAAAGGGTTGGTGACGCGCGAGCAGATGGCGTCGTTCCTGGCGCGCACCGCCGGACTCGGCACCAACCCACCGATCGTCAACGCCGCGTCGGCACTGAAACTCGGAACCAGTCCGGTCGGCACGACGACATTCGCGGCGAACGAGTTGACGCGGATCGCCGCGTTCAATTCCGGTGACGACTTCTTCCTCACGAGCTCAACCCCTACCCCACCCGCGCGGGACATTCATACGCTGACAATTAACGTTCCAGTGCAGTCATATGTGCTGTTCCAATTCACCGGCTACATGATCGCGAGGCAAGGCGCGAGTTGTCCGTGTGAACTACGTGGCTCGGCGCGAATGGATGCAGACAGCAAAGTCATTCTCACGAGTTCAAACCTGGGCACCGAAACGACGAATTATGTCGGCACCTTCGATCGGCGCTCGGTAGCAGGCTCCTACGTCTTCTTAGCCACTCCGGGTAGCCACACCTTTACCCTATCGATTGATCGGGGTTCCGGCGGCACGCTCGATATTGGTCTGGCGGCCCCGGCAATCCAGGCAATTGCGCTCCCCTTCGGCCCAGCTGGCGAGAGCGCAACCACCGTGCCTAGCGGCACAAGCGGCCAGGGCAACGCCTCTTCAACGAGCCAGCCATAACGAAAATGAGCGCCGCCGTTACAGGCGGCGCTCATCGCGACCACGTTGATGCTCCTGTGGAACCTTAGAAAGTACCCTCGGTGAGGGTGTATTCAATCACTCCGCCAGCATCGTCATAGAGGAATTGCCCGCGCACCGAGACGCCGCGCAAGACGAGCGGCAGCCAAAAAGGATCGTCGGCCCACATCTCGGCGAAGGGGATTGCGTCGCGTGCGAACCAGCGCGGCGCGACCTCGTCACTCTCGATCGGCTCACCGTCCCAACGCTCGGTGAGATAGACACAGACCTGCTGATCCCAACCGGCGAACGCAGGCTCTGCCGGGAAGAAGAAGTCGAGGGTCGCCACCCGCCGCAAGTCGTGTGGCGTGACGCCGATCTCCTCTTCAGTCTCGCGGATCGCCGTCGCGTCGATCCTCTCCCCCGGCTCCGGCTTGCCGCCGACCCCGTTCCACTTGCCGACCCCGAAGCCGCGCTTCTTCCGCGCCAACAGCACCTCGTCGCCGCGCAGCAACAGGCAGAGCGACGCCTGCCGTAGCGGTGCGATCTGCGCGGCGATCCGCTCGGCCAGGGTCAACGTCGCGCCAGTCATCAGCGTCCCTCGTTCAGTGTGACAGCGCCGCCCGCCCGGTAGGCGTCGCGCAAAATCTCGATCGGGTGTTTCGTTGGGACAGACGAGCCGTGGGTGATCTGCCAGCGACAGGTCTCGCTGTCGCAGAGGGCCAGCGGCTGCGCGGCCTCGCCCGCGACCTCACGCACGAAGGAGAAGAGCGACGCGCCGACATCCATCGCGATCTGGTACTTCTCGCGCTTCAAGCCATAGGTGCCTGCGATCCCACAGCAAGCCGCCTCGCTCTCCATGATCCGCAATCCGGGGACCAGTTCGAGCAGATCGAGCGCGGGGCGACCGATCCGGTGCGCTCGCAACTGGCACGGCGGGTGATACGGCAACAGCTGATCAGCCACGTCGGCGGGGGCGGCGAAGTCGGTTCGCAGTTCGCCCCGGTCGTGGAGCTCGCGCAGGAACTCGAAGATGTCCCAGGTACTCGCGGCGAGCAGTTGCGCCTCTGCGGAATGGAGGCCGAGGAGTTCGGGCGCTTCCTCTTTCAACGTCAGGGTGCAGCTTGTGGAGGTGCCGACGATCGCGTAGCCGCGCCGTACCCACGGCAGGAGGGTCTGGATATTCGACTCGTGTTGCCGCCGCGCCGCCGCGAACTCGCCGTTGGAGAGCATCGGCAGGCCGCAACAGGTCTGCCGCGCCAGGATGACCTCGAAGCCATTATGTTCCAACACCTCGACCGCCGCCAGGCCGACGTGCGGCTCGTAATAGTTGGTCGAGCAGCCGTGGAAGAAGACCACTTTCTTGGTCGTCGAACGCTGCGGCTGGCGACGCGCCCGGAACCGACTACGAAAGGTGCGCCAAGAGAACGGCGGCAGCGGTGCGCGCCGGTCCACCCCGATCGTCTGCTCGATCGCCCAGCGGATCGCGCCGTTGCCCAGCGTCCAGTTCGCCAGCGGCGCGAAGGGGCCGCCGATCTTCCCGAGGAGTTCCGAGCGTCCGAGGAGCCGATTTCGCAGCGGCAGCCCGCGATCGGCCACGATCTTGGCCCGCGCCCGCCCATTGAGTTCGGCGATTCGTACCCCCGTGGGGCAAACGGTATTGCAGACCCGGCAGCCCGAGCAGTAATCGACCGACAGATCGGGCGAGGGTTGCCCCTCCTGGCGGAAACGCTGTGCCTGCGGCCCGACATATTTCGGCCCAGGGAAGAGATCGGTCACGGCGGCGACCGGGCAGGCGCTCGTGCAGACATTGCATTTGATGCAGTAGTCGAGCGACTGTTCCAGCGATTGTTCGATCTGATCGATCACAAAGGCTCCTGGTGCGGCATCGGGTGTCAGCTATCGAGCGTCAATGCTGCGTGGTATTGGTTCGCGGCGACGCGACAACGCCGCGTGAATCAGCCACACCCAGTAACGTTCC
>JAABUS010007098.1_pt1 | contig 13084 bp, 12 predicted proteins | sample 5560161 | NCBI WGS metagenome assembly JAABUS01 (sample SAMN10711885, study PRJNA513376) | rock metagenome | isolation source: Antarctica rocks | place: Antarctica: Victoria Land, Trio Nunatak nord | collected 2016-01-04 | reverse complement strand
GGCGGGAGCGGCGTCGGGTTTGAGGTCGGTCTCCAGGTACGCCGCTGAGGCCAGTCCTGGGATCATGGGGCGATGACCTCCGTCTCTGCCCTGCCCGAGCGCCTGCTGCTGGGCTCGGGCCCCTCTCCCGTGCCGGAGCGCGTCCTGCGCGCGCTCGCCCATCCGACCATCGGGCACCTCGACCCCGCCTTCGGCGCGCTCATGGACGAGGTCGCCGCCGGGCTTCGGAGCGTCTTCAAGACGGAGAACCGCGTCGCGATCCCGATCAGCGGCACCGGCAGCGCGGGCATGGAGGCGATGGTCGCCAACCTCGTGCGCCCTGGCGACCGGATCGTGTGCGGGGTGCACGGCCTGTTCGGCGAGCGGATGGCCGACGAGCTCGCGCGCCACGGGGCCGACGTCGTCCGGGTGGAGGCCGAGTGGGGCCGCGCGCTGGATCTCGAGGCGCTCACCGCGGCCGTCGCGGCGGGCGACACCGCGGCGCTGTTCGTCGTCCACGCGGAGACCTCCACGGGCGTCGCGCAGCCCCTCGACGGCCTGGCCGACGCCTGCCACCAGGCGGGCGCGCTGTTCCTGCTCGACTGCGTGACGTCGCTGGCCGGCCACCCGCTCGCGCTGGACGAGAGCGGCGTCGACGCCGCGTTCTCCGGGACGCAGAAGTGCCTGAACGCGCCGCCCGGCCTCGCGCCGTTCACCGCCAACGCCCGCGCGCTGGAGCGCGTCGAGGACGGCCGCGTGCCGTCGTGGTACTTCGATCTGTCGCTCGTGCTGGCCTACTGGCGCGACGACAACGACCCGGACATCCAGCCGGCCCGCGCCTACCACCACACGGCGCCGATCAACCTCGTCTACGCGCTGGCGGAGGCGCTCGAGATCGTGCAGGAGGAGGGCCTGGACGCCCGCTGGGCTCGGCACGCGACGGCACACGAGGCGCTGCGCCGTGCCCTCGCCGAGCTCGGCTTCGAGCGGGTCGCCCCGGAGGGCGAGCAGCTGCATCCGCTCCTGGCGGTGCGGGTCCCCGAGGGGATCTCCGAGGCGGAGGTCCGGACGGCGCTGCTGACGGAGGATGGCATCGAGGTCTCGGGCGGCCTCGGCCCCCTCGCGGGGAAGGCCTGGCGGATCGGCGTGATGGGCGAAGGCGCCCGGCCTGAGCCGCAGCGCCGGCTGGTCGATGCGCTCGCACAGCGGCTCGGACAGCCGCCCGACGCGGCGCTCGCGGCGCTGGACGACGGCTGGGCGTGAGCGCTGGCTCCGGCCCGGACCCCGCCGCGTTCGCCGATCTCCTCGTCGGCTACTGCCTCGAGGTCAAGGCGCACCAGCAGGTGCTCGTGCGCTCCACGTCGCTGGCCGCGCCGCTGCTGCTCGAGCTCCAGCGCGCCGTCCTCGCCGCCGACGCGTGGCCGGTCTTCCGCGTCGAGGTCCCCGGCCAGACACGCGGCTTCTACGAGCACGCGAAGGACTGGCAGCTCGAGGAGCTGCCGCCGCTCGCGCTGCACGAGGCCAAGAAGTGCGAGGCGGTGCTCGGCATCCAGGCGCCCGAGGACGTGAGCGCGCTCGCCGGAATCGACCCGGATCGGCTCATGCGGGCGCGCCGCGCGCGGCGGCCGGTCCAGGAGCAGACGATGAAGAAGCGCTGGTGCTCGACCCTCTGGCCGACGCAGGCGCTCGCCGACCAGGCGGGGCTGCCCCTGGAGGAGTACGCGGGCTTCGTCGCGAGCGCGCTCTTTCTCGACCGGCCCGCGGGACCCGTCGCCGCGTGGCGCGAGCTCGGCGCCTTCCAGGCGCGGCTCGTCCAGCGCCTCGAGAAGGCGAGCACCGTTCGCATCGAAGCCGATGGCACCGACGTGACGCTCGCGACGAAGGGCCGCACGTGGGTCAACTCCGACGGGAAGCGCAACATGCCCTCCGGCGAGGTCTTCACGGGGCCGCACGAGACGAGCGCGAACGGGCGCGTGCGCTTCACCGTCCCGAGCAGCCCGCCGGGCGTCGAGGTGCGCGGGGTCGAGCTCGAGCTCTCCGACGGCGAGGTGGTCTCCGCTTCGGCCGAAGTCGGGCAGGAGCACCTCGACCGCGCGCTGAGCACCGACGCGGGCGCGCGCCGCCTCGGCGAGCTCGGCATCGGGACGAACTACGGCATCGACCGCCCGACGGGCACGATCCTCCTCGACGAGAAGATCGGCGGCACCGTTCACCTCGCGCTCGGCCGCTCCTACCCCGAGACCGGCGGCACGAACGCGTCCGCGCTGCACTGGGACCTCATCTGCGACCTCCGCGCGGGCGGACGGATCACCGTCGACGGCGAGGTGCTGCAGGAGGACGGGCGGTTCGGCTGAGCGGCGGTCGTCAGCTGCCGCAGATCGCCCCGGCGCGGATCCAGCCGAGCCTTTGGGACCCGCTGAGGGCGAGCACCTCGGCGAAGGCGCCGCTGCGGCTGCGTCGAAGGACGCGCACGCGGTCGCCGAACGAGACGTTGCCGATGAAGCCGGCTCCGGGACGCAGCTGGAGGAGCGTGGCGCTACAGATGCGCCGGCGCGGCGCCCGGCGAACCTCCGGACGCGTTCGCGCCGTCCGTGCGACGACGCTGCGCTCCTGCTAGGGCGCGAAGACGCTTCAGACGTCCGAGTTCCAGGCAGAGCACGCCGACCCGAACGCGGCGCTCGGACAGCAGGCCGCGATCGCGGTGACCGTGATGCGCGTGCTGCGGGAGCGATCGCGCCCGAACGGCGATCCGGCCGTGATGATCTCCCGAGAGACGCCGTTGGCGTACGGGCCGTCCACGAGCCGAGCGCCCGTCGGGCAGCTCAGCGTCACGTCCACGCGCGTGGGTGCGGGCTGGGAGGCGGCGACGGTGACAACCGCCTGGGGCACCGACGCGCCCTCCGGCAGCGCCTCGCCGCGACTGATGCGCTCGTCGAGCGAGTAGCCCGAGCCGACGAGGTCGAACGGGCTCTCGGACGGCGCGAGGACCACGCTGGGCTCGACCTGCTGGGCACCCGCTGGCGCCGTCGCGCCGATGAGGACAGCCGCGGAGAGCGGCAGGACGGAGAGGAGGGAGAGACGCATGACACCTCAACGTCGAGGCCGGATCAAGAAGTTACGTTCGGCGAACCCGTCGCGCTCGGTCCGAGCTCGCGGGGCCCGGCGACTTGGCGGTTCGCCCGAGTGAGCCGGAGGGCGAGGGCTCCAACCGCCGGATGTTGCCGGTCGACGAGGACGACCCGCACCTTGCGGGCCGTCCTTGGCGTCGCTCAGGCGGCGGCCCGGAGATCCGGGCCTTCGCCTTGCGTGTCCGTCTGCGTGCGCTGGCACGACACGGGCAGGGCCGTGCTGTCGGGGGGAAGGTCGGGGAGGCCGGCACAGCGAGAGTGACGCCCGGCGCGAAGGCCCCCGAGGTGGTCACAGGTGCAGCAACGCGACCACGACCCGAGGGTTGGAGGGTTGCGTGCGCTCGGCGCGCGACGGCTCAGGGCGTCGAGCCGCCGGGCGCCTCCTCGGCGCCGGGCGCCTTCTCGGCGGCGGGCGCCTGCTGAGGCGGCTTGGCCGGCTCAGGACGCTCGGGCTTGGGACCGGCCGGCGTTCCGGCCGCGGGCCCTGCATCGGGCTTCGGCGTCTTCACCGGCTTGCTCGCCCCCGGCCTGGAGGCGGTGCCCTTTCCGGGCGCGGCCCGTGCGGGGGCCTGCGGCCGGGTCACGGGCGCCCGGCCCGGCTTGGTCGCCCGCCGGGGCTTCGGCTCCGGAGCCCCCGCCGAGGGGCGGGACGGCGCGCCGGCGCCGAGCCCCCGCCCCGCTGCATCGTCGGGAGCCGCCTTGGGCCGGCGCGTCGACGCGCCGGTACCGGGGCGCCCGCTGGCGGTCTTCCCGCGGGCCGTCGCCTCGGCAGCACCGGTGCCGGCGCCCCCGCCGGGCCCGACTGGGCCGCCGGGACGCCCTCGGGAGAGGTCCGTGCGGATCGGTGCGGCGGTGCCGGCGGGCGCCGCGGGCGCCGGGGCGCGGTCCACGCGCGGCGCGTTCGACCGCTTGTGCTGCTCGATCGCCACCCCTCCGCCCACCGCACCGCCGGTCAGGGCGAGCGCCACCAGGACCTTGGTCGCCGCACCGACCGAGCCGCCGGCGGCCAGAGCGGCCGAGGAGGCCGTTGCGGCGGAACCCGCCGTGGCGGCCGAGCCCGCCGCGGCGCTCGCCGCCCCGCTCCCGGCCGCGGCGGCCCCGGTCGTGCCGGCGCCGGTCACGGCCACGCCGACCGCGCCGCCCGTGCCGCCGGTGAGCACCGCGGCCAGGACCCCCTGCTTGAGCAGCAGCGCCGGGGCGACGGGCAGGACGCACCCGAGCGCCGCCCGCTGGGCGCGCACCTCCGCCTTGAACGCCGTGCACGCCGGGCAGGCGGCGAGGTGCCGCGTGATCGAGGTCCGGCGCAGCGCCCCGCCACGCAGCGTCGCCAGCTGCGTGCGGATCTCCGTGCAGTCGGTGTCCCGCGCGCGACGCGCGCCGATCAGCGACTCGCGCGCCTGGAAAACGAGCGCCTTCACCTTGTCGGTCCGGACGTCGAGCGTGGCCGCGATCTCGTCGTGGCCGAGATCGCCGAGCTCTGCGAGGACGAGCGCCGCGCGTTGATCCTCCGGCAGACCGGCGACGTCTGCGAGCAGGTGCTTGAGATCCTCGCGGCGCTCGACCTCCTCGGCCATGGCCAGGCCGGCGGTCGCCGGCTCGCGGACAGCGTCGAGGGGCACGTGCTCGCGCCGGGCGCGCAGGATGGAGGTGCACCGGTTGCTGGCCACGGCGTAGAGCCACGGCTTGAGCTGGATGGGCCGCTCGTCGTCACGCAGTGTCCGATGGGCCGCGATGAACACGTGCTGCAGGGCGTCCTCGGCCTCGGGCTGAGAGCCCAGCATGTGGCGGCAGAAACCGAGCAGGGGGCGGTGGTACCGGTCGTAGACGGCCTCGAAGGCAGCGGCGTCGCCGGCCCGGACGCGCGCGACGAGCTCCTCGTCGGGCACGGCGCGCAAGCGCCGGGGAAGCAGATGACGGGCGGTGGGGGCGACAGAGTTCGCGGTCTCGATGTGCAGATGATCCACCCTTCCGCCGTCGCCGTGAGGCATACGACGTTCATGGACACGTCGACTCCAACGAACTGACCACACGAAGGTTGGCGAGTGCGGGTCGCAACGAGCTCCGTAGGCCGCCAACCTGGCGCGTCCGCAGAGGCGATGGCGGCGGCGTGCCCCCTATTGCCTGTGATGGAGGGATCGGGGAACACACCGCGGGAGCTTCGCCTCCTGGAGCTCGCCAACCGGCAGCACGGCGTGCTCCACGACGGACAGCTCACGCAGCGCGGATTTTCGCGGAAGGCGCGCTCACCCGCGAGGGTCGGTTGGCTCGCTGCGCTTTTGGGCGTGCGGCGAGGGCGCGATCCTCTCGCACACGACGGCGGCGGCGTTCCACGGGATGGCGCAGGAGGTGGGCACCGACGTGCACGTCTCGACGACCAGGTCGATCCAGTCGCGCCCGGGCATCGTCGTGCACCGCGTCCGCCGCCTGGACGCCGCAAACGTCCAGCGGCGGGGCCTGCTCAGAGCACGCGGGTCGCCCGCACCGTCGTGGATCTCGCCGACGTCTCGGCGTGGAGCGAGGTCCGCGGCGCCGTCGACACGCTCCGCTGGTTCTCGCCGTCCGAGCTGCGGGCCGCGCAGCGCCGGGCGCCCGGACGCGCCGGCCGCGGCGTCGTGACGCGGCTGCCGAGCGCCTCGTCGTGGAGCTCGACGGGCGCGCGCACCATCAGCGCCGCCGCCTGATGGCGGCCGACCGGCTGCGCGACGAGGGCTACCCGCTCGCCGGCTACCGCATCCAGCGCTTCCTATGGGACGACTTCCACGCCGCTCAGCAGGCCGCCACGGCGGCCCGGCGGCTCGCCATGCTCGGGCGGTGAGGGCGGCGTGCTCCCGAATCCCTGCATGACAGGGATTGAAGAACACACTGCCTCCCCGCCGCTCAGTCCGGCAGCCGCCAGCCCGGCGCCGGCGGCAGGTCGAACGCGGCCTCCGGGCCCCAGGAGCCCTGCTCGTAGGGATGGACCTCGGGGCGATCGGCGAGCACGGGCGCGACGACCTCCCACAGGCGCTCCACCTCGTCCGCGCGCGTGAAGAGCGTGTGGTCGCCGAGCATGACGTCGTGGAGGAGGCGCTCGTAGGCCTCGAGGCGCTCCCCCTCGTCGGACGGATCGACGGCGCGCAGCTCCATCGCGGCGGGCTCGAGCTCGAGCTTGGGGCCCGGTGCCTTGGCCAGGAGCTCGAGGCGCACCTCCGGCGTGTCGGAGAGCTCGATGACCAGCGCGTTCGGGCGCGCCGCGTCGCCGGTGCCGTCCTCGAGGCCGAACATGCGCAGCGGCGGCTCGCGGAAGGAGATCGTGATCCTCCGCCGCCCCGCGGCCATCGCCTTGCCCGTGCGCAGCAGGAACGGGACACCCACCCAGCGCCAGGTGTCCACCGCGACCTCGACCGCCGCGAAGCTCTCCACGTCGGAGTCGTCGGCGACGTCGTCCTCCTCGCGGTAGCCCTCGAACTGGCCGAAGACGACCCGCGCGGGGTCGAGCGGCCGGACGGCCTGGAACAGCTTGGCCTTCTCGTCGCGCAGCGCGCCCGCGCTGAGGCGCACGGGCGGCTCCATCGCGACGAAGCCGAGCAGCTGGAAGAGGTGGGTGACGACCATGTCGCGGAAAGCTCCGGTCTCCTCGTAGAACCGCGCGCGGCCCTCCAGCCCGAGCTCCTCCGGCACGTCGATCTGCACCGACGCGATGTGATCGCGGTTCCACACCGGCTCGAGGAAGCCGTTGGCGAAGCGCAGCGCGAGCAGGTTCTGCGCCGCCTCCTTGCCGAGGAAGTGATCGATGCGGAAGACCTGCTCCTCCGCGACCGCCTCGTGGAGGGCCGCGTTGAGCTCCCGTGCGGTCTCCAGGTCGGTGCCGAATGGCTTCTCCATGACCAGGCGCGCGCGCTCCACGAGCCCGCTGGCGCCGAGCTGCTCGACCATCGGCCGCATCGCCTTCGGCGGCACGCTGAGGTAGAGCAGGCGCCGCGCCTCGCCGCCGAGCTCCTCCTCCGCGGCGCGGACGGCGGCGGCGAGCTCGCTCGTGTCGTCGGCGGAGGACGCGACGAACGACAGGCGCTCGGCGAAGGCGCCCCACGCGTCCTCGTCGAGCTCGCCTGGACCGTGCTCCTCGAGCGCCTCGCGCACCTCCCGCACGAACGCCTCACGACTGTCGGGCGCGTGGCGGCCCGAGCCGATGATGCGGAACGCCTCGGGCATGAGCCCGGCCTGCGTGAGGCGGAAGAAGCCGGGGAGGAGCTTGCGCGCGGCGAGGTCGCCGCGGGCGCCGAAGAGGACGACGACGTGCGCGTCGGGGCGCGGAGCGGAGCGAGCCATGCAGCCGACCTGCCCGGACGGGTGGCGGATGAAGCGACGGAAGGGCTCAAGGTCGACGGGCGAACTGCCGATAGGGAGGGCATGTTCGGTGCAATGCTGTCCCGTATGCGCTCCGTACTGCCCGCCAGCCTGCTCCTCGCCGCCGCCCTCGCGCCCTCCTCGGCCGCCGCGGCCGGCAGGCCCTTCACCTGCGAGGCCAGCGTCCTGCGCGGGACGATCCTCGTCGCGCCTCCGATCGAGCCGCTCGTGGCCAACCGCGGAGCGGCTTGCGCGAACGCTTCGGCGGGTCTGCCGAGCCTTCCCGCGCCGCTGCCGGTGCTCAAGGCCGGGGCGCTCACCGCCGCGACCCAGCGAACGGGCGACGCGAACCGGTCCGACCTGCAGCAGAACCTCGCGGCGGCCGTGGTCGGCGATCTGAGCGCCGGCAGCCTCGGCTCGCTCGGCCTCGCGCTCCCGCTCGACGCCATCGCACTGCCGCCGTCGGCCACGATCCCGCCCATCGACATCACGACGATCAACACAGCGCTGAACACCGCCGACCTGCTGAACCTCATACCGAACCTGCCCAACCAGCTCACGATCGACGTCCAGGCCGCCGTCAAGGACCTGCTCAAGCTCCCGACCGCCGACCTGCTCGCCATCAAGAGCGCCTCCGCGCTGGCCGGAGCGAGCTGCGTCGCGGGCAAGCCCGTCACCGTGGGCCAGCGCACCGTCGGCGGCGTGACCGTGCTCGGCACCCCGGTCGACGTCGACACGTTCGGGGACCGGCCGATCGTCGACACCCAGACCATCGACCCGTCGACGATCGACCCGACCAAGCTCAAGGTGCCGGTCATCGACACGCTGCTCCCGTTCTCGGCCAACCCGCTCGTCCCCCCCGTGATCGCCCAGCTCCGCACGCTCGTGGCCAACGCCGTCAAGGCGCTGCCGCCGATCTCGGTGCCCATCACGCTCGCGCAGGTCTCGGTCAAGCCGGGCACGCAGGTGAAGACGGCGGACAGCCTCACCCAGACGGCGCTCGAGGTGAAGATCACGGCCCTCGGCCAGAGCGTCGTCGACCTCGTCCTCGCTGAGGCGAAGGTCGGCACCGCCGGGGTGGACTGCGCGCCCCCGCCGACCGCGGCCGTCGCCAAGCCTGCCCCCGGGGAGGCCGTGCCCGGACCCGCCATCGCCGGTCAGACCGCACTGGCCTGTACGACGCGCAGCCTCGTCCTCACCGACGTCCTGCGCAAAGGCAGCCGCGTCACGATCACCGGCGTCGCCGACAAGCGCTTCGTCGGCCGCTCCGTGAGGATCAAGTTCAAGGCCGACGGCCGCACCGCCGGTCGCGCGCTCGTCGCTCCCAACGGCACGTTCCAGACGACGGCGCCGCTGCCGTCCAAGCGCCTGCGCTCGAGCAATCGCGCCCGCTACCAGGCTGTGCTCGGCACGGAGAAGTCGTTAAACCTCAAGCTCGAGCGCCGCATGTACGTCGACCGCCTGACGTCAGAGAACGGCAAGATCACCGTCGCCGGCCGGGTCACGCGTCCGCTCGGCAGGCCCGTGCAGACGATCACGCTGACCCGCCGCGTCTCGTGCCGGGACATGGAGGTCGTCGCGCGCTTCAAGCCCACGGCCGCCGGCCGGTTCTCGATCACCGTCGACGCGCCGAACGGCGAGACCTCCGCGGTCTACCGTCTCGGCACGAAGGTCCGCAAGACGCGGAGGAACAAGAAGCTCTATCCGACGTTCACGCTCCCGCGCGGCGTCGACCTCGTGCAGTAGGTCCCGACCGCGCATCAGGAGGCTGGACCTGCGCTGCGCCGGCGGCGGCGGTAGCGCCGGACCAGCAGTACCACGACGACGAGAACCGCGATGCCGGCGCCGATGAGGCCGAAACGCGTAAGCGCGGCCTCGGCGGCCGGTCCGACGAGGTAGGCGACCAGTCCCACTGATGTCGCCCAGGCGACGCCACCCAGCGCGTTCCAGAACTCAGAACACCGGCCAGTCCATGCGGTTGATGCCGGCCAGCCATGACGCGGCGATGCGCAGCCCGGCGACCCAGCGGCCCAGGAACACCGCCTTGGGGCCATGCCGGGCGAAGAACGGCTCGCCCCGGGTCAGGATCTCGCGCCGGTGCCTCTCGAGCAGGCCCGGACGCTCGAGCAGCCGCCGTCCGCCGGTTCGGCCGATGAGGTACCCGAGGTTGTCGCCCATGATCGGCGCGAGCGCGGCGAGTGCGATCACGTACGCGATGTTCAACCGGCCGTCATGGGCGAGCACGCCGGCTGCGATCAAGGCCGTTTCGCCCGGCACCGGCACTCCGGTGGACTCGGCGCCCACGAGGGCGAAGAGCACCAGATAGGCGAAATGCGACGAGAGCTTGACGAGCCCGAGAAGCATCAGCCGCTCCCGTCCGGGTCTGTCAGCGGGTCAGCGACGCGTCCGCCGGGGCAGGCGTCGCCGGTCCGGTCTGGAACCAGGCGAACGCGAGTGCGGCCAGCCCGACGGCCGCCGCGGCGATGCCGTGCTTGACGTGGTGGCGACTCGAGCCGACCTCGTGACCGGGGATGAACGAGGGCAAGCTGCTGGCCGGCTCGACGGCGTAGAGCACGGCCAGGGCCAGGAGGAGGATTCCGGCGAGGACGGCGGGACCGATGAGGTTGCGGCGCTTGGTCATGGTCTGGCCTTTCGTTCAGGTGATCAGGAAGACGACGGACAGGACGGCGCCGGTGACGCCGCAGTAGACGGCGAACGGCGTGAGCCGGTTGGTCTCGAAGTACCGCACGAGGAAGCGCACGGTCAGATACGCCGTGACGGCGGCGCAGGCCGCGCCCAGCAGCGCGGGCCCGCGGACGCCGTCGCCCGTCGGCCCGAACAGCTCGGGAAGCTTCAGCAGGGCGGCGGCGCCGATGATCGGGGTCGCCAGGAGGAAGGAGAAGCGCGCGGCGTGCTCGTTGGACAGCCCGGCCAGGAGGCCCCCGCCCATCGACGCGCCCGAGCGCGAGAACCCCGGGATGAGCGCCAGCGCCTGGGCGGCGCCGATGCCGACCGCGCTGGGGAAGCTCAGGCGGCGGGCGATGACGGCGTCGGCGTCGCCGCCGCCGTCACCGGACGCGGGCGCACGGCGGCGCAGCCGCTCGGCGCCGTAGAGCAGCGCGCCGTTGAGCATCAGGAACACCGCTGCGGACTGCGCGGAGGCGAAGACGCTGCGCAGCGGATGCTCCAGCGCGAGGCCGAGCAGGCCCGCGGGAATGGTGCCGATCACGAGCAGCCAGCCGAGCTTCGCGTCGGTGTCCTCCGGGCGGACCTCCCGCTGCCGGAGTGAGCGCGCCATTCCGGTCAGGATCCTCTGCCAGTCGCGGAAGAAGAAGACGAACAGCACGATCGCGGTGGCGAAGTGCGTGGCGACGAGGAAGGTGACGAAGTAGTCGTCGTTCTGATGGATGTCCCAGCCGAGCAGCCGCGGCAGGATGACGCTGTGCCCGAGGCTCGAGATCGGGAACAGCTCGGAGACGCCCTGGAGCAGTCCGAGGACCGCCGCCTGCAGAAGCGAGATCGGGTCCACGAGAAGACCGTCGCAGCCGAAGCTGAGACGAGAATGAGGCGGCGCGAGGGCCTCAGACGGGCCCGCCGGCGATGACGAGTGCCCTTGCCACGTGGAGTGCCGCCAGGTGGCCATGCTGGGCGTCCCGAGATGATCACGGCTCGCATCGGCGCCCCAACGCGGGCGAGCGTCGTGGTACTTGACCACGACTTGTACTGCCATAGTTGAGTTCCTTCCACTTGGATCGGGTCGACCGCCGCGTATCGTGGCGGGACCGCGAGGTCGTCGCGCGATTCAAGCCCAAGGTCGGCGTCAGGTTCTCGATCACCGTCGACGCGCCGAGGGGCCAAACCGCGGCGGTCTACCGCCTGGGCACGAAGGTCCGCAAGACGAAGCGGAACACGAAGCTCTATTCCGCGCGGCGTGGACCTCGCTCAGTAGGGGTGAAGGGAGCTCGCGGGCTGCGAGCAGTAGTTGCCCGCAGCCGCCCCGCGCCCTTTCCCGGAAGCTCACGGCGGCCCGCAGGGTTACGGTCTGGCCATGAACAACTCGACGAAGATGATGTGGGCCTGCGTTGCGCTGCTGGGGGCGGTGGTCGTCCTCTCGGTCGCGGGAGCCAACTCCGGCTATCTGCTGTTCCTCGTGCCCTGCATGCTCATGATGGGCGTGATGATGTGGATGATGATGGGCGGCGCCCGCGGCGGCGACCAGAAGTAGCCGCGTGGTCCCGAACCACCTGCGCGCCACGCCGGAGCAGCTCGCCGGCCCGAGCACCGACGTGCGGATCGTCTACGACCGCGTCGCGTCGAGCTACGACCACTTCCGCGAGCTCTGGCTGAGGATCGCGGGCGCCGACGCGGAGCGGGCGATGCTCGCCGACGTCGTCCCGCTGCTGCACCCCGCCACCCGCGTGCTCGACGCGGGCTGCGGCACCGGCGCGATGTCGCGCCAGATGCTCGCGTCGTGCCCGCAGATCGGACTGACGATGCTCGACCTCTCCCCGGAGATGCTGGCCCGGACCGCGGACCTCCCGGGCACACGCCTGGAGGGCAGCATGCTCGAGCTGCCCTTCGCCGACGGGTCCTTCGACCTGGCGGTCAGCGCCTGGGTCATCGAGACCGTTACCGACCCGCAGCTCGCCGTCACCGAGCTGCTGCGCGTGCTGGCCCCCGGCGGCCGCCTCGTCTACACGTTCTGCTCGCTGCCCGACGGCTGGTTCTCACGGGCAGGCTCGGCGCTGCTGCGCGCCGGCGTCGAGCACGGCTTCGCCGGCGAGTTCCTCGACGAGGAGCACACGCCCTGGCACGACTGCGGGAGCTCGCACCGCCGCCGCTTCCGCGGCGGACTGACCACCGAGATCGCGCTCGGCACGTGCTGCACCGTCGGCCCGGGGGTGCTGCCCACGGCCGCCGATCCGACGGAAAGATCAACGGGCTCTCGGCCGTAGAGCGACACCGTGCGTTGGCTTCCTTGAAGCTTCACAGGACCCAAGCCGTAGACGGAAGGCGTTGTGTCGACGCACGTACTGGCCGGTCACCGACGCGCTGGGGACCTCCTTACCGCCCCTGAAGGCCTGGGACACCACAGGCTTGACGTCGCAGCGGCGCCCGGGAGCCCTCATGCCCGCGTCCCGACCGCCCGGCGGAGCACCCAGCTGACGACGACGGCAAGCGCCGTGGCCCAGCCCACTGCGATGACGAGCGCGCCGGCCGCGTGGAACACCGGCGAGAAGGCACCGTCGACCATGACGCGCCCGGGTCCGTAGCCGGGAAGGAGCGCCGCCCACCAGCGTGGGGTGCCCGTACCGAACATCGGGTTCTGGACGATGCCCAGGTCGGTCAGCGCGAGAAACAGCATCAGGTAGGTGGCGGCGAGCTTGTCCAGCAGCGCACCGGCCAGCGCCCCGAGCGCGGCGTAGATCAGTCCGATGAGCAGGGCGGCCGCGACGAACGGCGGCCAGGCGGCGGGAGTGAAGCTGGTGGCGGTCACCGCCGTGGAGACGGCGACGACGAGGATCGTGGCGGCCGCCAAGACGATGAGCCGCGCGATGACGGTCTCGCCGGGGCGAAAGCCGGCGATCACCAGCCGGCGGTCGCCTGCAAGCGCCGCCTGCATGACGAACACGCCGCACAGCGCGGCGACG
>JAABUS010007095.1_pt1 | contig 13091 bp, 12 predicted proteins | sample 5560161 | NCBI WGS metagenome assembly JAABUS01 (sample SAMN10711885, study PRJNA513376) | rock metagenome | isolation source: Antarctica rocks | place: Antarctica: Victoria Land, Trio Nunatak nord | collected 2016-01-04 | reverse complement strand
CATGCACCCACCCCTGAGAAGTCCTCTTCAACCATTCAGAAGGGTCCTTCCTCAAAGCTGCCTTTGCCCTCGTTGCAGCCTGATGGCTCAGCTCAGAAACTGGCTGCTGCTGCCAGTGTCTCTAAGCGGTCATCTTCTTCGTCATCTTCTTCTTCTTCTTCATCATCAGTTTCTCCCGCATCCATTCCCTCACCGAGCCCACCAAAGCGCTCGGCATCTTCTTCTGCCCCCAGGGCGCACCGCTCTCAGCAGTCTAACCCCCGTCCCTCTGGGGTGCCTGTCCTGGAGCCACCTGCTCTCCAGCCTTCTCTTTCCTCCAAGACAAGGCAGTCACCCGCTTCCGCTCAAGCCTCACTCAACTGCCCCAAAGTCCACCACAAGGGGCCCCCACACTCCCCCAGAGCAGTCACCCTCCCGCCCGGGGGGTTCACCAACAACTTTGCTGTATGTGCCTACCAAGCATCACCCGACCAAGCCAGCCAACAGTAAGAACAACACTGATCTGCCCAAGCATGGGCAGCAGCAGCAGCAATATGAAGAGGTCCACACTGGTGAGTGGACCCGCCAAACAGCACGAAAGAGGAAGGCGCAGCATGGAAAAAGGGTGAAGCCAGCAAACACCCAAGCCTCCAAGCCCGCACAGATACGAAATGCCACCCAAGCACCCAGGGCAAAGCCCTCTTTGAGCAGTAAGACAAGCCAGTATCAAGCACATGAGAATCAGAGGCAGGCTGTGAGAACCACCACAGGCCTGCCTCTCAAAGCAGCATCTCCAACAGAGGCTGCAGACACACATTCAAATGAGATCAAGGCAGCAATCCAGCCCGTATCATACAGTGCTGCTGTGGGGCCCGCCTCCTTCTGGGCTGATGTGGTCACACCTCTGGTGGGTGACAAGGTGCCCATAGCACTTCTGGTGAAGAAATACCGCGGAACTGACAAGCATGAGCAGCTGATAAAGCTGACAAAGGGCAGCAGGCCCTTTACCCAGTACCGCAGCATCCGAGGTGAGTCTGCTCACTGCATTGCCATGCGCTGTGTTGTCTTTGTGCTGTCTGGCCTACCCATGCTGCTTATTTGCTATTGCATACTGCCAGTCTGCACTGCTGCTTTTGAGGACTGTCTGCACTCAGCAACGTTCTGAAGTCCTCATGGTACAAACAGTTCATTTGCAACTAAGTCAACTCTGCTTGAGTCTGAGGCTGCTGCATGTGTACGTCATGCTCACTGTCTGTTTGTGGCTCTTGTCCTGTGGTGGCTGCTTCCAATCTGTGCTTTTGTCATCGCACACAGGCTTTGATGTGCTCACAAACACTTTCATTCCTGGTGCTGACTCTGGGTTACTTTCATCTGCTGGTGTTTAGGGCTGAGGTGTTTCATGCCCATCCTGTTGCAAGGGTGCAAATGCATGCTCAGGCACATTCTTGTGTACACTCACGCTCAAACAGCTGGTTACACACTGACAATCATGACTCATCATGCTTGGCGGGTTCAGGTGATGGAGACTGCGGCTTCCGAGCACTTCTGGTGGCAACCCTGCTGCAAGTGTGCTGCTATGGCCCTGCAATGGGCGCATCCATGGCAGCTCGCATGAAGGTCCTCTTTGAGGCTCTGCCTGAATGGACTCGGAAGCCTGCAGTAGTTGCTGGCTACAGTACTCTGAAGGTAACAGTCCTTGCCACATGTGCACCCTTTGGCTGTGAATCTGAGTGTCTCATGACAGCATAGTGTGTGTGTGCCCACCGAAGCTTTTGCATCAGTCTGCATCATCTCATGCCAGAATGAAAGCAACCACAGCCTTGGGAGCATGCTCTTCAGACGCACATCTTTGTATGCAGTCTTGCTCTCACAGGAAGAAGTGTTGCTGGACACACATGCGTGCCAACAAGCTAGCCTTCATCTGTATCTTCCATGTGATCAACATGCCAATCACCACCTAGTCATTATTTGCATCTCATCTGTATTGGTTACACACATGGCCATGCGTCACAGAAGCTGGTGTTACTGGTGTGGGTCAGCATCACCTCACTAAGCTGATTGGCCCAACAACATGGCGTTCATTGCATGTTTGATGTTTGGCATTGCTCCTCAGCATCGCTTATTTGCCTTGCTTGCACCACAACAACCAACGCCAGATCATGCATTGAACAGAGCAAGTAGTGTTACGTTGCTCTGTCACACCTGTCCAGGGTCTGCTGGACAATTCACGTGGCAAGTCCGCCAAAGATCTGCTGTCAAAGTGCAAGCAGCAGGTTCCCTCAGACAACATGGTGGCCTTCTTGAGGGCTATCACCGCGAAAGGCTTCATGGATAAGGGTGAACAGTACCTGGCCTGGGTCCAAGACCACACAGGATGTGTAGGGTGAGCGTATGCATGTTTCAAGTCTGCTGACTCTCACAACGTTAATAAACATCCATCTGTCGTTGTGCAGGCCTTTTGTTTGACAGCCAGACAGGCACGTGCACAATGTCATGTGCTTGGCATGTTGTGTCTGATTGTCATGGGGCGCCTGACATTCCATCAGCAGAGACTCTTTCTTCTCAAGATGACCCCTTCGAATTTGCGGAAGTCATGTTGCATCTTACAACACTTTGCAATGTGCTGCAGGACGCCAATGGAATACATTTGCCTTGACTTTGTGGCACCCTTGGCAATGATCTCTTCTCCTGTGCTGCAGGGTCCCAATGGAGTATGTTTGCAGCGAGTTTGTCTTGCCTTTGGCAAGCCAGTCAACAGATGGGCAGGGGCCCATGCGCTGGGCCGATCAGGCTCACATGCATGTCCTAGCCGATTTGCTGAACTTGAAATTCATGGTGCACACCGTCAGGACCCAGCTGTGGTCCACCACAGTGGGCGACCATGCTTCTAGTCAAGGCTCAGTCTTTCATTTGGTATATGATGGCAGCCATTATGAACTGCTGCACATGTAGTGGGTCATTGTACAATGTAGATCTTTTCAGTGTGAAGTTTGATCTGTACAGGCAGCAACAGCCACTGAATGTGTGGTACATAATGTAGAAATGTTGGCAGATCCAACATGGCAGATGTGTCAACCTTTGACAGTCAAACAGACGACTTTGTCTGTCAATGTCTGTCTTGACTCCTGCTGAACTGCTCATCATGCCCATGTTTGGGCTCATTCAAACAATCTGAAGGCCAAGAGCAGCACATCCAGCTCTACATTTGTCAGCCCCACTGGACCTCATTTGCATTTCGGGCAGAGTAGAGACTGTGTGTCCTAGACATATCTGGCCTGTCAACTCATAAGGCTGCAACATATTAAGTTGCTGCAAGAGACGGCATCAGAGGTTCTTGGTCTGCCAGCCAACGACAGTCCACTCATCAATCACAAGTAATAGCTAAGGTGCACATGCCCAAGTCCATGAGTATGTGCTGCCACAAGGCATAGGACTAGCTCTGCACATTTACATTTCGAGCCCAGACCTGACACAAATTCTGCAGTATGACGTTTCATATCCCATGTATACAAGAGTTCCATCGGATCCTTGCCGTTTTCACCATGGGCGGTACCACGCCTGCAACACACGCCTACGCTCTTTGACATCCTTAACACCTTCTGCCCTGATCGCTCTTGTTATTGAAATGTTTGCAACCTTGCGATCAATGGGTCGAAGCTTCAGCTAAAATGGCTCCGAACGCGCTGTTGAATTGTTCGCGGATAGCTCAGCATTGTGCCATCGACCAGCGTGTGTCTGACAGGATGTGCCTGCAGATTAGTCTCGGCGACACACCCACAACTATTACCGTACAAGTCCACTGTTGCAGTCGATCTGGGCGACAATCGTGCCTTGCGGACCTGTCTGCAAACTCCGAGCTTCGTCCTTTATCCAGAAGGTGATATGTGTGCAATTTTCAGCAATATCTTGTCTGTTCCCGAGCTAAGCCTTACCTAGCCTGATGCTGCTGCAGGGAGACCTCGTAGTCTGTTTTCTCCAGGTGCTTTTACTGAGCAAAGCCAAAGTGTCAGTCAGCAAGACAGACAGCGACAGGGTCCAGACATCAGCCTGCTCAAGCCCAAACTGCAGCAGCAGTGGGACCATGCCAAGAATGCTCACCTGGGAAACATGCTCATCACCCCACTCAGCAGGCGAGAGGTGCATTGGACATGCCCTGAGTGCCCAGATGGCCATCCTCATCAGTGGGAGGCTCGGGTGGCAGGCAGAACAAACTATGAGGGCTGCCCATTTTGCTTAGGCAAAAGAGTCTGTCAGCATAACTCTGTTGCTACCAAATCCCCCAGTGTGGCTGCCAGCTGGGACAGCACAGCCAATGATGGCACACCACATGACTTCACAGCTAACAGCCATTACCGAAAGCAGTGGCATTGCCACGTCTGTGGCCACAAATGGCTGGCACAAATCTTGTCTCGAGTTGCGTGGCAGAATGGTTGCCCTGAGTGCTATAATGTGAAGCGTGCAGGGCCAAGAAAGCGGCTGCCCACTTTGGCAGAATGCTATCATCCACTCCTGAAGGACTGGGACACTGAAGCCAATGCCAAGGAGGGGTTGCTCCCTGACAAGCTCACGCTGGGCAGTCACAAGCGTGTTCATTGGGTGTGCCACAAGTGTCCTTTGGGGTTGACACACAAGTACACCTCGTCAGTGAACTCATGCGCTCTGGCTGGAAGTGGATGCTCAATCTGCCATGGGTTTTCTACTTGCAAATGCAACTCCTTGCCAAGCTTGTTTCCTGATCTTGCTCAACAGTGGGATAATGACAAAAATGACCAGAAACCTGGTGACTATACAGCCAAACCTCATGCTATGGTTTGGTGGAAGTCAGAGGATCGACAGAGTTGGCAACAGTCTATCAATTCCGGACAGACAGGCGCCTCAAAGCAACAAAGAATCCGTGCAGCTTGACTGTAGTCTTACAAGCATGATTGGCATGTTGATGTCATGCTGCATCAGCATGCTGTTGCATAGACTTTGCACTGAAATGTGTAGACATTTCTTTCACCACCAACTTCCAAGCTGCTGGTTCAACAGCCTGTGTTTGACATTGCCGCCAGAGTGACACTTTACATCTTGTGTTCCAGCAATGACTATGTGTTTCAAATCCCAGCTGTTTGTTGAGCTGATGTGTACAGTCTGTGTGTTGTGCGATGTTCCAGAAGTTGTACATCAAATTTCAGTGCTCATGCTGCAAAATCTTCATGTTTTATTACCAGTGAACACTGTTTTCCACTCGTGGACTTTCATGCCTGCTGTGCAGTCTCGCGCCAGCATGCTCAACAGCTTGGAAACTGCAGCAGGTCGTCTTGTGTAGAAAGGTGTACAGTACTGTGACATTGGGGTTAATGATTGCAAGTACTAGTGTGCATGAGGTTACATGTTCTTTGAGCTGGCAGCTGTGCACATGTGTCATGGCGCATGCTGCAATTGTGCTATCAAGAGGGTTGCATCGTGCCAGCGTCCAGCACTGAAGTAAAACAAGAAGAGCTGGAGAATGCATAGGTAAGCACCCTAAAAATCTATTCAGATTGATTAACAGTTGATTCTACTGGACGTGTGGCATTGTACATGTGTAAAATGATCAACCCATACTGCCCAGCCATATCTACAGCTGAAACATCTATTGCAGGGGTCAGTCCAGGGAGATTGAGTCACAGGAGGTAAGAAGAAGATGAAGGGCAAGAGGAGCATCAACAGAAGGCTAGGTAGCGATGCATTGGTTGAGGACCATCAGCAAAACCTGACAACAAGAGAGACGGCTGCAGAACAGCCGTGCCCGCCACTGGGGAACTCTGCCAGATTTCAGCTTGTCACTGCATTGCTACCGCCTTGTTTGTTTGACACTGCTCAGGGTCCTGATGGACCTTTTGCAACATCAATTTTCCCAGGCCCCACAAGCATGGTAGCACAAGATGATGGCAGCAGGGCACATACCGTTTGCTGCGTCAGAGGATGATGCCGCGTCATGACAGAGCTTTGGTTGACATGAGAGGACACAGCGCAGCGTATGCTAGGATCTGACCTGCAGCAGTGCAAGGCCACATAGAAGCAAATGTGTACTGAAGGCATGCTGTGAAACATTCTCAGACAGACCCACTCGATATGTGCTATGCCAATGCTTAGGATTTGTCAGAAACAGCAAGAAGACCTATGCTGCTTGCAGACTTTGATGCAAGGCAATGCATTTGCAAGGCAATGTGACAATCACTTACAGCTATCAGCCCAGCATGGCCAACAGTGATAGTGGCAAGGATAGCTCGTACCTGACTGATAGACTGACTATTGTTGAGGCGTTGAGATGTTGATCCTCTGGGAACAAGGCTAGTAAGAAGGTGGCTCTGCCAGAGCCACGACGTCGCCTGCGAAAGACTGACAGCACTTGTTGGATGCAAGAAGCCAGCCAGAAACAGGCCAGAGGTGCAGCTAGTCAAAACATTCAGTCACGCGGTCTTCCAGCAAATTGATGATTGCTGGGGGTAGGTTGTCTGATCTGTCAAGCTCCGGCCTGCAAGAAAGCTTACCATACAGGGTGCCACTCTGCAACTTGCGCCTGGCGCCGAGGTGTTCTCCTTCCGGCGAAAGTTGACCAAGCTGCAGGCCACAAGTGTGCCGTTGTGAGGTACGAACGACACTTACCTGACGGTCACCTGTCAGGCAGAAGCCGGCGCGTGCGCGAGGTCTTGGCACGCAGTGAAACGGTCGGCATCACAGGTAAGTTGACAAACACCAGTGTCCAGACCGCCCGCGGCGTGAACTCTGTCGAAGATCCTCGGGTCATGTTGGTCCGCTCCCTTCATGGACCCCCGTCCCCCATCTCTCTCCCAGTTGACGTTGCAGCGGTGACACTTTGCAAGCGTAGCTCAATGGTGAGCTGTACTTTTGTTTCCAGAATCTGCCCAGAATCTGCGTTTCTATTCCCTCAAACTTGTTTCAAAATTTGCATGACAACGATGACTGATTTCGTTGTCCTCGTCAACTGGAAAATGCAGCTGAAGAAAGGCCTTTGCCCCGTCGCATAACGCGTGCTTTTTGACAGCAACACGCGCGCAGGCAAGCCACACACCACTATAGCATATATTCCGCGGCAGCGCGCAGTCAGTCTTTTATATCGCTCACGGCGACGTGTGTTGGAGGGGAAGGCATGTCGTGAAGTGACCTGAGCTCAGCAGATGGCTTCGTCGCGTGAGTCACACAGACTGCAGCGTCATCACCAGACAGGCGTTGACCGCCGGCGGCTTTTGACAATCTCTCTTTCATTGCAGTGTACAGCTCGTCTGGACAGTGGTGTTATTCCGCTCAGAAGAAGAGACTGGGCGCATAAAGCATGTTAGGCAAATGTCTTGACAAGACCATACCACTAAGAAAATGTCTTGACAACAGCAGACAAACCTGCATACCATGCTGCATTCAGAGTTTATTTTATACCATGCTGCATTGCAGACTTTCTGATGTACATACATACATACATTACATTTCTTGTCTTTAGGACTCAACAGGGGAGTCAACAGACAATAACTGGGAGAATTCTGAGAATGTCAAACTTGAATGATACAGTTCATTCCATGGCTGTTCTAAGAGAAACATATCTGGGCCTTGCAAGGTCCAAGTGTTGTAGTCAAAACCTAAATCTGTGATGTCCGGTGCGGTTCATAGCATGTATGTGTACATATACAATACGAAAGTAAAATCCTGCCTAGGCATATTAAAAACTATTGTACATCCTTGCACAACCAACAGTGTCTGTAAAAAGTCAGCATCAAACAGAGATAAAGCTAAGTTGAGTTGCCAAATGCACCAACGTATATGTGCCTGCACCTGCTAAGAGGTCAATGTAAAGATTCAAGTTGTACTAAACTTGGGCATCTGGAGCTCTGATTGCCCCATGCTTCTTGATGTACTCCTTCCATGTCCAAATTAGGCAGCCACATGCATTCCCGTGCTTCATAGCAGCACAGTTTGCCGTCTCCTCGCTGGCACGGCAACGTTGTGAAGGACCGGGAGGCGCCAAACTTGATGTCGTTTGCGCTTGGTCTGCGGCAGCTAACAAAGAGCGCCACGACTCTTGCCGGCGTAAGGTGTAGACAGCAACCCTTGACCTGTTTCGCGTCCTTGCGACCCGAGCGCGCTTGCTGCCGTACCGGTTCAATAGCTGCGACTAGACGTGTCGGTGGGTTTGAGGGACAGTCTAGAAGCGTTCGTTCTGCCAGCGAACTTTCCGCGACTGCAGCAGTCGCTTCACCCCAGAGATCAAGCTCACTACAGAACGAGGACGGCCTTGAGTGGGACGAGCCAGAGCTTGAATCAGAGGCGGAGCCAGAGGGAGTGCTTGTGCTTCCTCCGCCATCACATAGCAGGGTTAAGACCGCTGACTTTGTCAAGAGCAGCACAGCTGTGTCTCAGTGCCCTCCTGCAAAGTACCCAGAATTTGCAGTCATTGGCAGATCTAATGTTGGCAAGTCATCACTCATCAACATGTTGACTGGCAAGAAGGCTTTGGCACAGATCTCAAAGACCCCAGGTATGCATGCAGTTCCAACTCATGCTTTTGCAGCTTGCTTCTCAGCCATGCTGAGATGAGCGCCTGCGTGCAGGCAAAACAAAGTGTATAAACCACTTCATCATCAACAACTCCTGGTTCCTGGTTGATCTACCAGGCTATGGGTATGTGTTTTGTTCCCTGACCTTCTGCTTTGTCTGCATCATCTAGCAAATTCATCACATGCATTTTACAGCTGCAGCACAGTCCCAATGACTGTAGACCGTTTATGACTGATGAAATTGATTCATCATGAGCAGACGCAAACGCACACGGTCAAATTGATGTGCAACTGTTGTGCAGGTATGCCAAGCGCTCAAAAGACCTTCGCTTAGAGTGGAATGACTTCACAAAGGACTATCTACTCAACAGGGAAACTCTGGCAAACGTGTTGCTGCTGATCGATGCCAGCATTCCACCAACACAGGTGGATCTAGAGTGTGCTGATTGGCTGGCAGGGTCTCAAGTGCCGTTTGCCCTTGTCTTCACAAAGTTGGACAAGCGAAAAAAGGGAATCCCATCACCAATGGAAAACATAGATGCCTTCAAGGAAGCCTTGATGGAAGAGTGGGAACATTTGCCGTTCTCACTTGAGACCAGCGCATTAAAGAACACTGGTCGGCAGGAACTGCTGTCACACATAGCTTCATTGCGTGTACTTTGGCAGCAGGAACACTGACAAGCTGATAGCAGCCTTTTGTACTGTTGCAAAGCTAATTTTGACACATTTTTTGTTTTCCATTGCGTACGATGCTTTCTGCAACACTGTACTGGTGTGAAGTCGTGCTCAGACTGCCAGCTTATCAAGCTATGTATGCATATGTCACTGGACCCCAGTGCATCTGAGACTTGCGTGTGACATGATGCACATTCTGGTCAGCTCCAGCTGAACATTTGTAAATGTCTATATTGCTGCTTGCTTGATGAGTATAATGCATATCTAGTCACATTACACAGCGTGGTTATGCATACGTTTTTGGCACGATGGGTGTCATGACCCCTCATGAAAGACCTCATGTTTGCCATTAACTGTCACCCAGTTGTCATAGCCATGCAATGAGTCAGCTTACAACTAAAGCCGTGGGCAGGCCACATATGCATGTCTACTGGAGGCAAGAGCAGCGATTCAACACCAATTAAACAATTTTAACAATTTACATCACTGCGAGCTGCTTGCAGAAGTACTAAGCATATTTCCAGAAGCTGTGCGAGGTATGAAAGTGGAGGCAAAGGGATTCAGCATTTTGCCACTGTCAGTGCGCTGCGGACCAGATCCAGTTTTGTCTAGGCTGTCCGCTCTGTCTTTGCTGTCAACTTTGCTATCAGCACCGCTGGCTACTGCCTGCCCATTAGCAGCGGCAAGCACATTGCCTTGAGGTTTCTGCAAGATGCTAGGCTGAGCTGCGCTAAGGTTTGGGTCAGGGTTTGATTCAGGGTTTCCTGCCTTGCCAGCCTGTTGCCGTGTTACCTGGGAAACGACAGTCTGTCTGTGTAGAGCCTGACCAGCAGATGGGGAAGCTTTCTGCCTTCGGGATGCACTGGCTGGGGCTGGTGTCGGGGAAGCCCCTCTTGGGGCAGGGCTGGATGATTGCTGCCTGCAGCAAGTGGAAGGACATGTCCTGGTTGAGACAGCATCAAGCTGAGCAAGATACATGACAACACCATGCATAGATGCAGCAAGAAATGCAAAGTTGTGGAGTTGGCTTGCTTGACAAGGTGCAATGTGGGAAGTGAGCTGATATAGGACACAAAGCTAATCGATGCTGCAATCCTTGTATCCTTGATGCTTGAATGATGCAATGCCATGGCAGACTTTACCGACAATGCGATGCTATTCTCAACTGGCTTATATGGATGTGTTTAGGGTAATTGTAAACCCTAACAGCTTGTCCTTGTACCTGGGTGGCGGTCGGAGTATCTGAGGTATGGGCACAGGTGGGCTGGGAGCAGGGCTGGTAGCAGTGCCCTGCCCTCTGCCTCGACCAGCCCTGCCAGCTTGCCCTCTGCCCTTGCCTCGCCCATTGGCCTGCTGACTGAGCATGGGGGAAGAAGAAGGGGTTCTGGCATCAGAAGCAAGTGACTGGTTCATGTTTCCTGAAGACGCCCTTTGCGCAGCTTGATCTGGTCCTGCACATTCAAATGCACACTGGAAAAACAAATTTATTTGTCGGGTCACTTATATATTTCTTGAACATGCTTGGAAACAAAAAAACACAGGTTGCTATCAAAATACAGTAGGTAAATTGTTGGGAAAAGGGAAGGCTTCAGCAATAGTCCTACATGTTCTGATGCTGTGCGTCAACAGACAGGGCTCCAGGGAAAGTGCTGACAGGACACACCAACAGACAGACCCTTGTTGTGGAGAGCAGCAAAGTACAAGGTGTCCAAACTGTATTGTGTTTCCCATTTGTTTTTGGCTCCTGGGCATATAGGCAGGCAGACAAGCAAACAAATATAGAGGCACGGAGACAGGTGACCAGTCAGGCAATCATCTGGCAGCCAAGAACAAACAGGCGTGGAATTCACAACCTACAGGCAACAGCAACGTCAACATTGCAAGCAGCACCTGCAGAGCCTGGGGCAGCTGTAGTCTCAGGAGGGGTGGGGGCAGGAGGGGGCAGCAGGCGGGCTCTGCCCCCAGGCTGAAGGGCAGGTGTGAAGCCCCTGGTGCCGTCTGGCCCTCTTGCAATCCGGACTGCCTGATTGGCCCTTGCCTTACCCACCCCCTGCAATGACTCACTCCCTTGTCATTTTGCATTTTATACCTTACAGTCTGGGTGTGGAGCCGGTTGTGACGCATCAGACATCCTGGCTTGGAAGCAGGCAGGTGTATGCGGTGTGTGACAAAACCAAGCTGGTGGGAAACCCTGACCTGCTACTCATTCACCAACCTCCTCACGTAATCACTGGGAAACACGAAGAACACAAACAGACAGACAGGGGGCTTTGTGGCTTTTGTTGTGCTGTGTCGCACAACTTGTCTGAGAAAGGCAGCTACTTATGAGCACTTCGAGTGCCACCATGTTTCCTGTTTTTTGTTAGCAATGCTTACCACACAGTAAGTTTCATTTTGGTGATGTTCATAGGGTAATAATTCTCAATGAAGAATGCTGGAACTCAAAATGCAATGCAACAGAATACATGATGAGAGGCGACTAGGCGTACAATGCAATTGAAGCAGAAGATATGGGTACATACCTGTGAGCCCAATCTAGGCAGGCGCAGCCATACAAGAGCACTGTGTCTAACGACATGTGCATGTAAAGTAAGACCACAACAGCACTGTGTCTGATGGTGTGTGCGTACAAACTACAGCAAGAGCACAATGGCCTGTGATTGGTGCATACACATCGCAAAAACACAAAGTGGTGCAAAGGCACCTCAGCAGGACCTCCGGTGAACTTGATGGCATTGGGGTTTCTGCGCTGGGCCTCCTCTGGGACAACTCCATCCCCTTCCTGAGCCACTAAATCAGGATGTCAAACATGATTCGCATGTAAGCTCTTTGCAATCTCAAAACATATACTTTGATTCAGAAGCGTCTACACCAGAAATCTAAACTCAGAAACGCCTGGGGACAGTTTTTAAACGCGTTTCTACATTGTGGAGATGTTTTACTTACCACAGGTGATGCGCTTGAGCACATGTTTCAATGGTGCTGCTAATGAGGTACTGCCATTCTGCACTGTACAGATCAGCATTAGTAAGGTCAAGATATCTCCACATGGTTTTGGGCAACTCTGGCTGTGGTGTTATCATCACAACACTTTCCACCACCAAAGGTACATGATTTGACATATGCTGAGCGCCCATCTGCTTTTACACGGTGCAGGTTCTAGGACTTCTGTGTCTTTGTCGCCTGGCCATACAGTCTCTGAACATGTTCCTGGCAATCAAAGTAGAAGGAATACGACCATGCCTCTTCTATCTCAGATGTTACTGACAGACAGACAGACAGACAGACAGTCAAACAGACAAAACAACATCTTTTTGTAACGCTGTGCAGATAGGAACAATTTTACGAGGGTGTTGTGGAGCTACCTTGAGGAGTGTGATCCTGGCAGCTTGGCGCTCCTTGCTGCGTGTGTCTGTCTGCAAGACAAACCGGACAAGGTCGCTGGCCTTCAGCTCAACTCCCTCCTGGACCTGCAGCCATGCATACATCATTTCATTTCATTTCATTTGATACCTTACAGTCTGGGGTGTGGAGCCAGTTGTGACTGATCAGACATCCTGAACCTGCAGCCTTGCATACATCATTGCATTTCATTTTATACCTTACAGTCTGGAGTGTGGAGCCATTTGTGACTCATCAGACATCCTTGGCTTGAATGCACAGGTGTACATACAACATCAGCTCTGAGCTGCCACTCCATGAGGGGGCAGTACCAATCATCAGCAACAACTGCCAAAAAGCATAGACCATTCATTACTTCTGTTCTTTTCCTGCAGGCAGCTTTACACCCTTGTGCATTTCACAATGAGCGCCTGCCAATTGGACTTTGACAGGATCAAGGCTGGAATTGGCAATGATTATGATGCATGCCTATGACGCACAATGCTGTGCCTGTAGAACACA
>JAABUS010007094.1_pt1 | contig 13093 bp, 11 predicted proteins | sample 5560161 | NCBI WGS metagenome assembly JAABUS01 (sample SAMN10711885, study PRJNA513376) | rock metagenome | isolation source: Antarctica rocks | place: Antarctica: Victoria Land, Trio Nunatak nord | collected 2016-01-04 | reverse complement strand
CAGCAACCGGACCGCCTCGGCCCGGAACTCCATCGAATACGGCGGCGTCTTCGGCACGGCTGGACATCCTCCATGCTGCGCCAGTCGGCACAGCCGTCAGGTGTCCACCAAAGCGGGGGAAGACCAAGGAGCGAGCCGCCGATGCGTGGGCGCTCGAGCTACTGACGGGGAGGCGGAGCCCCGACGTCGTCTCGGCCGACGGCGTGGCGTCAGCAAGCGAGCTCGCCCGCGTCGCACGCTCCTCAGCGCAAGCGCTCGGTATCGAACCGGGCACTCTTGCTCTCTGCTTCGGCTACTCGACCGGCCAATGGGCGGTGGCCAATGGCTCGCTGAAGCGCATCTACGGCACCCCAGCACCGGTGTGGCAGGCGATCAATCGCTTCGCGCGCACCCAGCTTGCGCTCGACGAGTCCTCGCCCGACGCCTTCGACTTCCTCGACGACGTGCTGGAGCTCGGCGCTGTCCGATAGCCCGCAGCGGCCCGAGGTGCCCGACGCTGCCGTCGACAACGACGTGCTCATCAAGGCGGCGTGCTACGGCCTCGCCGCCGAGCTTGACGGGTCACGGTCGCTTGGCGTTCTCGGCGCCGCCAAGTACGTCGTCGCCGGGCGTATCGAACGGATGACGCTCTCCGGTGACCGTGAAGCGGCGCGTGCGGCCGCCCTAGACCTCATCGCTCGCAACTTGGTGCTGGAGCCCTCACGCGATGAGCTCGATCTCGCGGCCAGTATCGAGACTAGTGCGCAGCGCCAAGGGCTCGAGCTCGACTCTGGGGAGAGCCAGCTGGCAGCAATGATCGTGCACCGCGGCATTGGTCTCCTGGAGACCGGTGACAAGCGCGCCATCAAGGGTTTCGAGGTGCTGCTCGACGAGCTCTCAGCCCTCGCCCCGCTCCGTGGGCGGTTGCGCTGCCTCGAGCAGATTGTCGCGCGCTGCCTCGACGCCGTCGGCCACGACGCCCTCGCGCGCGCTGTATGCAGCGAGCCGGAGGTCGATAAGACGTTAAGCATCTGCTTTCGTTGCTACTCGCCGCCCCCGCAGGGGACGGCCCTTGATCACGATGGGCTCGGCAGCTACATCGCCGCACTGCGAGCGAGCGCTCCTCGAGTGCTCGAGCCCTAGATCGCTCGACTCAGGCGCGCACGAATACCGCGAACGGCTCAATGACCTCGGCCACGAGTCCGATCTCCTCGGCCGGCCGGTCGGCCGCCTCACCGTCGGTGGGTTCGTCGACGACCTCGAGCACCGCCTTGTCGACCCGGCCCTGGATGTACTCGTCGCCTCGCCGGCCGCGGCTGTTGCCGACGGCCACGCGCGTCTGCGACAGCGGCAGCGCGAACTCGACCGGCTGCAGAGCGGCGATGGCCAGCGCGTAGCGCGAGCCGAGCACGTTGATCGGGGCCGGGATTGGCTTCCAGTCATGGCCGTCGGGCGACATTTCCTCGGCACGAGCGGTGACGGCGAAGTGGTTCGACAGCATCGGGTGCATCACGAGGTGGATCGCCTCGCCGCGGACCTCGAAGTCGCGAGCGAACGGCTGCACCATCGTCGTCGGATGGCAGGTGTTGCCGCCGTAGCCCCACAGCGCGAAGCCGGCCGCGTCGATCTCCGCCTGCTTGCGCTCGACGATCGCGTCCAAGGGCTCGTTCGCGTGCGTTCCGACCTTCATGTAGAGCAATCCCGCCCCGGGTCTGATGATGTCGTTCATCGCGCGTCCCCCAGGAGCTGGAGCTCGTACTCGTTCTCGTTGGCCTTACCGTAGTCCAGCCGCACCCGCTCGCGCACGTAGCGGACCTTCGGCGCCGCGCCCCGGCCGTAGAAATGCTCCAACCGCTGCGAATCGGTGATCGGCTCACTCACCGTCGGATCCTCCGCGGGCCCGGCAACCGAGCGAAGCAGCACGTTGCACGAGCGAAGCTCGGGTGCATCGTCTAGGTGGTAGCTGTGGACCTGCGTCATCATCCGCTGGACGTAGAAGCCGGCGTCAAGCGCAGCGCGCTGGAGGTTGGCCAGGACCCGGGACGGCCACTCGAGCGTCGGGTCATCGGCCACCACGACCGCACCGTCTCCCGAGAACCCGACGGCCTCCATGCCGCGCTGCATGAACACGTTGACGCTCTCACCGTCGTTGCTGGCTCCCCACGGCGGGTTGCTGTAGAAGGCGTCGAACTGCGAGCAGGCCGGGAAGGCGTCCAGGCAGTTGTACAGGCGCGCTTCGAGCTTCTCGAGGCGCTCCTGGTCAGCGAAGCGTGTGACCGCGTTACAGATGCGCTCGTCAAAGTCGAACACCGTTACGTGCGTCGGCCCGTACGGAAGGATGCCCCGGGCCTGCAGATAGACGACGCACACGCTGATCGCGTCACCATCGCCGATGAACGCCAGATGCTTGCCATCGGCCCAACGGGCGATGAATTCGCTCTGCATCACCATGTCGCCGGCCTTCATGTAGATCTGATCGAACTCGCGCAGCGGACGCGGCCGGTTCTGGATCACGTCCGACACGGCGTTCAGCGCGGCCCGAAGGTCGATCTCCTCCGCCATCAGCCGAGCGTAACCGCCACCCGGCAGTGGCATTCCTCAAGCCTGCCCGAGCGCGTTCGTCCGGCTGCTCGATCGGAGGTAGAACGTCAGCGATCGCCGATAAGCTCGGCGCTAAGCGCCGGTGAGCGCTGGCGTAGCTTCGCGATCTGCAGCACCAGCTTCGGCGAACGCCACAGCGCAAGGGCCTGCTGCGCCTCGGTCAGCTCCTGCACCGCCGCCCGAGGCAGCGTGGACGATGTCGCTGCGCGGCTGGGAGACGTCGCGCACGGCCTGCTGGTAACGAGCGCGGCCGCGCTCCCCAGGGAGCCCGAATGGCACCGGACACCTGAGTTCTCGAACGTTTCTAGCTGAGGCGAGGGTGGCCACATGACCGCGCGACCCCGCAGCGGGCCTCGTGAGTAGGCGGTCCCGCTCGTCCGTTGCGACAAACGAGTCGATTCGTCGACTTGAATCGAGCGACCGCTATGAGGCGAGCGACTCGATCTCGCAGGCGAGCCAGGCCACGGCATCCTCGTCGAGGAGAGCCTCAAGCGGCTCGCACTCGAGCTCGCCGAGCAGCTCGAGCAGCCGCCGACGGTCGACGATCACGCCGGCGGTGACGGTGCGGTCCTCCCATGTGGGATCGTCGAGCCGCTCAGCGAAGGGGATGACCAGCGCAGTCTGCGGCGGGACGGTCTTGAAGTCGATCCACTTGCCCCAGAGGTGCACGTCGATGTCCGAGAGCTTGCGCTCCCAGCGCCGCTGCACGGTGCACTGAGCCAGCAGGACCGGGGCCCCGCCGCGCCCATCCGCGAAATGCCACCATGCCACCACGTCGACTCCGGCGTCGCTATAGCTGCGCAGTGGCGGTCTCCCCTGCGCGACCCGGCTCTCCGACTCCCAGTGGTCCTCATCCGGAGGTTGAGAGTTGCGCACACCCTCGCCAGCGCCGAGAAGCTGGCGCAGCCAGTCGATGGCTTCAGGGAAGCTGGTCGGCCGCGTCTCCGGATCATCGGGATCGGCCGCGTTGCGCGCGAAGCGCACGCCCGAGGCATCGCGCCCCAGGTAGCGCCGCATCGCCAACAGCGCAATGGCGTCATAGGGCGCCTCCACCTCGTGCGCGCGGCCCTCCGTACGAAAGACGGTCCCCTCGGCAGAGAGCACCAGGAGCAGCAGGTACACCTGCTCGCCGCACGCCGGGGCGCGCACTACGGCCTGATCGGCAACCGCGAAGGGGTAGAGGCGCTCGCCGACCTGGCGCCTAAAGCGGATCTCGTCAAACAGCAGCTCGACGCGGGCGTCATCCTCGACGTCGTCGTCCTCATCGCGTGGGATCTCGACCTCGGCAACCTCGTCGGGGTCGAGGTCGCTCAGCATCTCCTCCTCGGCGTTCTCGGTGCCGTCGGAGCGAAGTAGCCGGGTCAACTGCTCCGCCGAGACATAGCCATCCTGGCTGGTCATGACCGTCAGCTCCGCCCAATCGGCGAGGGCGGCCGCATGCTCGGCCGAAGGCAGTGCGACGGCCAAGGTCAGTCCTCGAGTGCGCCCGGGGCGCTGTCGAGGGCGTCGTTGAGCTGGCCGATCAGCTCGCGCAGCTCAGCGGCAAGTTCCTGCGCCCGCTCGGACTGCGCAATGGTGCCCGCCGAGGCGACCACCGAGCGTAGGTGTCCAACGGCCACGGCCAGCTGCTGCAGCAGCCGCTTCGGTGGCCCTGGCGTGTGAGCGTAGGCGCTGGTCAGGTCGCGCGATCGGCGAAGCTCGATAAGCGCGTTCGGCTCGCGCACCACCTCGGCCAGCAGCGTCAGCTCGCGGGTCTCGGCGATGACCTTGTCGTGCTCGGCGTCTCCATACAGCCAGGAGAACAGCTCAACGAGCTCGGGGAGGTCCTGCTCCTGCAACTGAGGCCGGCGCTCGCGCACCTCCGCCACCGGCCGGGCGCCGATGAAGTCGCGAAGCCCATTGCGGTTCAGCGCGGCGGTGTAAGTGCCAAAGCGCGCTTGCCCCTGGGCGGCGAGCTCGGGACGATCCATCACGCGAGTCGCGTCCAGGATGCGCTCGTTGCGGTACAGCATCCTCACCGTCTTGTCCTCCTCGCCCACCGTCTCGGAGACCTCAACGAACGGCAGCCGGCGATCGTCCACCAGGTAGGCGATGAACTGCGCCCGCTGCAGTGGCTTCCAGTCGAGAACCCCACCGATGTGGCGAAAGCCGATTAGCGCGTCCACGTCGGTGCGCTGGTCGGCCACGAGGACCGGCACCGACGTCTCCAGGCTCCACGTCTGCACCGGCTCGAGGGCCAGCCACGCGGTCGGACGGTGCGTGTGCTCGGCCAAGTCTCGCCGGACAAGCAGCATCAGCGCCGACAGGCGCCGGTTGCCCTCGAGAACCAGCCAGCGCCCGTCCTCCTCGCAGATGACCAGCGGCTCCGAGGCGTAATAGCCGTGCCGAGCGATCGACTCTGCGATGGTGATCGCGTCGAACGCGTCAGCGAGGAAGACTAGAAGCGCGTCTTCGTCCGTGAACGGCCGCCGCTCGGGGGGCAGGCGCGGATTGAGCGGGTCCGGATGCAGGTCTCCCAGGAGTCGGGTGGTGACCTCGCTCGCCAGCGCCATGGCGGCATGCTATGGATCCGGCTCGGGCTGGGGCGCTGGTCTGTTCACCAGGACCCGAGTCGCCAAGCGACGGTTTAGCTCGTTCGTGGAAGGCAGAACCACTGCCTCCGTCCTCGCCACGGATACTTCCATCGTGGCGCACCATCCTTCCGGTCGCTCCTACGTCCGCACCTACGAGCGCGTGCAGCGCCGCGAGCATCACGAGCTGCTCGCCGACACGGTGCGACGTGCCGGTGGACGAGTGCTGTGGAGCAGCGGCCCGGACGTCGCGCCGCTGTACCTCGCGGTCGAGGACCCGGCGGGCGCGGTTGTAGGGCTGATGGCCTACGTGTTTCTCGCTAACCGGCGAGTGACGCGCAACCGGCCCGAGGATGAGCACCGCCTGCAGGTCCGCTACGGCGACGTCAACGACCCGGCGTGGCGCGCGCAGCGCCACGCGGTGGGCTTCGATCCGGCGGGCGTCGACGTCACACTGGTCGTGGGCGTTCATCCCGACGCGGACCTCGTTGTGGCGCTTGATCCCGTGACGTATGACCCGTTGCCGCTGGGGATCAGCGTGTTCTTCAAGGACGCCGAGATCGACGAGGCGAGGCGCACGGGCTGGCACGTGTGGGAGCGCGACAACATCTCCGGCGCGCGTCGCCTCAGCCCGCGCAGCGAGCTGGGGGTCGAGACGGTGATCGCCTTCGCGCCCGAGCGGCTCTTTGACTTCGTTGGGCTCGAGCGCCAGGCCCGGGCGCTCGGACTCGATCCCCCGCTTCGTTTCCGGGCCGCGCTGCGCGCGGCAGCTCCGCAGGTCGACATGTCGCAGTTGCATCAGCTCGAGCAGGAGTTCGACCTTCCCGGCCACGAGATCCTGCAGCTCATCCAGGAGCGCGCTCGCCTGTCTATGGCAGTCCGCGGTGGGGTGGCCGAGCATCACATGGGTAAGACCCTCGACATCAATCCCGACGTTGCCGCGGCCGAGGTGGGGCATCAGGAGGGCCCGCCGGACTTCTTCGTGACCCTTGTCGACGGGCGCGATGTGACGGTGGAGGTCAAGAACGCATCGCCGAACCGGTACGCCGACGGGACGCCGAAGGTGGAGGTGCAGAAGACCCGCGCGTCCAAGGGCGATCCGGCCAGCCGGCTGTACGAGCCGACCGCATTCGACGTGCTGGCGGCGTGCATGTACGGCCCGACGGGCAGCTGGACGTTTTGCTTCAAGCGCGCCGAGCTGCTCCTCCGCCACCCGGATCACCCGGGCCGGATCTATCCGCTACAGCGCATCGACGCCTCCTGGGCCGACAGCTTGTTGACCGCCGCGCTCAAGCAGCCCTGAGCCGACTCGAGACCGTGGCCCCGCTTCCGTATCCGCACCCGACGAGCGCCGAGGTGAGCGCTCGCATGCGGCGCAACCCGCGTCGCGATACCGTTCCCGAGCGCGCCGTGCGCTCCGAGCTGCACCGGCGCGGGCTTCGCTTTCGCAAGGACCTTCCTCTGCGCGTGCCCGGCAGAGTCGTGCGCCCGGACGTGGTGTTCACGAGGGCGCGGCTGGCGGTGTTCGTCGATGGCTGCTTCTGGCATCGCTGTCCGAAGCACGGCAACGTTCCCAGGGCGAACGGCGACTACTGGCGGCCGAAGCTCGAGCGAAATGTCGCGCGCGACCGTGCGGTCGATGCGGCGCTGGGTGAGGTGGGCTGGCGGGTACTCCGTGCCTGGGAGCACGAGCCGCCGAGCACCGTCGCCGACCGGGTTCTCGCCGTCCTCGCGGGCCAGTAGACGCCTTCTCGTTAGGCAGCGACAGAAAGCGGCTCGGGCTCCTCGCCCAGCCGGTGAAGCTGGTGGGCGAGCTGCTCGGCGACGCTCTGGGCGAGCAGCGGGGGGACGGCGTTGCCGAGCTGGAGCTGCTGGTCGCGGCGGTTTCCGCAGACGATGTAGTCGTCGGGGAAGGTCATGAGGCGCTTGAGCTCTGCGACGCGGAGCCGGCGGTCCTCCCAGTGGAAGGGCCCGACCCACGGCCCGGGCTGGCCCTGGATCGTCGGTGAGGGCCGGTTGGGGTGGAGCTTGAGCAGGAAGCTCCAGTAGCGGGTCCGCCACTCGAAGCGCGGGTCGGGGTGCCCGCGCTTGGCTGTGAGGTGCAGGTAGTTATCGCCGGGCGGGACCTCACGCAGGGCATCTGCGTAGGTGCCGTTGATGGCCTCCTCGGCCTCAGGCGAGTTGACGGTGTGGTCGAGGCTCTCCAGCGCTTGGGCGGCGGTGACGTGCGGGGGCAGAGCTTGGTCCCAGTCGACGCGGCGCTCGTGGGGGCCGGCGTGAGTGTCGGGCGGCCAGTCGAAGCGCCAGGTCGCGGCTGGCTCGTCGAGGAGATCGGTACGGATCCCCACGCAGATGAGGCGCTGGCGGAGCTGGGGGACGCCGTGGTCGGCGGCGAGGATGATCTTGTAGTCGAGCGCGTAGCCCGCATTGCGCACGCCGGCCATGAAGCGCTCGAGGATCGGGCGGTTGTGGTTCTGGTAGGCGAGCCCGTAGACGTTCTCCATCAGCAGTGCCTTGGGGCGGATGGCCTGCAGCGCTTCGACGTAGTGGTCGAGCAGGGAGGCCTTGGGGTCCGCGCCAGCGCGCTTGTAGGCAAGCCAATAACCAGACTTGGAGAAAGGGGTGCAGGGTGGGCCACCGTGCAGCAGATCAGCCCCTCCTGGCTCGAGGTCCGCGGCGTCGAGCAGTGCGTCGAAGTCGAGGGCAATGATGTCCTCGAAGATGCGCTCGGAGGTAAGGCCCCGAAGGTGAGTGGTGGTGTTAGCAAGGAGACTTTGGCGGGCGATGCTGTTGCTCTCCACGGCCGCCCTGGTCTCGAAGCCAGCGGCCTCACAGCCGATGTCCAGGCCGCCAGCGCCCGAGAAGATGCTGATAGCGATGGGACGCTCTGATCCGCTCCCGCTGACAGCGGGAGCGGGGAGCGAGACGCGGCGCACAGCGGGCACCATAGGTAGGGTCGCGGACTGCATCAAAGTCCCTTCGGTCGTCGGCATGAACGAACGTATGTTCGTGCATGCGGCGGACGGAAGATGCTCTGCGGGTAGCGTCCGAGGCTTAACGAGGCGGCGATGGCGAGACCCGGACTCGAACCGGGGACACCACGATTTTCAGTCGTGTGCTCTACCAACTGAGCTATCTCGCCGCAGCGGGTCGATGATAGGAGCCCATCCCGTAGCCTTGCGCTTCCGCATGCGACGCCCGGTCGGACTCTTCCTTGCGCTGCTGGTGCTCCTCTGTGCGGGCTGTGGTGGGAGCTCGGGCGGGTCGGGTGGCGGCGACGCGGAGAGCGTTGCGCTCTCCTACCTGCCCAAGGACGCGGTGACCGCGCTCGTCGTCCAGACCGATCCGGAGGCGGGGCAGGTCAAGGCGGCGCTCGACCTCGTGCGGCGCTTCCCGGGCGGGGACGGGATCCTCGGGCAGGCCCGGCAGTCGGTTGAGAAGAACGGGCTCTCGTTCGACGCGGACATCAAGCCTCTGCTCGGCAACCCGGTCGCGTTCGCCCTCCTCGGCCCCGCGGCCGACGACCAGCTCCTCGCCTGGAGGGTGAAGGACACGGATGCGCTCGCCCGCGTCATCCGCAAGGGCACGGCTCGGAAGTCCGGGGAGTACAGGGGCGCGATGCTCTACTCGGACAGCGGCAGCGTCGATGCGGTGAAGGGGGATCTCGTCCTGAACGCGAGCACGGAGGCCGAGGTGCGAGCGGCGCTCGACCGCGCCGACGCGGGGACCGGCCTCACCGCCGACGACTTCCCGGACGACCTGCCGCAGGACGCGCTCGTGCGCGGCACGGGCTCGATCGCCCAGGTCCTCGCCCACGCGTCCACGCAGAGCGTGCGCCGCGTTCCCTGGCTCGCGGCGGTCAAGCGCTACGGGTTCGCCCTCACGGCGGGGGACTCGGGGGTCGGTCTCGAGCTGCGGGCGGACACGACGGGACGGAAGCTCGACCCCGCCGACGTGCCGCTGGCGACGGGGGACGCAGCCCCGAAGGTCGCCGACACGGGCCAGCTCGCGGTGGGCTTGCGCGACCTGGCGCACGTCTTCACCTTCTCGCTGCGGGCCGCGGGGGTCGTGAACCCGGAGGGCACGACCCGCTTCCGCGCCCGGCTGCAGGCACTCAAGGGCCTCGCGAACGTGGACGTGGAGCGCGACCTCGTCGACCAGCTCGACTCCGACGCCACCTTCACCACCGACCTTGGCGCGGGCTCCGCCCTTCGCGCGACCGCGAAGGACCCGGCCGCCCTGACCGGCTCGCTCACGCGACTGGAGCGCATCGCGCCCGCGCTCCTCGACGGCGCGGGGATCCCCGGCGCCACCGTCGCGCGCGTGGCACCGGGACTGTGGGCCGTGTCGCAGTCCGGGTCGGTGGTCGGGGCCTACGGAGTCGTGGGCGACCAGTTCGTGGCCGGTAGCGGGGCGCCGAGCGCGCTGCGCTCCCTGGCCTCGCGGCCGTCCGCGGCGCCCGAGGGCGCGAAGGGTGCGCTGGCCGTCCGCCTCCCCGGTTCGGTCACCGGGCGCTTCATCGCCGCGCGGCTCCGGCTCCCGGGCACGCTCGCAGCGCTCGCCCTGGGCCGCCTCGGCGACCTGACGGGCTCGCTCGCCTTCACTCCCGCGGGCCTGCACGGGTCGTTCAAGCAGGAGGTTCGCTAGGAGTAGGCCGTTGAGCGTCCCAGCGCAGGAGGTCGGGCAGGGGATCGATCGGGACGACCAGCGGCGAGCATGCCCCGCAGGAGATCCCGGGCGCCGCGCTTGGAGAGCGTCTCGTTGAGGTTGCCGCACTTGGGCGACTGGACGCACGAGGGGCAGCCGTCCGCGCACGGGCACTCGGCGATGAGGCGCTCGGCGTCCGCACACAGCTCCTCGAAGCGGGCGAACCCCTGGCGGGTGATCCCCACCCCGCCCGGGTGGGCGTCGTAGACGAAGATTGTCGGGCCGCCGGTCTGCGCGTGGGCGTTGGTGGACAGCCCGCCGATGTCCCAGCGGTCGCACATCGCCAGCAGCGGCAGGACGGCGATCTGCGCGTGCTCGCAGGCGTGCAGCGCCCCGAGCAGGAGCTCTCGGGGGAAGGAGGACTCCAGCACCCCCGGCAGCTCGAACCACAGCGCGCGGGTGGAGAACGAGGTGGAGGGCAGGTCGAGGACGTGGAAGTCGACGACGCCGTGGTCGGCCTGGCGCTTGCGCTGGTAGCCGAGCACGGTCTCGGTGACCGAGACGACCCCGTAGGACAGGGTCACCCCCAGCGCCTCGCGGCGCTCGAGCAGCCGCTCGATCCCCGTCTCGGTCTCCTTGCGGGCCTGGGTGAACCAGTCGCCCGAGAAGGGCCGCAGCGCGGCACGGCGGTGGTGGAGGTCGAGGTCGTCGATCTCGTAGGAGCGCCCCATGTGCAGGTAGACCGCACCCGGATGGACCGTCGAGAGCGCGCGGGCGAGGTCGATCGTCCCGATGAGCTCGCCCGACTCCACGTCGACGAGGCTCACGATCTCCGAGGAGGCCGAGCGCAGCGCGATCCGCGCCGCGGGGTAGTCCTCGGGGTGGCGCAGCCCGAAGGCGCCGGCGCGCTGCCGCAGCAGCCCGGCGGCGACGAGCTCCTCCGCGTGCTCGCGCCAGGCGGGGCCGAGGGTCGCGTCGTCGGCCGGGGTGAGCGGCGCCTCGTGCGCGGCGGCGAGGACGTGCGGGCGCATCACCTCGGGCGACTCGTGGTCGAGGATCGCCGCCTCCACCGGGCGCTCGAGCAGCGCCTCGGGGTGGCGGCAGAGGAACTGGTCCAGCGCGTCCTCGCCGGCGATGTAGACCGCGAGCCCCCGCCCGCGCCGCCCGGCGCGCCCCCACATCTGCTTGAGCGAGGCGATCGTGCCCGGGAAGGTGACGACGATCGCCGCGTCCAGCGCGCCGATGTCGATGCCCAGCTCCAGCGCGTCGGTCGCGACCACGCCCAGGAGCTCCCCGTCGACGAGGCGGCGCTCGAGCTCCCGGCGCTGCTCGCGGGTGTAGCCCGCGCGGTAGGGCGCGATGCGGTCGGCGAGCTCGGGGGCGCGCTGGGCGGCGAAGCGCGCGATGAGCTCGACGCCCTTCCGGGACTTCATGAAGCAGATCGTCCGCGCGCCGGAGCGCACGAGCCCGCACAGCAGCTCGGCGGCCTCGGCCAGGGGGGAGCCGCGGCGGCCCAGCGCGGGGTCCTCGAGCGGCGGGTTCCACAGGGCGACGCGGCGCTCGGCGCCGGGCGAGGCGTCCTCGTCGACGAGGGAGAAGGGGGCGAGGCCCGTCAGGCGCTCGGCGAGCTCGACGGGATTGGCGATCGTCGCCGAGGCGAGGACGAAGCGCGGAGCGGTCCCGTAGAAGCCCGCCAGGCGCCGCAGGCGGCGTAGGACGTTGGCGACGTGGGAGCCGAACACGCCCCGGTACACGTGGGCCTCGTCGACGACGACGACCGCGAGGTTGGCCAGCATGTCCCCCCACGCGGTGTGGTGGGGGAGGATCCCCACGTTGAGCATGTCGGGGTTGGTGAGGACGAGGTTGGCCTTGCGGCGGATGGCCGTCCGCTCCTCGCGCGGCGTGTCGCCGTCGTAGATCGCCGGGCGCAGGCCGGGCAGCCCGAGCGCACCCAGCGCCCGGGCCTGGTCCTGGGCGAGCGCCTTGGTCGGGTAGAGGTAGAGCGCCCGGGCTCGCGGCTCCGAGCACAGGACGTCCAGCGTCGGCAGGTTGAAGGCCAGCGACTTCCCCGACGCGGTGCCCGTGGTGACGATCGTGGGACCGGCCCACGCCGCCTCGAGCGCCTCGAGCTGGTGGGCGTGGAGGGTGTCGATCCCGGTGCGGGCCAGCGCCGCGCGCAGGGCGGGATGGAGGTCGGGCGGGACTCCGACGGCGTGCCCGGGCCGCGCCGGGACCGTAGTGGCGTGGACGAGGCGCTCGTCCTCCGCGCCGGCGGCGAGCAGCTCGTCCCAGGGCTCGGTGGCGGGGGTGGAGGCCACCCCCGCCACGCTAGGGGTAAGGATGGGGCGTGCTGCGCTGCCTCTACTGCGACCTCGACGGGACCCTCCTGGGGCCCGGCGCTTCGCTGCTCCGCGACGCCGAGGGGGCGTTCACGTTGCTCGGGGTCCGGGCGCTCGAGGCGTGCTTCCGGGCCGGGATCGAGGTGGTGCTCATCTCGGGGCGGCGGCGGGCGAACGTCGCCGAGGACGCGCGGCTGCTCGGCCAGCGCGACTACGTGTTCGAGGCGGGGTCGGGGCTCGTACTCGCCGGCGAGCTCGAGTGGCTGACCGGCGGGCTCCTCCCCCGCGACGGGAAGACGATCTCCGCGCAGATCGCGGAGAGTGGGGCGCCGCGGCTGCTGCTCGAGCACTTCGCCGGCCGGCTCGAGTACCACGAGCCCTGGCACACCGACCGCGAGGTCTCCCATCTCTTCCGCGGGCTCGTCGACGCCTTCGCGGCCGACACCCTCCTGCGCGAGCACGGGCTGGGCGAGGTGCGCCTCGTCGACAACGGGGTCGTGCACCGCCGCTCGGCGGCGCTGGCCGACCTGCCTCAGGTGCGCGCCTACCACCTCGTCCCCGCGGCGGCCTCCAAGGCGGCGGCGGTGGCGCGGCACCGCCGGGTGCGGGGGCTCGCCGCGGAGGAGTGCCTCGCGGTGGGCGACTCGCGCGAGGATCTGGGGATGGCGCCCGCGGTGCAGACGTTCTGGCTCGTGGCCAACGCGGTGGAGCAGGACCCGACGATCCGCGAGGCCCTGCGCGAGCACCCGAACGCGCGGGTGGCCGAGGGTCGCCACGGCGAGGGCGTCTACGAGGCGGTCCTGACGTCCCTGGCCGAGAGCCGCTGACGCCCGCGCCGCCACGTGCGCCTCCAGAAGCCCGGCGCCGGACGGCGGAAGCGTGCCGGGGCGGGGACCGTCGCGCGGACGAGCGCGACCCACTCGGTCAGCGGGAGCTCGCCCGCGATGAGCCGGGCGA
>JAABUS010007093.1_pt1 | contig 13096 bp, 10 predicted proteins | sample 5560161 | NCBI WGS metagenome assembly JAABUS01 (sample SAMN10711885, study PRJNA513376) | rock metagenome | isolation source: Antarctica rocks | place: Antarctica: Victoria Land, Trio Nunatak nord | collected 2016-01-04 | reverse complement strand
GTCATATCGTAAGCTCGCCAAGGTCGAGGTGTTCGAAACTGCTGCGTTATACGGTGTCAGTGCCCTTCTCGTGGCACTTGGGATGGGACTGTTTGGAGTGGTCGTCGCCGCCGCCGTACGAGCCGTCGGCGGGAGTCTTCTCATGGTCCGGGCCACGCCGCAAGGGCTGGTCCGTCCCCGCTTGTCTGTTCCTCTCGCGCGCGGCCTCACCGGGTTCGCGGGGAAGTATCAAGGGGTGGCGCTCTTTAACTTCGCGCGCGACCAGGGCGCCAACCTTGGAATCGCCGCGGTCGGCGGCGTTACGATGCTCGGCGTTTTCACCGTTGCCACCCGCGTCCTGCAGGCGCCGCAGATACTCCTCGAGGCCCTCTTTCGGGTTTCCTACCCTGCGATGTCCCGGATGCAGGAGCACGCAGCAGACCCGCGGCATATATTGGAGCGCACAGTGAAGGCGGTAGCCGTCGGCACCGCCTTCGTGGTAGCTCCGCTGGCGGCGGCGAGCGTGCCGCTGATTCCAGCGGTATTCGGCGAGCGCTGGAGTGAGGCCGCCACGGTGATACCGCCCGTGAGCGTAGCGTTGATGATCGGCGGACCTGTCACCGTCGCTGCGGGAGGCTATCTGTTTGCAACCGACGCGGGCGAGATTGTCCTTCGCAGCGCGATACTCCACACGATTGCATGGTTTCTGGTGGCGCTACCGCTGCTATCTTTAATCGGCGTCGTCGCCGCCGGACTCGGGATCATCGCCTCAAGCGTTGTCGAGGCGCTGGTCTTGGGCTTGGCCGTGCGCCGCCGGACGGGCGCACGGATCTTTGGTGCCCTGATAGTCCCGTTGCTCGCAGCGACCGCAGCAACCGGGGCGGGCGCCGGGGCGATCACGAGGGTCGCTCTCAGTCAAGCGGTGGAGGCTGGTGCGGCAGCGCTGATCGCCGCCGGCACCCTGACCGTACTCTTGCTGGCGTTCCAGCGGGACGACCTCGCGGGCCTGGTAAGGCTCATACGCAGTGCCGCCCGCCCCACCACCGCATAAGCCGATGTCACGACCTCTGATCACCGTCGGGATTCCGACATACAATCGCTTGAGAATGCTCCGCCGGGCCGTTGAGTCGGCACTCGCCCAGGATTGCGGTGACGTTGAGGTGCTCATCGCCGACAACGCCTCCACCGACGGCACTGAAGACTACTGCCGTGCCATCGCCGAGCGAGAGCCGGCGATCTGCTACATCAGGCACTCGGTGAACCGCGGACCGACCGCTAACTTCAACTCCGTTCTCAGACAGGCGAGGGGCGGCCACTTCCTCTTCCTGAGCGACGACGACTGGTTGGATCCCTCCTACGGTTCGCGGTGTCTTGAGTGGCTCCGTGCACACCCCGACCACGCGATGGTCAGCGGGCGCCCACATTACGTCCGGGACGATGGGGCCACAGCCGGCGGGCGGCCGATCGACCTGCCGCAGACGACATCTGCTCGACGGGTGCATGCCTACCTTCGCGACGTAGATGATGGCGCCGCAATCTACGGGGTGATCCCGCGGGCGATCGTCGATCGTGTCTCGGACATTCGCAACGTCACGGGCAACGACTGGCTCTTTGTCGCTGAGATCGCGGCTCTGGGAAAGGTTGCGACGCTCCCAGACGTACGCCTTCACCGTTCGCTGGGTGGGACCAGCGCCAGCTACCGGAAGCTCGCCGCAACGCTCGAGTTGCCGACCGTCCAATCCATACTGCCATTTGTCACCATCTGGTTTGTATTTGTGGCTGACCTTCTCTGGCGCTCGCCAGCGCACCGGGCGACGATGCGGCTATCGGAGCGCGGGATCTTGGCGCTGCTCTGCGGTGCGTCAATGGCGCGGCGCCAGCTATGGCTCTGGGTCATGGGTCTCGGCCGGTGCCCACTTACCGCGCCGCCCTATCGCATGCTCAAGGGACTGTACCTACTGCTCGAGCGCTGGACGGGCGGACAGGTAACCCTTCGGTTTCCCGGTCACTCGACGGTAGCGGTGCAGCCGGCGGAGGATGCGCCTGTCTCCGCCGAGGCTGACGAACCCACGCGGTAGACCTCCAGCCTAAGATCTTGCATCAGCGCCGCGCCCCGGGGTTAGCCGGGGCGCGGAAACGAGATCCCCGGTCACCCCAGAACACCCTCGGAGGCCCGGTTTTCGTCGACCAAGGGTTCCCGCATGCCGTTGCGCGCACGCGAACACGCGACCAAGGCTCGTGCGCTGCCTTCCGCGCGCCGAACCGCGCCGGACTGACTGTGTTCGGCGGTACCTGACGGGGTGGGGCTCTGTGTGAGGGCAGGCTGACGCTGGCGGTCGGGGGCTGGGTGGTCGTCGGGGAGCGGCGCCGGGACGGGCGTCAGGCGGCGCTCGGCGCGGGCAGCGCTTTGAAGCGGGTGAAGGCGGCGGCCAGCTCTCCGGCCCAGGGCCAGTCGCGCGTGAGGCGCAGGACTCGTTGGCGGGCGTGGCGGGCGATCCGTGCGGCCTGGTGGATCAGCCGGTAGCGCAGGCGCTTGAGCTCCCAGGCTTGGGCGGGGCCGGTCAGGCAGAGCGTCTGGGTCCAGGCGATGAGGTCCTGGGCGAGCATCGCCAGCCACAGCCAGACCTCGTTGTGGGCGAAGGCGCGGAATGGCAGGTTGGCCAGGCCGCCGTCCTTGGCCTGGCGGATGCGCGCCTCCACGCGGGCGTGCCCGAGGTGGCACAGATCCAGCGCGGCGATCTCGCCGGTCTGGTCGGTGAGGAAGACGGCCAGGCGGTAGCCGTCGTAGTCGGCGAAGGACTGCTGATCGCCGGCCTTGAGCTTGGTGCGGCGGGCGATCAGCCTTGAGCCCTCAGGCCACGCTGTGAGCTCGACTGAGTCGGTGATCTCGCAGACTTGGGAGTGCTCGCGCTCGCTGCCGTCGGCACGGATCGCCTGTGTCCATGCGGCCTCTTTGATCGCGACGATCGCGGTTCGCACGCGCTCGTCGAGGTTGAAGCCGACCGAGAAGCGCAGCCGTGCGGCAGTACTGGGTCAAAGCGTGGCTTGCGCCGGCGCCGTCGGCGCGCACGAGGATCTCGCCGTCGAGGGCCCGCTGGTCGAGCTGCTCGAGCGCGAGGTCGAGCACGGCGATGTGATCCTCGGCGGTGTTCGAGCCGGCGTTGCCGGGCCGCAGCACGCCCGACAGCGCCTCCTGGGAGCCGTCGAGGTAGCACAGCAGCGGATGGTGGCCGTAGCCGCCTCGAAGTTGCCCTTGGGTGCTCCTTCTCGGAGTGGGCCACCGTCAGCGTCGCGTCAACGTCGATGACCGTCGCCTCCGGGCGCGCCCAAAGGCCCCAGGCCCGCGCGCGCGCCTGGGCGACCGCGCCGCGCAACCGCTCAAGGCGCCCGGCGTCGATGCTGTCGATGACCCGAAACGCGGTCGAGTCCGAGGCGACCTTGCCGAACAGGTCGGCCTGGTCGCGCAACGCGCCGAGATCGGCCAGGCAGTCGCCGCCATCGCAGAGCATCACGACCAGATCACGCAGCACCACGCCCGGATCGTGCGCGGAGGCCCGCTCTCGCGGCGGTGCCATCGCCTCAGACAACGCCGCGGTCAGCCCGATCCGGTCGGCCACCCCGGCCAACAACGCGCTGCCCGCATGAGCCACCACGCCCGTGGCGTCCGAGGTGACCCGTAGCTTGTCTGCCAGCCCAACACGTTGCACCATCTGGGTGACCCTCCCGAGCAAGAGACGCGACCTGCAGCAAGCCGCTTCCTTCCTTCCTGCTCAGGCGGACGTTCCCGCGCCCCAGCTAACGCTGGGGCGCGGCGCTAAGGAAGCGTCAGGGATCAAGTGATGGGTTTGATGGTGTAGTTCCATTCGCCGTGGAAGGCGTGGGGGTGCAGGTTGACGGCGGCAAGATCGGTGTCTGAGATCTTGATGGCGCGCTGGTACTCGTTCTCGTCGAGTTGGGCGTAGACCTTCAGCCCTTTGGTTGAGGTCGTCGCGCCGATCAGCGAGACGATCGCCTGGCGTGAAGTGAGCGGCTGGCCGCGCCAGTTACGCGCGATGAAGCTGAACAGGCGGTGCTCGATCTTGTTCCACTTGCTGGTGCCCGGCGGGAAGTGGCAGACGGTGATCTGCAGGCCGGTCTGGTCGGCCAGGCGCTGCAGCGCGATCTTCCACAGACGCAGGCGGTTGCCGTTTGAGCCGCCGCAGTCGGCGGTGATCGTCAGCGTCGTGGCCTGCGGGTAGCGGCTCTTGCCGAGGTGCTGCCACCAGCTGGCGATCGACGCGACGGCGAACTCGGCAGTGTCGGCGTCGACGCCGACGCTGACGTAGCCCTCGTCGAGGGCGATGTCATAGACGCCGTAGGGGTTGACCTTGCCAAGCTGCTTGTCCTTGAAGTCCTTGGTGGAAACGAGGACCGGGTCGCCCTTGGGGCGCCACTGCACACCGGCGTTCTTGAAGTTTCCGACGAGCTCCTTCTTCTTGGTGTCGACACTGATCACCGGCTGACCGGCGGTGATCGCTGCCGCCGCGGTGGCGTTGATGTGCGAAAACTGCGCGTCGCGATCAGGATGCGAGGCACCCTCGATCATCTTGCGATTAGCCTGCAGGCTGTAGCCCAGCCCGCGCAACAACCGCGCGACCGTCTCATGGCTGACTCGATGGCCCTGCTCGCGCAGCGCCACGGCCAGCGTGCGCACGCTCTTGGCCGTCCAGCGAAGCGGTGACTCGGGGTCGCCGCGCGCCTCATCGCTGACCAGCGCCTGGAGATCTGAAAGCAGCGTCGCGTCGGTCTCTGTCAGCGCCTTGCGCCCGCCGCCGGCCCGCCGCACACGGCCCGCCTGAAGCGTCTCCCCGGCCCGGATCTCCCGCATCCCCTTGGCCACAGTCGTAGCCGACATGCCCGTCGCGCGGACCACCGCGGCCTGCCCGCCACGACCATGCGACAGCGCCTCAGCCCCGGCCCACAGCCGCCGACGCCGCTCATCAAGCTCCCCAGCCAACGCCCGGTAACGCTCCCCAATCGCGTGCTCGTCGATCACCCACCCGAAGTTCTACATAAGCCGCGCAGCTCCTTCTAACTTGTTTTCTGACGCTTCCTAACTGCAAGATCTAGGCTGGCCGCCGCCTGAAACCCCGAAAGTCGAGAGCGCGACGAAGCCGCGATATGACCGGTCCGTCTTGATCTGACTGAACTCGTGCGCACCTTGGGTAATGCCATGCGAGACGTCGTGGCGTGACACGTTGCAGAGATACCCCGCAAGCTCGTCAGCGTCACCGCGATCGAGGACGGATGCGAAGTCCTGCTGGATCTCCGCGATATCCGTCCAGATGTCGATGCGCCCGGTGGTCGGCGCTCTCGCGGCCGCCCGGTAGGCCGTCGCGAGGCGGGCTGCGATCTCGACGTCGCTCGCCGTGGGCGACTTGTCTGCAACGACGACTCCTCGGGCGATGGGCCGCCTGAGACCCATCGGGTGCTGGAGGATCTCGCGGCGTCGTCGACGCTCCCCGACGGCCAAGGGGGTACGCAGCAGCGGAAGCCGCGCGGCGACCCTGCGCAGCGCAGCCTTGGCGACATGATTCATGGCGGCGAGCTTACGTCGTCAGCGGCGCGTGCGGACTTCGCGGATCAGCCGCGAGTGCTGTAGAGCGCGTGGAAGAAGGCCCGCTGGATAGGGTGATTGCGCTCGTAGATCGTTCGCCAGGTCCGCGGGATCGGGTAGTCCGCGCGACCAATCGCGACATCGTCGTCTGGGTTGCGCCACATCTCCCACTGCTTGGTGTAGAAGAAGCCGTCTGTATGGCGATCGGCCTGCCCGATGTAGTGGGCGATCTGATCGGGTCGCATCTCGTGCAGCGAGCTGATGTTCACGAACAGCGAGACTCCTAGTGGCTTGAGCAGCGCTAGCTGGTTGGGCGTCAGGAAGACGATCTTCGCAGCGGCAAGCTCGTCGGCCACCTCGGCATGGCTGTCGAAGTGGCGAAAGCGAAACGTCCGCCGGTCCGGAAACAGGGTGGTAAGGTACTGCTGCGCGATTGCCAGCGCGGGCGGAATGTCGCAGAGGATGTAGCGCGACTGAGGGAACTCCTTGAGAAAGACCCACGCGACTCGGCCGTAGCCTCCTCCGAGTTCGATCACGCCGCCCGCGCCGGGCGCGCGGTCGGGAAGCGCCGCGGTCGCGCTGTAGAAGTCGTAGACCGAGTTGCACAGGTCCTGGCTGATGCGCCGACCGCGATACGTCGCGACAACCGGATCGCCGAGCTCGGGCTCCTCTAGGAGCGTCAGGAGACTTCGGCCGTCGCGGCGCCGCACGAACTCCCAGAGAAGTGCGAGGAAGAGCCCGTGGATGCGCTGGGAACGAGCCTCGAGAAATGGGTTGACGCGTTCGGGCCCGGCCTCCAGCATGGTGACGTCGCCGAGACGGGCAGTCATGACGGCGAGCTTGGGCTGGCGCAGCCACGCCTTGACCATCGCGCGTAGCTGGTCGTCGCGCAGTGTGCGCGGGATCCAGCTGAAGTAATTGTGGTTGACCGTGCGCTTGAAGCGCCCAAAGCCCTCATCGTCGAGCTGGCGGACGTTACGTTCGTTCAGTGTGCGCCAGAAGTCCGACGGCTGGACGATCGCCGGCGCCAACTCCATCTCCGCCCACATCGCGCCGAGATCCGTCAGTGCGGACGCGGCGTCGGGGGTCGGCACCATGCTGGGAACCTAGCAGCCCCCCCGGGCGCTTCGGAGGTTCCGATCGGGCGCCACCTAGATGAATGATTCCGTTCGCGCTGGGAGCGCGGGACGGTTCGAGGGAACATAGAAAGGGTGTCGAAGGTCGGCGTGCTTATTGCCAACGCCGACCATCCCAAGGAGGTGGTCCACGTGACCGCCGATCTCGACACCCTTCTGACGGCACTTTACGTGCTGGCCGACGATCTCCTGCCAGCCGGACGCGTGCAGGCCAGCGCCCACAGATCACCGACGCCGAACTGGTCTGCTTGGCGGTCTCGCAGATCCTGCTTGACTGCCCGTCCGAACGGCGGTTTCTGCGCTTCGCGATGGCCCGGCTGGGTCACCTGTTCGAGGCGAGCGCCGATCCTCGGCGCGCGTGACTGGACTAGGCGCAATAGCGACGCTTGCCGGCCGCGTGCATCGCCGTCGGGGTGGGGTAGCGCTCCAGCAGCGCCCGGACCCGGCGTGGTCTAGGCGTGACCCGAGAACGCGCTCGACGTTCGGACTGGTCTGCAGCAACATGTCGCGCAGCCGGTTGGCGACGCGAGCGCGGTCGTTCGCGAGATCATCGTCGTAGCCGCCCAACACGCGCAGGTCTTCCAGCAGCTCGTCGCTGGCGCTCAGCCAGTGAACGCGCGCCTGGTGGATGCGTGCGGTGTCGGCGATCACAAAACTGTCGCGCCGATCGGTCTTGGCCTCGCCGGGATACAACTGGGAGGCCCGCCGCATCACCAGTCCCGGGACGTAGGCGATCGGGACTCCGCGCCGGCGCACGACGGCGACCGCGAGGACGCCGATCGACCCGGGCTGATCAATCACCAACGCCGCGTCTGCTCCGGCGTCATCAAGCAGCTTCTCGATCGCCGCTTCGTCGTTGCAAACGCCGCGATCGAGCACCGCGGCTCCAGTCGAATCGACCACCGTCGCGTGATGGTCACTCTTGCCGACGTCCAGCCCGATCCATCTCAGGATCTCTTGCATCACCAGGTCCTCTCGTCGCCGAACGGTCCAGGCTCGAGGAGCACCTCAGTCGCATCCACCTTACGAATGAGCCCTCTCGCGGGCAGGTCCCTATAAGCGACACGAGGTGCTCGACGGACCGGGTGGCAACACCCCCCAGATCACGAAGACAGGGGGCAAAGAGCCCTGCCCGACCGCCGAGCCCTACAACGAGAACCGTAAGGGGGAGCGCTGGACTTCGTCGAGCATGAACGGACCGGACTCCTGGTCAGCGCGCGCGATCCCGTCGCGCTCGCGGAGTGCATGGACGGACTTTCTCGGCGACCCATCGCTGCGTGACCGACTCGGTGCCGCCGCCCGCACCCGAGTTCTCCAGTGTCACCTTCCCGCCATCTTCCGGGAGAATCTCGTATCGGCGATGTCGACTTCGGCCGTCCGGCCGCCTGTCGCGTACGCACGTCAGTCCGATAGACTCGACGCATGGTCTCGCTGCGACCGCTCCTCGTGGGCGTCCTTGCGGCCATGCTGGGGGCGAGCGGATGCACGACCGCGCCATCGCCTCGCCCCTACGACGCCGAGTCGGTGCGAGTCAACGTAGAGAGGCGACTCCAGATACCGCTCGACCGCGCGGATGATGTGACCAGCTCCTCGATCCTCACCGACGTGCTGGCCATCTTTTCAGGCGCAACGCGCCGCGAGCGGCTCCTGCTGATCGTGTTCGACTCCTCGGCGGCAACGGTGCAGGCGACGGGACGCATACGGACTTCGGGCGAGTACGACACGGCTGTGTTGCGTCGGTCCAACGTGGTGGCTTTCTACACGCGTGCTCCTCGTGCGCCCGACCGACGAGAAGAAATTCCCGCCGCGCTGCGCGCTTCAGCCCGTCGGCCCTGATGGGGCGTTGGGCGCCGACCTGGCCGCTGGCGCCGGCTTCACCGTCGGCTTGGCGGCCGCTTTCGAATCGGCTGGCTGACCGGTGCGGAGTTGCTGGCGGCGCGCCCGCTGGCGGCGCGCCCGCTGGCGGCGCGCCCGCGCGATACGCGTCCGAGCCGTGGTGCGCTCGGCAGGGGCACGGCGACGCGGGACTTCGGTGGCGGCGATGTCGTACTCGCGTGAGGCTTCGGCTCCAGCACGTACGGCGCGTCGGGACGGGGCGGCTGGATCGTCAGTCGACTGGCTCTGCACGAATGCGCCGAGGTTCCGCTTAAGTATTGTGTCGAAGGTTACCGTCCACCCCCCGTTGCCGCGGCGCAAGACAAAGGATTCGTGCGACGGAGCCGCGGCGGCGCTGAACAGATCGACGGTCACGACTGTTCCACTCCGCGTCGGTCGCACATCGTTGATCCGCGGGCGGGTGGCGACCAAACTCGCTCTACCCAGCGCGAAGGCCCCCGCTATGTTGCTCAATCCAACCGTTTTCACGACGTCGCGGTCATAAGCCGCGACGACATTCGGAAAGCTCCCCCACTGAGCCCAAAACAGCAGCTCGGTGACCGCTGCGGGCGCTGAGCCTTTGCGCGCGCGCTGCACGTCGGACCAGCGAAGGGGATCGGGATTCCGCTTCAACTGTCCGTCGGCTCCCACCGCCGCCTGACTCTGACCGGTGCGGACCATCTCGTTCTGCCCCCCGCTCGATCCGCAGCCCACGACGGCGAGCGCCGCAGAGGCTACGAGAATCGGCCACCGGCGGCTCACGGGCCAGATCATAGCTCTTCCGTCGCCGGCGATGCGTACCCTGGGAACGCCTTTGCGCGTAACGCGCGGAAACCGACGAGCACCCGTCGATAGCCCGGCTGGGCCCCCCCGCGGCCCGGTAGCAGCAGCCAGGCGCAAGCCGCCGCGACGGGCAGCGAGCGAGTCGCCGCCGCGATCAGCTGCGGTAGATCTGACTCGACGTAGGGAACGGCAGTGACCAACGCGTAGATCAGCACCATCTCCGTGCGCGGAGATCGCCACCTACGACACGCCGCCCCGAACGCGGCGACGACGAGCCCCCATACCGCAAGCCCTGCGATCACCCCCGGCCAGGCGAAATTCCGATAGAGGTCACCGATTTGTGTTAGCGGCGTCGACGTCTTGATGGCCAGCGGTATGTCCCAGTAGGTGTGGGAGAACTCGAGGCCGTCGTCGAGGATCGGCTTGGCGGACCAGATCACGCGCGGGACGGCGACCAGCGCCGGCAGCCAGACGTACCTGGCGCCCGATCCGTACTCATAGAGCGACGGTGTGCGTGCCTCGATCAGCGCGACATGATCGATGTAGCGAAAGCGGCTCGACCCATAGATGTACGCGTCTCGGACCAGGGCTCGGGGGGAGTTGTCGCGCTCGACCCCGACCGCAGGCCTCAGCGTCGCCCGGTAGACCGCGTTGGCCGGCAGCAGCACAATTACGACGACGGCGCCGAGCACGACTACCGGACGCCACGGGACCCGTCCGCGGCAGGCGATGAACGCGAGCCCCACGAAGATAAATGGGATGACGCTCTGGCCCTTAAAGCCTGAGGCGAAGCCTACAAGCGCCTGCACCGCCAAGAGAAGCGGCACGAGGCGCCGAAAGCGGCGCTCGGGCGTGGCGAAACAGGTAAGCGCGGCGGCAAGGATCGCCATCGGCCCGATGGCCCCGAGTTGCACGATCAACTGGGAGGAGGCCGCGAGGGCGGGGGAGCGGTCGAGCGCGGCAGTATACCCGGTCGCGCCGATGACCAGCCCGATCAGCAGGGCGCCAGCGCTCACGCCGAACAGCAGCAGCAGAAATGTCGCCTGAGGGCTAGCTTCGGCGTCCATCACCAGCGGTTTTCGCGGCTGGGCCGGCCCGAGCAAGCGGGCGCCCAAGCAGAACGCGGCTACCCCCACGGACACCAGCAGCAGCGCATGGGCGACATCGTCGCGCCCCAGTCCGGGGGGTGCTGTGAACGGGCGAGCGGTCAGCCAAATTCCGGACATCAAGCCGAACGTGATCACCGTCATGAGTACGTAGACCGCAGGCGGGTCCAACCCGTCGCGACGTAGCCTCCGTAGGAACGGCAGTCCGACGGCCACCACGAGCAGCGACCCGGCTGCGACGCCGAATGAGCCACCGGTAAGGCATCCCGCCGCCAGCAACGCGATGACCATGGCCCAAAGCAGCCAGCCGAGGGGCGCGGGGATGCGCCGCAGGACGCTCGACGGACGTGGTCGCGGCACGACGCAGAAGATAGCCTGAGCCCTTGCTCACGGGCTCGCGAACCGTATGAGCTACGTCCTGGCCCGTCGGCCAACGGAGGACTTCCCGACGGACCGCCCGCGAAGCTCCGGGGGCGGCGCGTGCGACTTGGGCGCTCGTAGCTTCGGCGACCGATGTCGACGCTGCCAAGCGTGATCGATGTGCCATGCTCCGCCCCGATGCGCATCCTCATAACCGGGGGAGCCGGCTTCATCGGCTCCCATCTCAGCGACGAGCTCCTGAGGCGTGGCCACCGCGTCCACATCATCGACGACCTCTCGACAGGTGCGATCGAGAACGTGCGGCATCTCAAACCTGAGCCGCGTTTCTCCTACACGATCGATTCGGCCCACAACCTGGGGCTCGTGTCTGAGCTGGTCGACGAGGCCGATGTCGTCTTCCACCTCGCGGCCGCAGTCGGTGTGGAGCTCATCGTCGAGTCGCCCGTGCGCACGATCGAAACCAACGTGCACTGCACCGAGGTGGTCCTCGCGGCCGCTGCGAAGAAGCGCAAGCCGGTGCTCGTGGCGTCGACCAGCGAGGTGTACGGCAAGTCCAAGGAACTCCCGTTCCACGAGGACGGCGACCTCGTCATGGGCGCTACCGACAAGGGGCGCTGGGCCTACGCGTGCTCCAAGGCGATCGATGAGTTCCTGGCACTGGCCTACTGGAAGGAGCGCAAGCTCCCGACGGTCGTCGTACGATTGTTCAACACGGTTGGGCCGCGGCAGACCGGGCAGTATGGGATGGTCGTCCCAAGCTTCGTGCGGGCGGCGCTGGCCGAGCGCGACCTGCGCGTCCACGGCGACGGAACCCAGCGCCGGTGTTTCGGCCACATCGGCGACATCGTGACGGCACTGGCTGATCTGATGGAGACCGACGCCCACTTCGGGGAGGTCTTCAACATCGGCTCGACCGAGGAGGTCTCGATCATGGAACTGGCCGAGCGCGTCCTCGCGGCAACGGGATCGGGATCGCAGATCCTGACCGTCCCCTACGAGGAAGCGTACGAGGCCGGGTTCGAGGACATGATGCGGCGCATCCCCGACACGTCGAAGATCCACCGTGCGCTCGGGTGGTCGACGACGCGGTCGCTCGACGACACGCTGTCCGACGTCATCGCCTTCGAGCGCACCAGGGCCGTGGCCTGAGCGCTCGCTCATGACGCCCGAAGCTCGCATGCTCGTTGGGCTCGTCCTCGCAGCTGCACTTGCCTACGCGGCGACCCCGGTCGCCATCAGGGTGGCCGGGCAGCTGGAGTTCTTCGACAAGCCCGCGGGCTACAAGGGGCACGCGGCGCCGACGCCGTACCTTGGCGGCGCGGCGGTCATGGCGGCCTTCGTGGCGACACTGCTCGTCCTGGCCGGTGACTACGGTCGGACGCTGCCGCTGGTCGCCGGCGTCGCGGTGCTCTGGACGGTCGGGACGGTGGACGACCGCCGTCACGTGTCACCCGGTCTGCGCGTGCTCGTCGAGCTCGCCCTTGCCGTGGGGCTGTGGGCGCTGGACATGGGCTGGGACCTGGGGCTCGGCGGAGCGGTAGACCTGGCGGTGACGGCGGTGTGGATCGTCGCCGTGGTCAACGCTTTCAACCTCTTCGACAACATGGACGGGGCCTCGTCGACGATGGCGCTCGTCGTCGCCGGCGGCGTCTCCGTTCTCGGCCTCGTCGAGGGCGATGCCTGGTTGGCGGGAGCCGGGGCTGCGCTGGCCGGCTCCTGCGTCGGCTTCCTCCCGCACAACCTGGCCTATCCCGGGGCGCGGATCTTCCTCGGGGATGGCGGCTCGATGCCGCTCGGCTTCGCGATCGCTGCGCTTGCGATGGTGGGGACGTCGGACGCCCTGCCGGCCTGGCAGGGGCTTGTCGCGGCGCTCCTGCTGGTCGGCCTGCCGCTGGTGGACACGACGCTGGTGGTCGTCTCCCGCACGCGCCGGGGCATCTCGATCCTCACCGGCGGCCGTGATCACCTGACCCACCGCACGCGCCGCCGGCTGCGCAACGCGCGCGCTGTCGCCGCTGCGCTCGGCAGCGTGCAGGCGGTCATCTCCGTTCTGGCGCTCGTGGCGATCAACGGCGGCTCCGCCCTGGTGGTGGTGATCGTCTTGGCGTTCCTCGTCGCGGCGGGCACGGCCATCGCGGTCTTCGAGGCCCAAGACGCCGCGCTGGCGGCCACCGAACCCGACGCCGGGGCGGCGGCGGGATCTGTGACCACTGGTCTGGAGCCCGGACACCGGCGGCCGT
>JAABUS010007091.1_pt1 | contig 13098 bp, 10 predicted proteins | sample 5560161 | NCBI WGS metagenome assembly JAABUS01 (sample SAMN10711885, study PRJNA513376) | rock metagenome | isolation source: Antarctica rocks | place: Antarctica: Victoria Land, Trio Nunatak nord | collected 2016-01-04 | reverse complement strand
TGATTCGCACCTCGGCAAATTGAGACCCGGAGGCCCTCCTCGCACCTATGCGGGGAGGACTCATCGATCGAAAGGACCGCCCTCATGGCCAAAATACGCCCGCTCGAAGACCGCGTCGTGATCCAGCAGATCGAGGCGGAGGAGAAGACGTCGGGGGGGATCGTGCTCCCCGACACCGCCAAGGAGAAGCCCCAGCGCGGCCGGGTGATCTCGGTCGGCCCGGGCAAGCTGCTCGACTCGGGGGAACGCGCCCCCATCGGGGTCGTGGAAGGGGACGAGATCCTCTTCGGCAAGTACTCGGGGACCGAGATCAAGGTCGACGGCGAGGAGATCAAGATCCTCCGCGAATCCGACATCCTGGCGAAGATCATCAAGTAAACGCCGAGGTCCCCGGATGTCGGGCGTCGAGGGGGAGGACCCCCGGCGCCCGGCCCCCGTGCCGGGCCCGCGTTCCTGACTGGGAGAGACTCGTGGCGAAGCAACTTCTCTTCTCCGACGCCGCACGCCGGAAGATGCTCGAAGGCGTCGACATCCTGGCCCATGCCGTGGGCACCACGCTCGGGCCGACCGGGCGTAACGTCATCCTGAGCAAATCCTTCGGCGGGCCGACCGTCACCAAGGACGGCGTGACCGTCTCGAAGGAGATCGAGCTGAACGATCCCTTCGAAAACATGGGCGCCAAACTCGTCAACGTCGTGGCGTCGAAGACTTCCGACGTCGCTGGCGACGGGACCACCACCGCGACCATCCTGGCCCGGGCGATCTTCCGCGAAGGCCTGCGCAACATCACCTCGGGCGCCAACCCGACGGCCGTCCGCCGCGGGATCGAGAAGGCCGTCGAGACGGCCGTCGAGGAGCTCAAGAACAAGCTCTCGCGCCCGGTCTCCAAGAAGGAAGAGATCGCGCAGGTCGGCGCCATCTCGGCCAACAACGACCCGACGATCGGCGCCATGCTGGCCGACGCCGTCGAGCGGGTCGGCCGCGACGGCGTGATCACCGTCGAGGAGGGGAAGACGGCCGAGACGACCCTCGAGTTCGTCGAGGGGATGCAGTTCGACAAGGGCTACCTCAGCCCCTACTTCGTCACCAGCCCGACGACCATGGAAGTCGTCTTCGACGACGCCCTGATCCTGCTCCACGAGAAGAAGATCAGCAACCTCCGCGAGATGATCCCGCTGCTGGAGAAGGTCGCGCAGTCGGGCAAGCCGCTCCTGATCGTGGCCGAGGACGTGGACGGCGAGGCGCTGGCGACCCTGGTCGTCAACAAGCTCCGCGGCGTCCTGAACATCGCCGCGGTCAAGGCCCCCGGCTTCGGCGACCGCCGCAAGGCGATGCTCGGCGACATGGCCATCCTCACCGGCGGCACGGTCATCAGCGAGGACCTGGGGCTGAAGCTCGAGAACCTCGACCTCGAACAGCTCGGCAAGGTCAAGCAGGTCAAGGTCAACAAGGATAGCACCACCCTGATCCAGGGGGCGGGCAAGCGGGCCGACATCCAGAAGCGGATCGACCAGCTCCGCCGCCAGATCGAGGAGACCGAGAGCGAGTACGATAAGGAGAAGTTCCAGGAGCGCCTGGCGAAGCTCTCCGGCGGCGTCGCCCTGATCAACGTCGGCGCCGCGACCGAGGCCGCCATGAAGGAGACCAAGGCCCGCGTCGAGGACGCGCTGCACGCGACCCGCGCGGCGGCCGAGGAAGGGATCGTCCCCGGCGGCGGCGTGGCCCTGCTCCGCGTCATCCCCGCGGTCCAGAAGCTGTACGAGGGCCTCTCGGGCGACGAGAAGCTCGGGGCGGCCATCGTCCTGCGGTCTCTGGAGGAGCCGGCACGCCACATCGCGTCCAACTCGGGACACGACGGGGCGGTCGTCGCCGAGGAGGTCAAGTCGCGCTCGGGCTCGTTCGGCTTCAACGCGAACACCGGCGAATACGTCGACATGTTCGCCGCCGGGATCGTCGACCCGACCAAGGTCACCCGCTCGGCCCTGCAGAACGCCGCGTCGATCGCCGCGCTGATGCTGACGACCGAGGCGATGATCACCAACATCAAGGACGACGAGAAAGACGGCGCGGCCCGGGCCGAGGGCTCGGTCCGTTAAGTCAAGTCGCGGGCCGGGCGCGATCCGTTCGCGCATCGCCTGTAGCCATCGAGAGAGGCCGTCTCGATCCTGCCTTCTCCCCCTGGGAGAAGCCCGCCGGGACGGCCGGATGAGGGGCCGAGGCCCCCGCCTGAGGCGCGTCCTCGGGCGGGAGGCCGATTCGGGACGCCAGGCCCCTTATCCGCCCCTTCGGGGCACCTTCTCCCGCGGAGAGAAGGGATTCGGTCCTCCTATGAGCCAAGAACTCGGGCGGCCGGGGTTGATGAGGCGGGTCGTGCCCTGGCGTGTGCGGTTCCGCGTCCCACCCCCGTATGCTATCATGGAACGTCGAAAGCGCCGCCCACTACCCGACCCGATCGAGACGCCATGCCCATGGCAACGAAGCGCGACTATTACCAGGTCCTGGGCCTGAAGCGCGACGCCGAAGCCGATGAGATCAAGAAAGCCTACCGCCAGCTCGCCCTCAAGAATCACCCCGACAAGAACCCGGGCGATGCCGAGGCCGAGAAGCGCTTCAAAGAGGGCGCCGAGGCCTACGAAGTCCTCTCCGACCGGGAGAAACGCCAGCGCTACGACCGCTACGGGCACGCCGGTCTCGAGGGGGCCGGCGTCCACGACTTCCGCAGCGCCGAAGACATCATGTCGGCCTTCGGCGACGTCTTGGGCGGCGGCGGCATGTTCGGCGACCTCTTCGGCTCGCGTCGTCGCGGGCCGCGCGCAGGGCAAGACCTGCTGATGAAGCTGGAGATCGACCTCCAGGAGGCGGCACGGGGGACCACCAAACCGATCGAGGTCACCCGGCAGGAGGTCTGCGGCGACTGCAAGGGGACGGCCGCGCGCAAGGGGACGGTCGCGACGACCTGCACCTATTGCGGAGGACAGGGCCAGGTCGTCCAGTCGCGCGGCTTCTTCCAGGTGGCGACGACCTGCCCGGCGTGCGGCGGCGAGGGGGCCCGGATCAACGACCCTTGCCCGAATTGCCGAGGGACGGGACGCGTCGCGGCCGCCGCTCGCCTGAAGGTCGACGTGCCGCCGGGCGTCGAGAGCGGGATGTGGCTCCAACTGCGCCACCAGGGCGAGCCGGGCGACCCCGGGGCCCCCCGGGGCAACCTCCGCATCCAGATCCAGGTCCGCAAGCACCCGTTCTTCGAGCGCAATCGCAACGACCTGATCTGTCAGGTCCCCATCAGCTTCCCCCAGGCCGCGCTCGGGGCGGACATCGAGGTCCCGACCCTCGACGGGCCGGACAAGCTGCACGTCCCCAAGGGGACGCAGAGCGGCGACGTGCTCCGGATCAAGGGGCGTGGTATGCCCGACATCAACGGCCGTGCCCGCGGCGACGAGCTCATCGAGGTCTTCGTCGAGACGCCGCGTCGCCTCTCCGCCCGGCAGGAAGAGCTGCTCCGCGAACTGGCCGAGATCGAACACGGAGATGTGAGCCCCAAACGCAGGAGCTTCTTCGAAAAGCTGCGCGACTATTTCACCGAAGAAGCCGAGGCCAACGAACCCGAACCGTCTTGAAGACTCACGTCGCCTCGGCTTGTACGGGAGCGGATAGGAGACGATACCGATGGACGAGACACCACCCCCTTCGCGGGCAGACGCCGACGAGATGCCGACGACTCTCCCCGACGAGCTGAGCCAGGTCCAATCGCAGCGCGACGAGTATTTCGAGCAGCTCCAGCGCAGCCGCGCCGACTTCGCCAACTACCAGAAACGGTCCAGGTCGCAGGCCGACGCCGATCGGCAGTACGCGATCGCTTCGCTGGTGCGCGACCTGCTCGACGGTTTCGACAACCTCGAGCGTGCCACCGAGGCGCTCCGTGCCTCGGCCGCCCCGGGGATCGGCGAGGGGCTCGAGCTGGTCCACAAGCAACTGCTGGTCACCATGGCCAAGCATGGCGTCCAGCCGATCGCCGCCCTCGGGCAGCCGTTCGACCCCAATCAGCACGAGGCGATCGTCCAGCAGCCCGATGCCACCCATCCCGAAGGGACCGTCGTGGCCGAGTTCGGCAAGGGATTCCGGCTCCACGATCGCGTACTCCGTCCGACCAAGGTGGCCGTCTCGATCCTTCCCCCGAACGCCTGAATCCACACGCCGGGAAACCCGGGAGGCCGACGACTCATGCCCACTTATGACTATATTTGCGACGGCTGCAAGCACGAGTTCGAAGCTTACGAGTCGATCAAGTCCGATCCGCAGACGCTCTGCCCCGAATGCCGAGAGTCGACTCTGCGCCGGAAGATCGGCGGGGGGGCCGCGATCCTCTTCAAGGGCTCGGGGTTCTACCAGACCGATTACCGCAGCGACTCCTACAAGAAGTCGGCCCAGGCCGACAAGCCGGCGGACGCGACGCCGAAGGCCGCCGAGAACTCCGGGCCGGCGAAGTCCGAGTCGCCGAAACCCTCGACCAGCGGGACGACCTCATGATCCGGGGACGTTGTCCCATCTGCTCCCGCCCGTTCGAGGCCGAGTCGCTCGACGCCCATTCCTCCTTCCCTTTCTGCTCCCCCCGGTGCCGGCTCGTCGACCTCGGCCGATGGATCGACGGCGCCTACGCGATCCCGGCGGGAGAGGCACCTGGTGGAGGGGAACCACCCCTCCGGGATGAAGAGGAAGACGAGACCTGACCCCCTCCCCCCGGGCGAGAGTGCCCGAAGGGCGGGTGCGGGGCTACCGGCTGGGACAACGCAACAGCCTTGGATCGCCCGCAAGTCCGCTTGAGGGGCGACTCGGCTCCGAGCTACAATGGGTCCCACTTCCGGGACATCCGTCGAACCTCGCACGGCGCTCGCCGCTGAAGGGTCGCACCTCATGCTTCGAATGCGCTTTTTTACCGCGGTCGGAACCCTCGCCCTCCTGCTCCCCTGCACGTCATCCGGCGCGGATGTCTCCTCGGCCGAGGCGCTCCTGAAGAGCAAGGGCCTTCGCAGGCAGGGGACGACGTACGTCCTGCCCGGCGAGTTGGAGTTCTCCCGGATGCTGGGCATGGCCCGCGCGACCTACAAGGGTTTCACCGGCGCCGTCGCGCTGCAGGAGTCCTTGACGAGGCAGCTCGAAGCCAACAAGGGCATGATCCAGCAGTTGACGCAGCAGCGAATCTTCATAAATCAGAGACTCTCGCAGCAGTTGTCCGCCGAGGAGCACAATCGCTTCGTCGCGATGAGCAACCAGCTCAACGACCGCATCAATCTCATGAACAGCGCCGCGGAGGACACCGGCACGAACAAGGAAGTCCGCGCGCAGGCGGCCAACCGTCGCGAGGCGTATATCCAGGCGTTGCTGGACCTGCGTGCCCTGTCGGACTCGACCGCGAAGACCTATGACGAGCTCGGAGACGATGCCGGGGTGAAAGAGGCCCTGGCGGCGATGAGCGTGCCGAACAAGCCGACGGTGACGCTCGGCCCCTCGCGGACCCACCTGGCCAACGTCAAGCTCCTGGAGAAGGCCGAAGGGGGCATCCTCACCGAGACGATCCAGCTCCGCTCGGACAACGGTGTCTTCTGGGTCGACGTGACGCTGAACGGCAAGACGACCCTCCCGATGGTCTTCGACACCGGGGCGGGCATCGTCTCCCTGGGTGCGTCGGATGCCGCCAAGGCGGGCGTCACGCCGAGCGAGAGCGACCGGACCATCACCTTGAGCGTCGCCGATGGGACGTCCCACGAGGCCAAGTTGGTGACGCTCGACTCCGTCCGAGTCGGGAAGTTTACGGTCAAGAACGTCGAGTGCGCCGTCTCCTCGAAGGAGAAGTCCGACGTGCCGCCGCTGCTGGGCGGACCCTTCCTGAAGCATTTCACATTCAAGATGAATCAGGCGGCGGGGACGGTGACTTTCTCGAAGATCGAGACGCCCGAGACCGCGTCCGCGTCCGCGACCACGAAGGCCGTCGGCAAGGGGAAGACCCTCGCACCTTCGCGACGCGGCCGGAGTTCCCGGGCGAAGGCCGCCCCGGCCGCCGGCAAAGACGACACCCCGTGAGCGGAGGAGTCGGGGGCGAGGTCAGGGCATTTTCATTCGCCGAGCCGTGGCCCCTCACCCGCCCTCCGGGCACCCACTCCCGGGGGGAGAGGGTAAGAGAAGAGGTGAGGGGCTCTCTGAGCTCAGGACAGGCGACGGTCGGCGGTGTGGATCAGGTCGACCACGGGGAGGCCGTGCGGGCACGCGGCCTCGGCGGCGAGGAGATTCGCCGAGGCGACCGCGCGGGCGATCGGCGGCAGGGCCTGGTAGAGGGCGCGGGCCTCCTGACGCTTGCCGTAGACCTCGTAGTAGCGCAGGTAGCGGAGCACGGTCGCCACCGGGACCCCCTGGGCCGCGGTCTCGCAGAGGTGGCCGCAGCCGTGGCAGTACAGGTGGGCCGTCTTCTGCCGGTGCTCCTCCAGCAGTCGCGCCTCCTTGGGGCTGAGCGGGTCCCGGCTCGCCTCGACGTTCTCGCGGAGGTCGCTCCGGTTGACCATCTCGCTGACGACGACGTGCATCCGCCCGTCCATCCAGACGGTCTTGATCGCGGCGACTTCCTTCTTGAACCCCTTCTCGATCAACCCGGCCATCTTTTCCGGGAAGTTGGCCGCCCCCCCCTGCGTCTTCATCGCGACCAGCGCGACGTTGGCCTTGGCGAGCTTGTCGAGGGCGCGTTGCAGCTTGTCGTGGTCCACGTCGCGGAAGTTATATTTCAGCATCACTTGATCGAGCCAGCCGACCTCGGCCACGACCTCGAGGATCTCCGGCAGCATGGCATCATGGCAACTCACCCCGGCGAAGCGGATCTTCCCGGCCTTCTTGAGGGCCTCGAAGGCCGCCTTGACCGCCGGGTCGCGGAGCATCTCGATCTGACGGCCCTCGATCCCGTGGATGTAGTAGCAGTCGGCGTAGTCGGTCTGCAGCCGCTTGAGGCTGGCGTTCAGGTGATCCTCGAAGACTCCGGCCCCGCTGGCGCGGCCGACCTTGCATTTCGTGACGAGGTAGACCTCCTTGCGCAGCTTCGTCCGCTCGAGGACGTCGCCGACGACGGTCTCCGAGCCGCCATTCTCGTAGGTCTCCGACGTGTCGATGTAGCGCACGCCGGAAAAGAGGGCGGTCTGCACGAAGCTGGGAGCGAGGCTCCAGCTCGTCCCCATGCCCAGCTTCGTGACCGCCTGGCCCGTCTTGCCGAGGGTCACGGTGGGGACCGCGGGCGGGGCCGGGGCGAATGCCCCGAACGTGGGCTCGGCCGCCGCGAGCGCCGCGCCGGCCGCCGTGGCGGTCTTCAAGAAACGACGCCGGTTGCCTCCGCATGTCCCGTTCGAAACTTCCATCGGGAACCCCTCCCTCGTGTCAGACCAGGGATCGAGCGATCGCCCCTCACCGGAGCGATAAGACCGACTCATTCTGATCGAACGGCGTCCCGAGGGTCAACAAAGTTCCGACACGGGGAGCAAACCGGTCCCGGACGACACTCAGGATCGAGGGTCGGCGTCCTGGCCGGGCATGGAATGGAGACGGGCCGGCCCCTTCCAAAGAAGGGGGCCGGCCCGGGAGGGGACGCGTCCGTCGGGCGTCCGATCGAGATCAGAGCGGCGGCAGGGCGGGCAGGTCGATCGGGATCGGCAACGGGGGCAAGTCCTGAGGGGTAACGGGCAGGGGCGGCTCATCCTGCGCCGAGACGGGGACCACCTCCGGCTCGACGGGACCGGGCGTCGTCCGCGAGAGGATGTCGGGCTCTCCGGCGGGGACCTGCGGCGGCAGCGGCGTCGGCGGCGGGGCGAGGGGACCGACCGGGGCCGGCAGGAGCGGCCTGGGCCCTTCGGGCTCCTGATCCGGCGGCGGCATCGGGACGACCGGGTCGGGATTGGCCGGGCCGATGATCCGCTTCGGGTGATACGAACCATCGGGCGCGATCGGCAGCTGGACGTGCGCGGCCTGCTGGTCGCGGGCCTGGATGTAGGCCTTCCGAGGGCTCGGGCCCTCGGCCACGGCGATGTTGTCATACCCGAGCAGCGTCCCCTTGGCCTCCTCCAGCGCGACGATCGAGATGTTATAGGTGGTCTTGAACTGGGCCTCCCGCGCGACCGCGTCGGCGAACTGGGCGACCGAATCGAGGTAGCGGTCGATGGTGATCCGACCTTCGTCGTAGAACGCCTTCTGGGCATCGAGCCGCTCGGCGGCGGCGGCCCGCAACCGCGAGGCCGTCTTGAATTGCTTGTAGTTGGCGTCGACCTCCACGAAGAACCTCGCCAGCGAGTGGGTCGTCTGGTGGACGATCTGCTGCAAGAAGGCGCGTTGCCGGAGGAGCGACAATTGCGCCTGGCGGTTGTTGGCCAGCGGGGCCCGCATCCCCAGCGGCATGGCGAAGGTGAAGCCGACTTGCCACTGCTGGAAGTTGGTGAAATCCCTCGGCTGGGAGTTCACGCCCGCGTCGCGCTGCCGGGAGGCGACGAGGGGGTCGATGGCGCGGAGCGCCGCCCCGGTCATGTTCGCCTCGGCCGAATCGAGGTTATCCCCCAGCCCGTTAAACTGGTACAGCGCGTTGAAGTTCAGGACCGGCAGGAGCTGGTTGCGGGCCAGGAGTAATTGCAACTCGGCCACCCGGACCTGCAACTGCTGCTGGACGATGTCGGGCTGGAAGGTGATCATCTGGGCGACGCTGGCGTCCCAGTCGGGTTCCATCCGCGCATCGGTCGGGGCGGTGGCGGGGACGATCCGCCGGTTGTCGGCGGGGGGAAGTCCGAGGATGTTGCGCAGTTGCCGCTCGGTCGTGATGACGTCGGAAGTCCGGGTCACGAAATCGAGGCGGAACTGCTCGAGCCGCTGCTGCGCCTCGGCTACGTCGGCACGCGTGCCTCGGCCGACCTCGAGCTCGGATTGCTCGCGTTTGAGGATCTCTTCGCCGAGGGAGACCGCCGTCTCGCTGCTCCAGAGCTGGACTTGCTGCTGCGAGAGGCTCCAGTATTGCTGCTCGATGGAGCGGACGCTGGCCATGACCTCCGCCTTGAATCGCCAGACCGCGGCGTCGGCGCTGAGCCGGGCGATGACGATCGGCGCGCGGTTGGCCTCGAGGCCGGAAGGCGCCCCGGCCTGCTGCCCGGGCAGCGGGGCGCTGCCGAGCAAGGGCTGGACGAGCTGGAGTTGCGTGTTGGTCGTGTAGGCCGAGGGGAAGGCGTTGTTCGGGCTGTTCGAGTAGTTGTAATTGATGTTGTGGGTCACCCCGATCTGGGCACCCGTCGCGGTCCGCTTCTGGACGGCCGCCTGGAACTGGGCGGTGTCCTGGATGAAGACGATGGGGACGCCCCCCGCCCCCGGGCCGAAGGCACCGGCCTGGAATCCGTTATTCGCCGGGGTATCGCTGTGGCCCCACAACAGGCTGGTGGTGAAGGCGGTGTCGAAGGTCGAGAGCGCCTGCGCGATCTGGGTCTCCGAGATGGCCGGGTCGTAGACCGTGGCCAGCGTGCCGGCACCCAGCGAGCTGGCGATCCCCGCCCCCGCGCCGGTGTTCAGGGGGGTGGGCTCGAAACCGCCGATCGGGATGCCCTGGGCACCCAGCGAGATGACCCGGATGACCTCGGAGTTATCCAGCCCGATCCTGATCGCCTCCTGGAGGGTCATCGGCCAGACTTCTTGCGCCTCGGGGTCGTTGGTCGTCCTGGGCTTCGCCATCTTGGGCATGGCCATCGACGACGTGGCCAGGTAGGTCGCCCGCTGGATATCCTTATCTTCCTGCTCGATCGTCCCCATACTGTCGTGGGGGACGGCCTTCGATTGATCGATGTAGGGCATCTTCCGGCAGCCGACGGAGGTGGCCAGGGCCAGGGCCGCCATCGCGCGGGCTGTCCGATTCTTGAACGAGGTCAATCGCATGGCCAGGCCGTCCTTGACTTAGAGCGCCATGTGACGAGTGGTACCGAGTCGTCCGGGAAGGGCCCCGTCACCGGAGACCGTCGGTCAATGAAATGACATGACCCCCGCGACCCCGTCGACGGCCGGGCGCATCCATACGTCCCGGGCCGCAACGATCCTTGAACCTCCAGAGGACGCCGCCGAAATCGAGGTGTGCGGCCTCGTCCCTGGTTTCGTCAAGGTCTTCCACGAGCGGAAAATCCCGGAGCGTGTCCTACCGACCCACGATCCGGGGACCGACCGATCGACCTGTATGGTTGAATCGGTCGCGAGAGATGTACGTCTTGAGCATGTCGCGGGGATTATAGGAAACGCCCCGAAAATGCCTAGAGGAAACCCGCCGGAACGTCGAAGACGTCCCGCTGGAGTGCCCCGCCAGAGAACGGGACGCGGGCCGGGACCCTCTTCCCGGGAGTCTTCGCGAGGACGTGTCCCGGGGCCAGCATTTCGTTCAGGCGACGCTGCGGCGGGAGGCGGGGGCGGGGGCGATGTCGACGTAAGGCAAGCCGAGCCGGCGCTTGAGGAGGATGATCTCGCCAGGGTCGGTCCCCTCGATCGCGTGTCCGAGGAACTGGACCATGTACCCGCCCAGGAATAACGCCAGCGCGAACAGGAAGAGCAGCACCGAGAAGGTGAAGCTGTAGACCGGGATCAGCAGGGCGCCCAGGATCGTGGGGGGGATGCCGATCATGTGCAGGCCGAAGCTGACGGGATCGCGGTGGCGGGCGAGCCATCCCTGGACCAGCATTCCTGGAGGATGGGGGGGGCAGAGCATCCGGCGGACTCCCTCGGACGAGCGGGCGGGCGCGGCTTGACGAGCCCGCATGGTGCGGTTACGTTGATCGCACTCGATTTGACACGATAATTGAACCGAAGCGGACGACGCAAGCGGATAAATTTCCCGATCGCAAGATTTAGGCTCAAGTTCCCCGGACAGGCTCCCTGGAGATTTGCGCGCGATGGCCTATCAAGTGACCCTGATCCCGGGCGACGGCGTCGGCCCCGAGCTGGCGGAAGCGACGAAGTTGTGCATCGAGGCCACCGGCGTCTCGATCGAATGGGACGTCCAGGAGGCCGGCGTCGACGTCATGGAGCGGCTCGGGACCCCGGTCCCGGACAGTGTGATCGAGTCCTGCCGGCGGACCAAGGTGGCGCTGAAAGCCCCGATCACGACGCCGGTCGGGACCGGCTTCCGGAGCGTCAACGTCTATCTCCGTCAGGCCCTGGACCTCTACGCCTGCGTCCGCCCCTGCAAGCACTTCCCCGGGGTCCGGACCTATTTCGCCGACTCCAAGGTCGACCTGGTCATCGTCCGCGAGAACACCGAGGATCTCTACTTCGGCTGCGAGTTCGAGAAGGGCAAGACCGAGACGGCCGACATCATCGCGGAAATCAAGCGTTTGAACGGCAAGGCGATCCGTCCCGACTCGGGACTCTCCATCAAGGCGATCTCGACCACCGGCACGACGCGTATCGTCAAGTACGCCTTCGAATACGCCAGGAAGCACGGCCGGAAGAAGGTCACGGCCGTCCACAAGGCGAACATCCTGAAGTTCTCCGACGGCCTCTTCCTGGAAGTGGCCCGGGAGGTCGCCAAGGGGTACACCGACATCGAGTTCGAGGACCGGATCGTCGACAACATGTGCATGCAGCTCGTCCAGAAGCCCGAGCTGTACGACGTCCTGGTCCTGCCGAACCTGTACGGCGACATCCTCTCCGACCTGGGTGCGGGCCTGGTCGGCGGCCTGGGCGTGGCGCCCGGGGCGAACATCGGCGAGGCGGGCGCCGTCTTCGAGGCGACCCACGGCTCGGCGCCCAAGTACAAAGGCCAGTGGAAGATGAACCCGACGGCGCTCATCCTGTCGGGGGCCCTCATGCTCGAGCACCTGGGCGAGCTGGAGGCCGCCAGTCGGCTGGAAAAGGCGGTCGCCCATGTCATCAAGGAGGGCAAGGACGTGACCTACGACATGAAGCCGAGCCGCGATGATCCCTCGGCCGTGGGCACGATGGAAATGGCCCAGGCGATCGTGCGGGCGATGGGCTCCTAGCACAAAGAGGGGTGGGTGCCTCCCTCCCTTCTCCCCCGGGAGAAGCCCGCCGGGACGGCCGGATGCGGGTCCTCGGCCCTATCATGAGCCATGTCTACGGGCGGCGGTCGATCGAAACGCGCAACCCCTCATCCGCCCCTTTGGGGCACCTTCTCCCCCCGGGAGAAGGAGAAGAGTATCCGGCTTCGCCATGGAGACACCCGCCAGAGTGTCACCGCTCCGGGTCGATGAAGCCGCGTTCCTCCGCCTCGTCCGGGGCCAGTCGTCGGGCGCGGCGGCCCGAGCCGCCCGCCTCGCACTGGGCGTCGGCGCGGCGGGCTACGGGCTGGGCGTGGCCCTCCGCAATGCCGGCTACGACCGCGGCACGCTGACGAGCCGGCGCGCCGCCGTCCCCGTCGTCTCCGTGGGCAACATCACCCTGGGGGGGACGGGCAAGACGCCGACCGTGGAATGGGTCGCCCGGTGGTTCCGACACCGCGGGGTCCGCGTCGCCATCCTGAGCCGCGGCTACGGCCAGGAGGCCGGGATGAATGACGAGGGGCGCGTCCTGGAGGAAAATCTGCCGGACGTCCCCCACCTCCAGGCCCCCGACCGCGTGGCCCTGGCGCACGCGGCCGTCGAGGAGCTCGAAGCCGAGGTGCTCGTGCTCGACGACGGCTTCCAGCATCGCCGCCTGGCTCGCGACCTCGACATCGTCCTGCTCGACGCCCTCGACCCCTTCGGCCTGGGAAGGCTCTTCCCGCGCGGCCTGCTCCGGGAGCCCCCGCGCTCGCTGAAGCGGGCCGGGGTCGTGGTCCTCTCCCGCGCCGACCTGGTCTCGGCGGCCGATCGCCTGGCAATCCGAGCGGCCGCCCAGCGGCAGGCCGGGCCTTTACGTTGGACGGAAGCCCGGCACGCACCGATCGATCTCGTGGATGCCGCCCTCCGTTCCTCACCCCTCGGCGAGCTGGACGGCCGCCGGGTCGCCGCGTTCTGCGGGATCGGCAATCCGGAAGGGTTCCGCCGGACCCTGGAATCGCTGGGCGGCGGCCTGGAGGGTTTCCGGGCATTCCCCGACCACCATTCCTATACGGCCGCCGAC